>Ga0247779_1001679_pt1 | contig 10463 bp, 12 predicted proteins | sample UWRJL221509R5_FD_179925 | JGI IMG/M metagenome (GOLD analysis project Ga0247779, IMG submission 179925) | Plant litter microbial communities from Arlington Agricultural Research Station in Wisconsin, United States - UWRJ-L221-509R-5 | ecosystem: Environmental > Terrestrial > Plant litter >...
TGGGCTCCATGACCGCGAGTGTTAGTGGATTCAGCATATTGCAGGGGTTTGCAAGTGCACTCGACACGATGCTCCCTTCAGCATGGACTTCTCCACAGCCTCACCTAGTCGGACTGTGGTCCCAACGAATGGGTCAGTCCTTGTTTTTATTATTATTACTGTGCTAATGGAGCGCCTATAGCTGTGGTCATGTTTGGATCTTTAATAGTATGTGGATTGCCTCTGCAAAGTTGCATCATTACTGACGCCTCTTAGCCCATGTTCCTAATATGGTTCAACGCCGAATCTATGCTCCTCTTCCTCAAACAGGATCCGCAAGTCGCGCATCTTGCGTCCATCTATCTGCGCTGGGTATCTTTTGGTCTTCCAGGTAAGTCTATCTCATAGTAATCAGGTTTATCAGATCTATAAATATCTTAGCGTATGCGTTTAATTGCATCAGTCGGTAAGGAACGCGTCTTAATTAATAATAGTCAACCATGCTCATTTCCGATCAGACGCTATTTTCAATCACAAGGTTTGTTCCTACTCCTGCTCAAATTCTATCACTCACCTTTATTAGGACTCTTTACGGTTCCTACGCGCATCGTATTTGTAGTAGCCCCCATTAACGCCCTACTCAATTGGCTCTTAGGTCCGTATTCCTTTTCCCTACATTTACTTTTTTCCTTATAAATGTATAGTATGGGGTCCAAAACCTATCCGACTCGGATTCATTGGCGCACCAATAGCCACTGCGATATCTTTCAATCTCATTTCAATCATGTCCATCATTTATGGTATCGCGTTTACCCCAAAGACTGCGTGGTATCCGCTATCCCGTCGCATGTTTACGAGCTTGGGCGTTTTGGTCCAGCTTGGGTTGAGTGGTGTTGGTGAGTTTCTGCAATTTTTGAAAAAAAGTATTCGAGTGACCAACATATATCTAGGTCAGACTGCATCGGAGTGGTGGGCATGGGAACTCGTGGCGCTCGCCGCATCGTTGTGCGTACACGCGTTTTTAATTCTGGATTCAGATCTGATGTTTTGGTGTAATAGACTAGGTCCAGTTGCGCTTGCCACCCAATCGGTACTCCTTGTATCGTGTTCTACCACCTTCCAAGCTCCTTTTGCGTTAAGTGTGGCTACAGCTGTCCGGTATGCGATACTTTGTGGCAAGAGTCTTCATACTCACGCGTCGACTTTGCCAGTATTGGAAATCTCCTCGGAGAGGGAAAAGGTAAACGCGCGGGTGTAGCTTCAAATACGGCTATCTTATTAGCCTTATTGATTGCCTGCTTCACGAGGTCAGTTGTATTCTTTTTTTCATCAAAAAAAACCGTTGATTGAATAAAAACAGTACATTGTTCCTTGTTTTCCGAAGGAAATGGGCGTACATGTTCAACGATGATCCAGGTTTGTGTTTGTCTGCTTCTTATTGTGTCTATATTTACAGATAAAAACAGAGGTCATCGATCTTGTGGCGTCTATTATCCCTCTTCTATCACTCTTCCAGGTGTTTGATGGCACGTCTGCGCTTACGTCAGGGATCTTGAGAGCTAGAGGCAAACAGGTACGATGGGTTATGTGTTTTTCAAAAGTACAGTGTCCTAATCAGACATCAAGTTCTTGGGCGCTTTGTTGAATTTGAGGTTTGTTTGTTTCCAATCATCGTGTACTGTCATTGAATTGTCTCCTTTCATAACTCAATCAAAAGTGCATACTATATATTCGGTAACGATCGATTCACTCTATGCTTATTCTGCATTGACTTATTTTTGTATGCTTGCTAGGCATCCCACTTGGTATATACCTCGCGTTTACGCATCACATGAAGCTGCATGGGTTGTGGATCGGGCTGACGTTTTCGTTGGTCTATTCCGCTGTTATCGGGACTATAGTGTGCTTGCGCACGGATTGGAACCATGAAGTCGTAAAGGTGGCGGAGAGACTCAAGGAAGAGGATAAGAAGAGGAGAGAGGAGGATAGGGATCGGGAAGATGCTGGTTTGCCTGCTTGGTGAATGTAGAGATGGTTCGTTGGACGATGGACGGGAGGTTTTGTTTTCTTGGTTGGAATAGAACGTGGATGCGGGCACAGGTGCGGAACGAGCTAACGTGATGGATAACGTGGGCGGATGGTTGGGGTTTTATGTAGAAGAGATGTTTGATCAATATACACAGCCGGGTACATCCAGAACGAACTTGGCGCAAACACCTATGTTTGAGATGGACGGAAAATATCCTGACCTGAGATACAGGCAGTATGAGAGAGAGAGCATGTACTCCATTATCAACGTAGATATCGCTGAAAGCATTTAAACTAAGACTGGTATCGAACCTGTGATTTGATCAACTAATTTTTTATTAGTTTTATACGGCATCTGAGTCTCTGCTTATAGATGAATGTTCTACAAACCTGAAAAAGTGTATGTTAGGTGTCAGTCTTTGTATAAACGCCAGAGTCCCGGGCGCTTCACTTTTCCGGCTATGGTAATTGCCGTACCGATATTTGGCTTTATTTGCCAATACGCGTCGCGTCCCGTTGCATCTTGCGAATACGGTTCCTTATTATGGTACCACACAGACCTTTATTTCTGTCTCTTTGCTCGGCGACGTAAACGAATCGAAGGAACCGCATGATTTTTAACAAAGGCTCTTTGACGGCACCGGAGAATTTTATCGAAGACTGTCACCTGGTAAACGGGCCGTTTTTCTTTTGCATTCTCGGGAAAATGTCGTTTTTGAGGCTTTGCTTGGTGACGGACTCGCAGGCTGGTTTCGACTGGTCTTTCTAAATCCTTCTTATACTGATGTGGCAAATAAAGAAACTGGCTGCGCCAGCAAGGTGCTGTTGTCGACTCGTACGTATGTACGAATGCCACGAGAATCATTAAGTGTCGGGACTGGAAACCGCACGGCTCTTCGAACTGGAATTACTCGAGTCGGGTTCTCGTTCAGTCGAATTTTAGCTGCTATGCTTCTACTGTTTGCGATATCACCGATTCTGGATCCAACATTCCATCTGGTATCTGCCATATTTTATCCTTTCCACTATTATTAGCCATCCTGATCGTCGATTTCCGAGTCCATGCTTTCTAAAACTTACACTTTACCCCCTCTTTGCGTCATCTACTCGACAGTTGTACGCTGGCGCAGATGCACTTGAACCTTACCTTTCGAAAAAGAAGAGAATTGTACCCTTCGAGATATAGTCACAAGGGCATTCGGCGCCCGTTGAGCACATGCGGGAGAGGAGAGACACCGGGATTTACCTTTTCTTTCGGTTGTACCCCGGAGTCATTAGCGGTTGTGAAGTATGGAGGGAAGGGGGGCTGGCTCTGGGTGCTTAAATATGAGTGTTTGTTGCTTCAGACTTGAACCCTCGGTAAACCCTCAATGACTTGGGCCACCAAAATGTTGAAACTTTCCAATTTACTCTGCTTAGTGTCGGTGATTCCAGCTGTGGTAAATGCTGCAGCTCCTCTCTACGGACAGTGCGGTGGTACTGGCTGGAGTAAGTATACTATGTTGTGATCAGAAGCGTTGCATGCTCAATCAACGGTGTCAATATAGCTGGAGACACAACCTGTGTATCTGGCGCCACCTGCGTTTACTCTAACCCGTACTATTCCCAATGCTTGTAAGGCGCTGGATTTTTTGTAAAATACTGATGTAATCATCGACTTTGAATTTAGGGCCACCACCTCGGGCTCTACGAACCCCACGACAACCGCGGCTCCGACTTCTAGCCCAGCACCGACCTCGGGCGGAGGCGGAGGAGGTATGGCCGATTCGATCCCAGTATTCGAGTCGCTAATTCCCTTTCATAGGTGTAACTGTGTCCATCAGTTCAACTTCTAGTCACCCGATTCCAACAACACTATGTACGTGTTATTCCTTGTTATCCTGTACATTTCACTGTTAAATATCTAAATGTAGGGGGACAAATGTTCGAGGTAAATTTTACGTGAATAATTTTATGAATTTCGACTAACTAACGTGGGGTTTTTCAACACAATTAGGATATCAGCGTAAGTTTTTTTTTGTCTTTAATCACCAGACTCCTATAATCTCAACTTCTTTTTGTAGCACGTAAGTATAAAGCCTAAAAGCCATTATTGTGATCGGTGCGATGACCTCGTCTTAGAGCGGAGATGGCGGTCTTTATGCCGAACGTAAGAGATTCTCCGCGTTTTAATGATCTTCACAACATCTGAATTTGCTTCTTAACCAGTCCTTCAAAACCGGGCTTTCCAGCAAGTATCTCCAGGTACTGATATTTGTTAATTCAATCTACTGGAATCTCCTTTTTAAAAACACTATTCATAAATCAGGAACGTCTGGTGCATTAAACGCATGGGCCGCGATCAACGGCGCAACCATCTCGGTTATAAAGGAGAGTTCGCCAGTGTCTTCAGCTCTCCCGAACGCTCTACATGTAACTATCCCGTCGGGAAAATCAGGCCAGGTTGGCTTCTCTAACAGCGGTTACTCAGGTACTCACGAAAGATGTTGTCAAGATGTAGCTTGTGCTAATTATTTTGTATCTACGCAGGTATTAAAGTGACAGCTGGATCGACTTACACTGCGTCTTTCTACTATAGGTTCCCTACCAGCTCAAGCTTCAGTGGTAACGTCGTTATAGGACTTCAGTCCACCTCTGGACAAGTCTTCGCATCGGCCACTGCTCAAATTTCTGGCAGCCAGACGAGCTGGAAGCAGATCAGTGTTACGTTCACCCCAAGTAGCGGTACCACGAGTACCGCCAATTTGTTTACTGTGACTGTAGATGGATCGGCTGCGTCAGGACAAAACATCAATTTTGCGATGTTTTCTTTGTTCCCGCCCACCTTTAAGAACAGGGCTAATGGAATGCGTGCCGATATAGCTGGGGTGGGTGCCGTTTTAATGAGTTTGGATGAAATTCGGTGCTAAATGAGGTTAACCATAGGCCCTCGCTGAGATGGGACCCGCCTTCTTCCGTCTTCCTGGAGGAAATAACCTCGAGGGACAGACTGTCGCTACAAGATGGCAGTGGAATGCAACGGTATGATAATCTTGCACACTCTTCATACACGGGTCTAATAAAGTTACTTTTTTTTTTCAAGGTCGGACCTCTCCTCAATCGTCCAGGTATTTACCTCGTCTCGAGCCAATCTTAAAAGACGTACTTACATTCCCAACCGTAGGACGACAGGGAGACTGGGGTTATGTTAACACTGAGTAAGTTGATTATGAATCATCGAACTGTTTCTGCTGAACTTGAATTGTTTCAGTGGACTCGGACTCCTCGATTATTTGAACTGGTGTGAGGATGTGGGCATGCAACCCATCATGGCTGTTTGGGCCGGTGAGTGATAAATAGTTTACCGATCATATTCGAAGTCATACTCACAGGTATTAACAGGATATACTCTTGACGGCAACAGTGTCGCTCAAAATTCTTTGAGTGGATACGTCCAGCAAGCGATTGACCAGGTGTGTTTACTACATTCCTGATAGTTTTATTTATTGATCTAATCTTCTTGCTTGCAGATCAACTTTGTCGTGGGAGACCCTTCTAAAAGCTCTGCTGGTTCGAAACTATCCTCGCGCGCTAAGATTGTGAGTCACTGATAAGATTCAATTTGTTTATCTAGCCGCCCTCCGATCATCACTTGGCCACCCAGAACCTTTCACCTTGAACCACGTTGAGATTGGAAATGAGGTCAGAAATTTCTCTTGCAGAAGATCTAATTTATACTCATAGTTTATATTCACACAGGACTTCTTTGCTTCTACCTCGTGCGCAATTAAGTTTATATTTTATTTATGACTTGGCTGATTCCTTTCTACGAAATAGATATGCTTACAGATGGCCTGCCTTTGTAAACGCCTTGAAAGCACAATTCCCAAATATCAGTATGTAGTCCAAAGTTATCTGCAATCAGTAAATAAATAACAATCTTTCACGCAGATTTCATTGCGACCACATACCCTTCCACCTCTCTTTCCCCCAAGCCTGCGGAAATTGATGTTCATGTTTATCAAACTCCAAGTAAGTGATTACACTACCCCAGGCATTCTTGGTCCTGCTAATCAGTGACGGAATGGTCTTTAGCCTGGTTTGCCCAAAATGCATTCTATTATGATACTTTTGCGGTATGAGAATCCTATCCTTCTAAATGGGGTGCCAATTAACAGAGCTTCCTTTAGCGAGACGGTACAAAATACTTTGAGGTTTGTACTCGGAACCATCCCATAAGCAAATCCCATCTAACAATATTGGGTAGGGAGAGTACGCTGCCATTTCTACAAATGCGAATGATTTGTATGGATCTGTAAGTGATGGACGACTTACCTATCCAACTATGCAAAGTAAGGCGGCACTTCATTGTTCGATTTCTATGTTCTAATGCATAAATTCAACAAAAGGCGCTGCTGGAGAAGCTGCATTTATGACTGGTCTCGAGAGGAACAGTGACATTGTGTAAATATCATCTATCTTGTATCTGTCTACTGAGACACTGAACTAACTAATACGTAGCTTCGCGGCATCCTATGCTCCTCTCCTCGGTGTGAGTATGCTTTGTTTATTTTCAATGACTGTTCCGCTAAAAGCCATCCAAAGCACGTCACCAATAACCAGTGGGTTAGTAACATTTCCCCAATCATGTATCTCTGTCTCCTTTCTTATATCCTTGCTAGACTCCCAATTTGCTTGCATTCGAGTAAGATCCCGATATTGCTCAACAGTGATACAAAACTAATTTGCGTCGCTAGTGCTGGAAACGTGTATCGCTCCACGAGCTTTTACGTTCAGAAGGTATGAACTGGGGAGAATATCAGATACCAAAAAGACGCACAGACCTGACGGATTCCACAGATGTTCAGCACCAACCGAGGAGACGCATACCTTCCAAGCACATTACCCAGTAAGACCGGAACATTGTTCTGGAGTGTCGTTCGCAAGAACTCGGGCAACCAGATAATTATCAAGGTAAAGGGAACGTTTGCTGTGGAAACCGGCACAAGCACTAACTTCCAGCGTTTAATTTTTTCAGATATCCAACACTGCTTCGACTGTTGCTCCCATGACTTTCTCCTTGCCATTCAACACGGTTTCAACGAGTGCGACCGTTCAGGTTTTGACAGGCTCAGCGACAGCCAGCAACACACCCTCAAACCCAAACCTCTTCGCGCCCGTCACCAGTACTATTTCCGCAGGGAAGACATTCAACTTCAATGCGCCCGCCGTCAGCGTCAGCGTCATAACACTTACTGCATCTTGAGTAATGAAGTCAGCAGACAGGTCAACGGTGACGCAGACAGTTGTGCCAAAGATATTTATGTATGTCATGAGACTTTTCTACAAATGAAATTTCTTCTGCAATGCGTCGAGTACCCGGTCAAAGTTAGTATGAACGGTATCAAGATATTCTTTAGTGTTGTGGTCAGTCATATTTCCCCCCGGGACATCAAGCTACATGCAAACGATTAGGCTTGCAGTAGATAAACTGTGCGATGAGACCTACTGTAAAGGACGGAGCATAGAGAGGAAATCCCGCGTGGTCGGGGATTTCGGTATTCAAATCTAAGGGATTCTCGAGCTATACCAGTTGTACCGTGCGATATTAGGCTCTAAACAAAGAGTGTTGAACTGGTCATACACGTACTGCTATAGATGTCAAGTATGCCCATGCCCTCGCAGCATTAGGCGAGTTATATCCACCTTGTGACAAATAAGGTCAACGCTTTAATGAATCATGCGTGGGACATTCTCCTTACCTCCACCTAAAAGTAGTTTTTTACCAGGCCACTTCATTACCTTGCTAACACACCAGCCCATCGAGCCTTCGGAATCTCCAAGAGACCAATTGAAAGTGGCGCAAGGATCTCCAGCAAGGGCATCTACTCCACACTGGAGTACGATGTACGTGGGTTTAAATGTGTCTTTGACGCGTTCAATTATGGGCCATATACTGGCATACGTCGCATCCGAGGCGCCTTGTAGGAGTGGCATCGACAAAGTGAACGGGTCGAACTCATTGCTTTCCGTACTGGGTAGTCCACTACGCTTAGAAGCAGGGAAGAAGCCAGGTGAGGTATGATGGACGCTTAACGTCTGCATGCTCATGTAGTTCAGGGACCGAGAAATCAAATGTGCTTAAAGAATGAAGTACCAGGATTTGAGACGTCACAGATGATCGCGGAGAGTAAAAGGCTTCCGAAACAGCATCGGAGAAGTGTAAATCCAGGTCAAGATACATTACCCGTGGCTTATGCTGCCCTTGCAGACTGGATGGAATATTCAGCCCATCAAAAGGAGAAGAGGGCAATGGTCGCTTTAAAGCCAAGATTGCCAGGATGCAATCTGCCACGTAACAAAAACCGGACGCCTGAGATTTTCGTGCATGGTGACTGACTTCAATGTCAGCTATGCTTGTCCTGCAAAAGGGTTCAAATGGGAAGAATTTACCGTCCTCCGTCCCAGCATATTGATACGTCAGCAAGATCCTGTTGTAGAGCTCGAGCTGCAGTGAGGGTTGCTCCTGCTACCATCTCTACATAGTGGGAAAGACCAGGGAATAGTGGGCAATCCTTAACGAATTCGTTAGAGGTCAAAGGACCTTGTACTTTGAGAATCGGAACCACCCATGTTACCAAACCCACTCACGTCTTCAAGGCCAAAATCTGCATCGACTGCCATGGAAATGGAAACGTCGTCCATGGGAGTGAGGACCGTATCTAGGTAGTCTTCAGTGTGGTAAACAGCTAGCTCTTTACGAGTCGCTCTTCGCGGTGTAACGACTTGTAGAGGCTTTCTCGAAGCATTGCGGCTCATAAGACCGAGCGAGTTAATCAAAGAGTGAACAATGACTGAGCGCTTTTTGTTTGAGGGGAGAAGAGACGAGATCTGTAATGATGTTGCGTACAGGAGGAGTCATAAGTAAAACATGTTGCATAGAGTTATCGAAAGTATACCTTCGCCAGCTCCTGAGACCCAATATACACAACTGGCTTAACGGTCTTTACTTCCATGGTATGACAAAGGCGAATCCGAAGAATTGTGATGATGAATAAAAATACTTAAGGAGCACTAAGCTACTTGTTGAATACACATAGTGTAGAAAGCAACGAGCAAAAGTGACTTCGGTTATACAAGTCACAATATTACAGGATTGCACCTAGTCGGAATAGCCAGGGTGTACCAAAAAAAGGATGGACGCATTGGGAATTGAACCCAACACCTCTCGCAAACCATAATAATGCTAAGCGAGCGTGATAACCAACTACACCATGTGCCCAGTTGAATATGAGTGTGCAGCAGCATATAACATGGCAAAGGTCTTCTGAGAAATGAATCAATGATTGCCCGAATTTCGAAAACCGCTCCGGCCCACTTACTTACCACCACTACTTGTACCTGTACCCTCATCATCGATAGCCATAGGTCTGTCAGGATCAGAGGACATCATTTGACGACTAAAGCACGAATTATAGGCTTATCCTCAATTCGGTCTGAATCCCCCCAATTCGCTCAGAAACCTCGACCCTACTATCGAACCTAAACTGAACCTCTTCTATCTGTGCCTTAAACTTTGTTTTCTATGAGCAATGAAGCATAAAGACAACTTCTTGCTCGGACATCTCCAAGCCCCTGAAAAGCTACGAGATGTCATGCGACGTTGCCAACCCACTGAGTGACCGTAGCTCGCCTGACTATTGGCAGGCCGCAGCTTGTGCTGCAAGTCATCTCTTCGAGCAGTTGTCTCACAGATCGCTTGGTCTGCATGCGCAAATAACTCGGGCCAGGTTAATCTAGACAAAATAAAAATGCTTGGGCTTCTCTTCAAAATGTTACACTGCTTAGTTTTGTGTTCTGGAGAACTCGCATGCAACAATTCCTTTGGTCACTTCGGTACCATCTCATCATGATAACTTCTTGTTTACTCGGTTGAAACCACACGAACGAGGGACTCGCGAATATGCCGACCCATATACTTCATTGACATTCCGGACTGACCGCTCCTATCCGCTTTGGTGTAATGCCACCTTAGCCAAGAACTGATGAAGCTACGGCATATGTGCGCAAATGGTAAACTCTATTGAGACTATTCGACTTGCATCAAAGAAGAAGTCTTTACCATTATTCCTTGATATGGCGCAATGTGCTCCGCTATGATACTCTACGACATAACATGGGGTCCTTATAAAGAGCCATTCGCTCAAAAATAGAATCCTAACTGGTTGACTAGGACTTCTGAAATGGCCTTTGAAGATTCTGACAAGGAAAAGACGGCCTACGCGGTCGAATCTGTGTCAGACGATTCTTTTCCTTCTTACGAGGAGGCTGCGGTCACTTCTGGTGCGCCCACAGAGAAAATTAGTCCATTGGGCTATCATGTCGATTGGGTTAGCGTCATCTTTTTGGTGCGTACTACTTGTCCGTCTTCCCTCTTTGCTACCCGATTTAACTCGTATTTAATATCCAGAATATAA
>Ga0247779_1001680_pt1 | contig 10455 bp, 8 predicted proteins | sample UWRJL221509R5_FD_179925 | JGI IMG/M metagenome (GOLD analysis project Ga0247779, IMG submission 179925) | Plant litter microbial communities from Arlington Agricultural Research Station in Wisconsin, United States - UWRJ-L221-509R-5 | ecosystem: Environmental > Terrestrial > Plant litter >...
TTTTTTTTTGCTTTCTGGTTCAAAGACAGCTGCTTGTGCCTTAAGCTCAACTCTCAACAACCCTAAAACGACGCGTCGTTCTATTTGATGACGTGTCTCGACGCGACGCGTGTTCTGCATCACGTTACTTTTACAATAATGCACACCGGTTAAACTTCTGCACAACCTATCTCAAGAACCCAACGTTGACCCGACAAGATTCAGAACTCATCGCTTTTAGAGCTCTACAACTGTGATAGAAGTTGAATACGACTAACTATTATGATGATCTCAAAGTCTCAAAAGGTGTGCTTTTGATGCCACTCACAGTACGAGGACATGATATTGATTCATGTTCAAGTTTTTATGCGGTGGGTTCACATCTACTGTGCTTATTCCATTCATTTTTCAACCAAGCAGCTATGAGAACGGATTCAACTCAGCTACACATGTCTAATTGGTCATCTAAATAGAAACTCGATTGGGCAGTGGTTTTTCTCACTTGAATGGGACCTCATGACCTTGTTTTGACCCATTAGATTTATCTTTTCCCCGTACCCAAAGCCGCCACATTCAATAACTTTCAAGGATTAAATTGTTAATTGCACCTCGAAGATAGATAGACTTCACAGATGCAGATGATTCTTTGTTGGGAAACCAGGCGATCATGATCCAACGACCAAGCTAGACGCACCAAGGTCAGGACTCAAGTCTTCTTATCTATACCGTAGGCTCAGGATCTAAAATATTCTCCCATCATCAAAGTGATGGGTTCCGTAGATAACGAGCGAAACAAATGGGAATGTCTGATGCCTATGTTTCCCTTATCTATATGTCACAATTGAATGATCAATCTCTCAAGGCTGCAGAGTCGGTCTGTGGGATATTATATATACCAGGACCTGAACGTTGGCATGGCCCTCATATCTTCCCGAGACATAGCTTTCTGTCTATCAGTCTCTAGTTACATCCAACATTGCCAGACCTACCTCGCTGGATCATGGCTACAGCAGCGAACTCCGTCCCACATCCTACTCTAATCTCAGTACGTAGTATTGTTCTGATTTATCTGAGTCATTGAACTGACACGGTAGTCGTTGGATAGGTTGACCCTTTTTTGTAAGTGGTGTTTGTATTTAACCAAGCGTCAGGCAATTGACCGATAGTTTTGCTATGCGCATGTAATCTTAAAATGAAGGCCGGCTGACCAGCAGAAAGTACCCTTCTCTGCACTTTTTTGGATTTCTTTCTCTTCCTAAATTCCATCGAATAGGGCTTACACAATCGTTGGCACCCTGATATCCCCGCGGTAACCACTGTGAAGCCAGGACAGACCTTCAAGATTGAATGTGTCGGTAGGCATTCTTCCCCTCCTCGATATCGTTGAATGCAATGAATTGAAAGGCATCCTCTCCGATAGACTGGACTGGTGCCCAGATTGGTAACAATGATTGTGAGTGCATCTTTTCTTGTCAACATCTCTCAAATTTTCATCGCATATTTTTACCACAATGAATAGGCAGCGACGATGTGAAGAACGTCGATTTAACAAAGGTACATAACCTTTCTGGGCCTATCGCAGTTGAAGGGGCAGAGCCGGGTGATTGTCTTGTGGTTGACATTCTGGATGGTGAGTTCCGCCTTTCTGTCCTTTTAATTTGCCATGCACGTATAATTCAACGATCAAACATTGGACAGTCAGACCATTTGATAAGATGCCTTGGGGCTATACGGTAAGTACAGATGCTATAAATTGTATGAAGGGCAGTCAGGGTGTTGAAAGAAATAACGTAGGGTATCTTCGAGTTGGAGAATGGAGGAGGTCTCTTCGGTAAGTAAATATCGAACTATCGAAAACAATACATCTTGAACTTCGCATCTCAGCACGTGAATTTAACAGCAAAGCAGCTAAAGCCATCTGGGATCTCAATGGTCAGTCTTTTTCAGAGTTTTACAATTCACAAAGCAATAAACCAATGACTTTCTTATCATAACTACAATAGGGGTCTATGCAACCTCTCGCCACATCCCCGGCGTCCGCTTCGCAGGTGTAACTCATCCAGGTCTTATTGGTACTGCACCTTCCGCAGAACTCCTCGCAACGTGGAACAAACGCGAGTCGGAGTTGTTCGCCGCACATGCCGAGTCGGTCCCACCTGTGGCGTTCTTGCCACAGCCAAAGGGCGCTTATGTCGGTCAGGACCTCGATAAGGAAGTTCTTGAAAAGATTGGAAAGGAGGGTGCGAGGACAATTCCTGGTAGGGAGCATGGTGGAAACTGTGATGTGAGCCTTTATTATCTTGAGTTAGACGTTCATAATGTATCTCACCTTCTGCGCTCGGCGTACTAGATCAAAAATCTTTCGAGGTCAGATTATCGTGCAGACTACTCCGAGGACAACCGTGTAAATTTTTAACATGGCTCTTTATTTCAGAGGATCGCGCTGCTATTTCCCCGTGTTTGTAAAAGGCGCTAATTTCTCTGTTGGAGACTTGCATTTCTCCCAGGGAGATGTAAGTGCTATTGCCTAATTACATGATACTCTTCTGATATTATCTTCAATTTTCTTAGGGCGAGGTGAGGGAAGACTTATGAAGAATTCATATCCGACTTTTAGATTAATTTGATATTTTTCTAAGATATCATTCTGCGGTGCGATAGAAATGGTATGCCAACTTTACATGCATTTCCTCGATCCTACAGTAAGGACTCTCACATCTCGTAGGCTGGAGTTATTACCTTCAACACGAGCATCATCAAAGGAGGTGTTGAGAAATTTGCTTTGAAGCAGCCTATTTTCCTTGTGCGTCAGCGGCCTCCTATCTCAATGAATTATTCATATTTAGCATTACTTCTTATCAGCCTTCTCCCGTTGACCCCATGTATTCGCAAAAGGTGGGGGCGTTACTGCTACTACGCTACTTTAAGTCAAGCTAAGCCGTTAATGATCATCGCAACAGTTGGTATTCGAGGGTCTTAGCGTTGACATTCGTAAGCGCCCAATGTGTCCCGTTGGCCCAATTGGCTGACTTACTTCCTCTTGGTTATTTGATACTCAGATGGGGACGGAAAGCAATATAACATGGATGCGTATGTCGTGTCTCTTTCATTAAAACGCTGATATGGGCTAATTGCGGAGATAGAACCGTTGCGTACAAGCAGGCAGCTTTAAATGCAATTGAGTATCTCATGAAGATCGGATATAGTTAGTTCCTTGCCATACCACGTTCGAGAGCTTGTTTTCTAATGATTCTCATCTTGTCATCCAGCTCGAGAGCAATCTTGTGAGCAAAAATGTCTCATACTCACTGAATCTACCTCAATGTAGACATTGATTCATTTAGACTTGCTTCTTTCGGCTGCACCTGTAGAAAGTCACGTTGGAGCCATTGTCGTACGTTGTTTTATTAAGTGCTCTGAGTAGTATTGAATCTCATACCACATCAGGACTCTCCGAACGCGTGTGTAACTCTGGCCATCCCAACCGGCATATTTGAGCACGTACGTTAGCTTTTCTGTCAAGCAATTATTCGCCACCAACGCTTCTCTTAGGACATTCTGCCTCAGCCAGACGGCCTTACGAAGAAGGACTTTGGTCAATGTGCTATTCGAAGTGATGGTGTAGTTTAAAAGTCAAAGTGATCCGAGATGAAATGGTGTGAAATAAACTAAATTTGTATATCATAGATTACTTCTTTTTTTTTTGGTGTCGTAGCAAGTTGGATCTCCATATTTTGTCCCATTTAACTTCGAATTTTCCTTGGTGAATCATGTATTCAGACGATTAAATATTTTTTATCCTCAAAGTCAACGCCAGCGGTGCCGCGGCAAGACAAAAGATTCAAACAAGCAAGGGATGACAAACCACGGGGCTATCGCTTGGTGACCATATTATCTAAAACCAGGATGTATGGCGAGTCCAAGATATGACCCTGACTCGAAGTCTCCGTGACTCCAACTTAAGCAAATGGTACCCAGCCCAAAAGCAGCGAAATCGGAATCGAGAACTCAATATTCAATACCAGATACCAGGGGAAAGACTTATTATGCGCTCATAACGCTCGAAAAAACGCATGCATTGCGAATATTACCACGTAATGATCATGGACATAGAAAAAGTGATCGCAAAAGGTCACCTTCAGTTTCGAATGAAAAACACCTAACGCAATCCTGTCAATTTATTGATCCAAACAGTCATAGCTGCCTCCGAATGAGGTAACATTATTCGGATTCAACGTCAACAATTGTCGGATCTTCGGTACGCTGTCGAGCAAGGCGCCTGGCGCTCGCTTAGGAGTACTCAAGGATTTCCATCACGACTCCGTCAAACCTTATTGTTTTCTTGTACTCATGTGTCTTTGATTCTTAACTACATACATGACGCATAACATAAGATTAGTACGTACCATTGAATTGACTTTTGTTTGCTACGTTGCTGTGCCTGCGCCGCCTTTTATTTCCGGTTATCAGCACCTCTGTTCGAGGATTTTAGCGACGGAAGGAAAAGTTATATAAGGACCCCAGTTAAAAAGGACACGTATTAAATTCTTTCGATTAAAGAACGACGGCTGCATCATGGCCGCCCGAACGTCGAGTGCCCACCCAACCGTGATCTCTGTACGTCTGCAAAGAGTATTTTTGTGCCACTGTGGTTGAATTTCGGAGTCATCTGCAGGTCGATCCTCTTATGTGAGCTTCCCCATTGTCACTTGTCTTAGACGCTCACCCAATTTCTGTATTTCGTACTAGACCTGGCGAGGAGCAGAAGGTCTGTTTTATAATACACGTACCTCTTCTTGAGGGCTTACTAAGGTCTGCTAGGGTCTTCACAATCGCTGGCAGTAAGCGCATACCTTATATGTTTTAATTTGTGGTGCCTACGCTAACCCAAACTGTCTCAGTCCGGATATACCGCCGGTGGCAACAGTAAAACCAGGTCAAGTCAGTATACTAAGATGACGTTACCCATGTCAAAGGTCGTGTATGCTGACACTCAAGTTAGATTTTTAAAGTGGAATGTGTCGGTATGTTGAAATAAAATTGCACCTGTATATCATGGTCATGTGGCACTACTCTACAGATGCTTCGGGAGGACAGTGTTATAATAATGATTGTGAGATAAAATTTTATCGTTCCTAATTTCTATTTATGTTCACTAATTCCTGTAGGCAGCGATGATATAAAAAATACAGATTTCACAAAGTTACATTTTCTTTCTGGCCCGATCGCCGTAGAGGGAGCCGAACCCGGCGACTGTCTGGTCGTCGACATCCTAGATGGTATGTTACCTGGAGTGCTAGTACTATGAGAGGACTAACGGTATAGTTTGATGCAGTCAAGCCATTTGATCAAATGCCATGGGGTTTCAGCGTGAGTTTTTGAGGATGGTATGACTTCAGGACAATTCCAATCTGCATAAACGACTTTCAGGGAATTTTCGAACTTGAAAATGGAGGATTAGGGCTTTTCGGTAAGCTCCCGTGACTACAATCTTTAAGCATTCCTCGTCGCGTATAAAGAAATTCTGATCAAACGAGGGTAGATAAAGATTTCAAGAGCAAAGCTGCGAAGGCTATCTGGGATATCGAAGGTAAGTGATATGGAGTCCTCCATATATTTGTATTTATCATAGTGATCCACTTTCTCCCAGGTGTATACGCAAGCTCTAGACATATTCCAGGCGTTCGTTTTGCAGGTATACCTCATCCCGGTATCATTGGAACTGCCCCTTCAGCAGAGCTTCTTCAGACGTGGAATAGGCGTGAGAAAGAACTACGCGAAGCTCACGCCGAAGTCATGCCACCGGTAGCTCATCTACCTCTGTCTGTCGGGACATATGTTGGACAGGCGCTCGAAGAAGCTGTTCGGGATAAGATCGCAAACGAGGGCGCAAGGACTCTTCCCGGACGTGAAAATGGTGGAAACTGTGATGTGAGCTCCTCCTTAACCTCCCTACATCCGCGATGCTCGATTCACCGTCAAATAGATAAAGAATCTTTCCAGGTTAATTCTTATATTCGGATACACCTCTACCTGTCATGCTAACAATGTCTGCTAAAAAGAGGGTCCAGGTGCTATTTCCCTGTCTTCGTCAAAGGCGCTAATCTATCTGTTGGAGATTTTCACTTCTCTCAAGGAGATGTAAGTAGTATTTTATTCGTATGTATTTCTTATACTTACTGGATAAAATTATTAAGGGCGAGGTATATTCCAATATTACTGGTGCTTCGCACTATTTCTGATTTTTGCTCCTAGATCACGTTTTGCGGAGGTATTGAAATGGTTTGGAACTTTGCCTTTACATCCTGGAGTTTGGGTATTAATTTTGTATAAGGCTGGGATCGTTACATTCAATACGAGTATAATAAAGGGAGGCATCGATAAATTCTCTCTTAAACAACCTATCTTTGCTGTGCGTCATGTTCTGAACTTTTCACGCTATTTGTTAATGATCCATCTATCCATTGATGTATTAGCCATCTCCTGTGGATCCAGTATATTCACAGAAGGTTCGTGACACAGCTTGTATGACTGCCGTTTCAGTACTTATCCACATCTTGCAGCTTATCTTTGAAGGGCTTAGCGTCGACCTTCGTAAGTTTTCTGATCGTAAATATTCTACAGAACCTAATTGTGCTGGACCGCAGATGGTGACGGCAAGCAGCACTATCTGGATGCGTGCGTCTTTTTGGCGCAGGCCTGTGATTCTGAAAAATTGATAACTAGCATATACAGAACCATGGCATTTAAACAAGCAGCGTTAAACGCGATTGATTATCTCATGAAGGTATATTTCTAATCTTCGCTGTCGAATAAACCTAATTGAAAGATCAATTCACCCCATAGGTTGGATATAGTAAGTATTTATTGATTATCATCCACTCAGCAGAACAGAAACCTATCTATATCACTTCATTACAGCACGCGAACAAGCATGTATGTGACTCCCTATATCTCTTGCAGGTATTTAGCGAGAATCTGATAAGTCGAAAATGTCAAGATCTCATCCTTTCTGCGGCGCCTATCGACAGTCATATAGCGGCTCTTGTTGTAAGATTCTATCACGAGGGCTGAGTTTAAATTAACCATTTCTCAGGACATACCCAATGCATGTGTAACGCTGGGAATACCAACAGCCATTTTTGATCACGTATGTCCGTTTGCCGTCGTCAAAAATTTATGTAACCTCACGTCTACCTATCTGATACTTAGGATATTATGCCCAAGGCCGATGGCTTGGTTAAGAGAGACTTTGGCCAGTGTGCCCTCAGCAGCGATGATGCTGCAGGAGCAGATCTTGCTTTGCAAGGTGCTGATTAATTGTACAGCAGTTACTTATGTCTTATCAATGTTATCGTGACTGGGTATGGATAAAACTTAGCCTTTAGGCGCCTAATAGATGTGATTTCCCACGGCGATAACCAACATATTAAACCTGCCGTATACGGACGACCTACTTTTTCTCAATGCAAAAATTTACTTAATCCGAATATAATTCCAAAGATGCTATATGAGAAATAAGACCCACCCTGGTAGTCCAGAGTCGCTGACCCTATTCAATCTCTGGCAGATCAAATAAAAAATTAATCTAATTTATCTTCCAGCACGGTAACCACGAATATCGTACCCATTGATATCTCAACTGACTTTCAAATTCCTGAAAGCGCAAGAGAGACAGTAAACTATGTGAGCGAAGAAGCGCAGGTTGAACATGGCAATTCACCTCCAAGAATTTCAATCTGTGCATCCGATAACGATATATTCTAATCTAACACAACTTACTACCATCTATAATCGATCTCTTGACTTCAAGTTCTATCATTTTCATAACTTACTCTCCAAAAAACCAACTTGTCCCATCCGCGACGACGACATCGACAGAAGGAGACTCTCTCCTTCTTTCTCCTTCTCCTTCTCAACAATTGTCTCCCTAGCCCAACTAATAATCCCTTGAATCAACTTATCCAGCTCCTCCTCGGTATTTCCAGCATGCAAGCATACCCGAACACGATCTTTCCCTTTGGGTACCGTCGGCCAGGTGATGGGACGCGCATTCATACCGAGCGCGAGGAGGTATGCTGATAGTGGACGTGGATGGGGTGTCAGGACCGGAATTATGGGCGAGGGCGGTGATGAAGTCGATAGAGATAAACTTGGCGGTGATGATAGAGAAGACGATGAAGGTTGTCGGAGGTGCGAGGGCAACGAAACGAGAGATTGGGGGATCTTATGGGCTTGAAGGAGGGGTTTTAGGTTATTGCAAAAGTAAGACGATAAGTTTTGGAGTCTGTTTGATAGCTATAGTCGTGTTCAATAAGAAGGATATAGTATTAGGAAAGAAAGAAGAAGCGTACGTGCTGAGCAGTTCCATCCACAAGCATATCGAAAGAGCAATCTGCCGCTATGATGTTCGCGTAACTTAACGATGTGGTATAGATGAGCGATCTGGCGTAGTTTAGAAGGTAATCTCGAATTAATGTACTCGTGATTATCACCGCTACAGCGAACAGAGTGATTAAGATCCAGTTAATGCGTAGGATTTTATATATGCTAACCTCCAGTAGCAGCCAAAGCTTTTCCGAAAGTATGCAGCCGGGCGAGCACTCTATCCTCTAAGCCAAGCTCAACGACGCGTCCTCTCCCTTGAGGGCCATAGATCCCAGTAGAGTGGGCTTCATCGACGACTAGATACGCGTTTTTCAGAGGGAAAGCATCCTCCAGTAAGTCCGCGATTTCGCGAAGCGGTGCAAACGTCCCATCCATACTATACAAGCTCTCCACCGACAAGAACAAGCTATTTTCGCCAGTTCTCAGCTCTTGTCGTTCTTCCTTCAACCGAGAAAGCACCCGCTTCAGGTCAGGTATCGAGTTATGAGCGAACGAGAATTGTGCTCCTCTTGCTCGTGAAGCGCGTACCCCATCGTGAACTGACGCATGGATGTACTCATCGTAAACCACCACGTCTCCTGGTTGTGGAACACACGCGAAGAACCCCTGGTTCGCGTCGAAACCTGAATTGAAGAGCAGAGCGGTCTCACCCTTGAAGAAGTCGGTTAATCGTGTTTCCAACGCTGCGTGTGCCTTTCCGTTCACCAATAACCTCGATCCTCCGGAACCCAGTATATCTGGTGCGGCAGCGAGCTTCGCGAGGAATAAAGAACGTAGTTTCGCAGAATTCGCCAGAGAAAGGTAATCGTTCGAGTTGAAGTCAGTTAACGGAGAGCTCGAGGAAGATGTATTGGGATCAGGAAGCCTTCGTCTGATCCACCGTTCGTCGCGCGATGATAAAGCCGTTTGAAGTTTACGTCCAAGCACACCTTTCGTGTCCATGATATCTGCGGGTTTCGATGGTCGAGGAAAGAAGCGAAATAGTCAAAGAATCGATGGTTCGTCGTTGTTAGTTTTATCGTCGGCGGTGGCGTCCAAGGTGCCAAGGAATGGGTTTCGTCGGGATATTTGGCTGCTTTCTATAGACCAAGAACACTATCCAAGCTTTTTACCTTTGAAGATGGACGTAGAACGGATTTTGAGAGGGCGGAGGATGAGAAAAGGATCCATTTATCAGAAGGAAGAGTGGGGCTTGGTAAAAAAAGTTCTCGGGTCGTAATTGGTCCCCAAGAGCTTCCGGCTTTTCGGCTTTGATTATTTTGGGGAACATATTCGCGCAGATAGTTCTGCGGCCCCCCGCAGTTTACAATTGAAGGTGAAAGGCTCGTAGTCATACATAACAAGTAATAAAGGTAAGAAGGATGGATGGATTGTAGCATAAGAAAACCATGAGCAAAACCTTCGTCAACGATGAAAAGCAAACATCAATCTTGCAGCGCTTCAATTTCGCGTTTAGCAGTATCCAAATATGCGTCATAAACGTCCTCGTATCCAGCTGTAAGACAAAATCTGTGAGAACAAAAGTCGGCTTGGGAAAGTGCAAGCGGCTTACCAGGGTTCTTCGCTAAAGCCCTATATCGAGCAATAACTTCCCGATTGTGAGATATCCCCGCCAGCTGGGCATGCTTTATGGTACCTAAAACCAAAAGCCCTTCAGCATCCGTCTAGACCATAAATATAATGCAAAAAAGGCCCACCCGACACATGAACAACATTCGGAATGTACCTCGTCCCGTCAATCGCCGTCAGAAGTGTCAAGGCAGCCCAAGCGATGTTATGCTGGTCGCGTGCGACGCGTATAATACATACATTTGTCGTGGGGGAGAAATATTTGACTGGAGAACGTAAGAAATGAGTTCATGACGGCACAGCGGGAAACAGACCCACCTGTCAATGACAGACCAACAGCACCCCATCCGGTATCACCAAAATTGTTGATGATGCTCTGCTTCAATGAGGCCCAGATAGCCTTTCCGTCGAGAGATGATCCTGAAGTGCTTTTACCCAGCTGTGCACATCCTTGCGCAACGGGTACGAACTCGACGAGAAACCAGCGGTTCTAAGACTTTGTAACTGAGTAAACTGCAG
>Ga0247779_1001681_pt1 | contig 10450 bp, 13 predicted proteins | sample UWRJL221509R5_FD_179925 | JGI IMG/M metagenome (GOLD analysis project Ga0247779, IMG submission 179925) | Plant litter microbial communities from Arlington Agricultural Research Station in Wisconsin, United States - UWRJ-L221-509R-5 | ecosystem: Environmental > Terrestrial > Plant litter >...
TACCTTTGACTCCGACTTCAGTAACAATTAAAGCTATGACAAGTACGAAATTGAAAACGACACCAGAGAAATACCAAATCAGAAAAATAGTGTTTATCACTATAAGTATATTTTAACGCGCTTGCGAATTTTGGAGAATGCTAGATAGATAGTAGATAACATGTGCTAATCAGAGGACGAAACGTAAAACAGACAGCAGGGAAACAGATGTTTGATAAGAGGGGAAGGAAAGGAAAGCAGACAACAGCACCGATAAAAAAAGGGGAGGAAAAGATAGATCTACAATATAGAGAAAAACGTACAACACGGATAACATTGCGAAAAAAAAAGTGAAGGACCCTAGAGATTGTTGCATATGGATACAGTGTGCTGGGCTGGCGTCGTGTCAGATGGGATATCAAACGTAGAAAGCTCATCGTGCATCGTGGTCGGAAACGATACTGCCAATACTCAACGGATTTCTCTTCACGTCCCTGTCTCTAGCATCTCTCGACTCCCTGATATCCCTCGCATCTCTCGGACCGGCTATATCCCTATCCCTCTCTCTCAAGCCTTCCCTCTCTCTGTCCATCGTATCTCTATCCCTCGACTCCCTCAAATGTGATTCTCTCCCATCTCTGAGATCCCTCTCCCAATCCCGGCTATTCCCACCATCCCGCTCATCCCGATCCCTCTCCCGACTCGTCGATCTATGTACACCTCCGTTATACTCTTCCCGACTACTACTTCTCAGCTGAATAACCGCTGGATTCCCATTTCCACTGGCATTGCTTGCACCTGTAGTATGGCTCAAAGCAGGACTCCCATGCCCCCCTCTTAATGGTGGAAGGTGTACCTTATCCACTCCCGTCTGTCCGGATGCCAAGACAGGCGACCCAGCGGACGAAGAAGCACCAGCACTCGGATTCGTGCCGCTAGCAGGTACACCAGTTGCTGCTCCAGTACCAGATACAGCAGATGTCGGCACACTCGGCGATGAAGAAGACGAAGAAGAGGAGACATGGTGCTGGGGATGTTGACCATACTGAATTGGCTGCTGGCTGTATTGCTGCTGTTGGTGATGATGAGGCGCATACTGCTGCTGATACTGCGGTGGCGCATACTGTTGAGGCTGATAATGTTGAGGCGGGTAATAATACTGTTGCGCATGCATCTGTTGTCCGTGTTGCATCTGTCCATGCTGCATTTGCTGGTGTTGTTGCTGTGGCTGGTGCATCTGCTGCTGCTGAGCATAACCACTCTCCCAAGGATTCGTACCGGCACCAGCAGGCACGAACGCCGGTGGGGTACCCCATTCCTGTGGTGGTGGCGGAGGTGCTTGAGCAACACCAGCACTAGGTGGGCTCATACTCGTCGACGGTGGAGGCGGAGGCGGAGGTGCACCGTAAGGTGCATACCCATACGCTGCCGGAGCCGGTGGTGGTTGCTGTGGTTGCCCATACAGGCCATGCCTTGCCTGAGGTTGGGCTTGCATAGGCGGCGGCGGTGGCGGGTGCAACATATACCCGGATGGTGCATAATGCGGTTGTGGTTGAGGAGGAGGATGGCCCTGCTGATGCTGAGCATGTTGCTGTTGATGCCCGTATGGCGCTGGCTGGGACTGAGCCTGCCCTTGCGCAGGACCTCCTGCAGGTTGAGGAGAACCTGTTGGTGCCCTCCCACTTCCATAATAATCATACCCAGGCGTCACAGGTGCAGAACCTGGCGTCACTACAGGACCTGTAGAAGGTGCAGCTGCCACAGCAGTAGACGTAGCTGGCGCCAGAGGAGGTGGAATGGTACTAGGCGAGCTCGTGGCTGTTCCTGGTTGAGTACCAGGCACCGGTTGTTGCTGCTGCACCTGCTGTGATTGTTGAGTTGATTGACTCTGTTGCTGAGCCATAGACGGCGGAACAGGCGCAGGCGCAGCATACTGAGCTTGTGGAGGAGGAGGAATTTGTTGAGGCGGAGGCGGAGGACCTCCAGGAGCAACTTGATGATGAGGAGCAAGCGGTTGTTGCTGTTGCTGTTGTGGATCATAATATCCATACTGAGGCGGGGGCTGCGCATACATAGTCCCTGGATAATCGTATCTCTGCTGCTGAGGTGGTGGGGGTGGAGGCGGATGTCCGTGTATAGGCTGCTGCTGCTGGTCCTGGTGCTGCTGCTGTGGGTAAGCATAGTGCGGGTGCATTCCGTGTTGTTGCTGAGGGTGGGGATGGTGATAATATGTGTTATAAACAGGCTGGGTTTGTTGAGGTGGAGGAGGGGGTCCCATGGGCATCGGAGTGCCCCATTGCGTGTATGGTCCATAGGCTGGTGGTGGTGGTGGTGCCATCGTGTGAGGAGGAGGCGCCATCGGCTGCTGTTGAGGTTGGGGCGGCATGCCTGGTTGCTGCTGCTGCTGCTGCTGAGCAGCTGGAGGATGAGGCGGATACTGTGTCTGCTGTTGAGGATGACCCTGAGGTTGTTGCTGAGGCGTAGGGACAGTCGCAGCAGGCACACTTGGATCTCTATATTGTGGAGGAGCCGCAGACGGTTGTTGCTGCTGCTGAACATCATACGGCATGAATCCTCCTCCTCGCCCATCGAAGACACTAGGCCCTGGTGCCATGGGCCCACCCTCAACACTAGGAGTAACAGTGCCTGAAGCACTTCCGACTGGGGTTCCAATCGCCCCAGGAGGGGGAGGGATAGGTGGTCCCAGGTTCGGATTGAGTGAAGTCGGGGGAGGCCAAACTGGATGAGGGTGAGGATGTGGGTGATATGGTTGATGCTGGGGGACAGGAGCCAGACCAGGCGGCGGGCCCACCCCAGGAGGAGCCGATGTACTATTGCTCATGTTGACATCCATGGTGGTTACACCACCGGGATTACCTCCACTGGAGCTTCCATCATCCAGTCGACTTCGTTTCGACTCTCGACGTTTAGCAGGAGCCCTACCGCTAACGGTGGCCGAGTCGTCCTCTTCGCCATCTTCTTCGTCGTTGTTTTCGTCGGATTCGTTACCATCGACGATCATATTGTTGCTACTACTACCTTGCATGCCCATGCTATTTACGGGCATGCTCTGGGACAGGGGCTGGGACAGGGAAGGAACCAGCTTCTTCCGCACTCGAATGTCTTTACGAATCCGGATTTTAATGCCTTGGTCTGCTAACGAACATGAGAGAGGGGTAGACTCTATGGTATAAAGTCAATATACGCGATGAATTTTTTTGAAAGATTAAATGGCATACCCTCCATTCCCGGGAACTTCTTCGCCGTGTATACGTAAAAAGGAGCAGAATAGATGGATTTACAATGTCGGACATTGTTCCTATAAGCAATTAAGGTAGGTAAGTACGACCTGTCCAAAAGTGTACAATAGAATAGAAGTTAAAGAAAGAAACGAAAAAATGGACAGGGACGCCAGAAACCTTGATGACGTTCGCCCATTCATTACATCTATACACCCAGCTGACCGACGAGTTGGCTCGCACCCGCCAAACTAGAGAAGATCAAACGAGTATACGGCGCAAAAGCGAACAGATGAGTACATCATCGTCATCATAACGATGCTGAGCAACAGTCCATAAATCCGTTGATATTATATTGACACACCCGCGAATGGACGTTAAGAGTACTTATATGCGCATATATGCACCCAAAATATCGAAAACCAATGGAGGAATAATGACAGGAAAGAAAAGTGGAAGGATAATGACAACTCACGCTACGACCTCAAATAAACTCAGCTTCAGTCTGTAGCTTCCTTCTGTTCGAACACTCAGGTCTGGAAAGACGAAGAAGCCAGCATCTGTATTCGTGTAAATACGGATTTGGGCCTGTGGGAAAGAACAGCAGCGGAATAGCACACACCTTCGTTGTTATGTTGCGGGTCTTTGAGATGGTACAAGGAGGAGACAACTGATCCGGTGGTACATCTCGTACGCCCATCCTAAAACGATACAAGAAATGAAAGTATTAGCGAGCTATAGATGCAAACACACGCATATACCCATCTATCCATATATTTTACACACCTTTAACCAATGCAGCTCATTATCGTCATCAGGCCTCGCCAAGCTTGCGAACATGAAATAATAAGGGTTTTGGAGGAAGTTCTGGGTATAGCTCGAGGCATCGACTGCCATGGAATCGTCGTGATGACTTCGTGAAGGGCCGCCCATAGAAGGTGACCCTGGAGGACTTGAAACAGAAGCGCTGCTCCGCCTGTGCCGGGAGCTTGACGGGGTGTTGTTGCTGCTATTCCCGCCCTGCTGCATCGCTGGGTCGATGACACGGAGCTGGACGATGGGGGGAGGATCTATGGGTCGACGATCGGCTGTGGGGAAGAAAACATTGAGGACGAGATGGAAACAAAGCCATGGGTATATTGATACTGACCTTTTCCTCCTACACCACACATGCGAGCCTGCTTTGGCTCCTGCCTGACTATGAGCTCATAGATTCTGCGACGGCCGGGATCATAAGTGTTGAGTACGGAACAGCCATGAAATTGAGGTGCGGTCATAGGCATGGATGTCGGCGGACCAAGACAAAGGACCGGGAAAGGGAGATGAGACGCAACAGAGGAGAAGAAAAGAAGAAAAAGAGTGAGTAGGGATATATAAAAGAGAGAAAACCAGGGTGTAAAACGAAGACTCTCCCACACCGGATGGAGGAGTATCGATGATGGAGGACGTCTGACGATGTGCTTTGGGAAGAGAAAGACCGCATCGCAGCGACAATCAACCTCCCATGGATCATCCAGAAACCAGAAGGTAGACCCATATCCAAGGATTCGGAGCGTACAGGACAGATAAAAAGGAAATACAGAAAGAAACTCACAAACGGTCTCTGTCATAACCGGCCATGGCGTTGCAGGGTTGGACGCTTTCGTTTGGAGGTCGCTGTGGAGGTAGCAGACAGCGAGAAGAATGGGCAACGAGGCCTGCTGTTGCTGGTGTTGAAGAGGAGGGAAGCTCTTGATACGAATTCAGACTACAGGGTTACTTTTGTCACTATCCACTCTTCTGGTCCTTACTTTCCCACACTTATGTTCTCACACCCAAGTTTCGTCTTCCCAAGCCAAGTACCTGGATCTCCCAGGCGGCATTCCATATTCCCGAGTGACTTATCAGATAATCGATGGGGTTTAGCAGGCATACCCAGGCACATAAACTATGCTTTACTCCTCCAACGCCAATCTTTTCCTTCTGTGTCCATCACGCCTTTAGCCACCTTTTCGGACTAATATCGTCATCGCTTACCACATTTGACCCACTTTAACTTGATCAGGTTGAAATGACAGAGCACGCGCCGTCAAGAAGCTCGGAAACGTATTCATGTTTTGCAGCAGAAGGCCTGTATCTGACAAATATCGAAAATTAAATCTCATCATAACTGTAACTCTGATTTCTTTGTTCAACTTGCCATATCCATGAGTTCACGAGTCGCATTTCAGTTCTTTCGTTGTCTCCTTTTCAATCCTTTAAGCTCGCCCTTATAGCACATCACTCAAGAGCCGGCCGCCGAGCGTATACATAGCACATACCTACATCGACATTCCGTGCGACATAGAAGACAATCTCTCCACCCCACTTCCCTCATCCTTTTTGTTTCTCTCGTAAATAATGCTACTGGTTGGAACGATCATCAATGTTTCGGCAACGTACCTATAATTTCCGTTTGGTCACTTAATCCGAAGAGAACTCCACGATGAATGGAAGAACTGACTATTACACTTTCGAGCTACATCTATGATATCCACGCCGCTGCTATTAAATACGTAAACCATGCTACACAATACTAAGGCTCGCTCTGAAACGCTCTCGCTCGATTCTGCGGACATGGTACGCGCCGATTCTAAGCGCCCGAATCGCATCGTTTTGATTCTCAACCTGTCGATCTCATATCATAATAGAAAAGCCAGCTTGAATACGTACGCGGGTGATAAGCAAGTCATCTATAGTAAGTTGAAAAACTCACCTATTCGCTCCTGGCGACTCAATGCTTAAATGTATTAGGATCATACGTACATAGACCAGCAGCAGAGAAACGAGAACGAATTTTCACCGAGACATGCCCGAACGGTTCTGAAGGGTAATTCTAGAGCACAATTACCTCGTTCTAAACCTCAAAGGCTTCCTTTACGAGCACTTGACGTTCCCTAAAAGGTAACATTGTCACTATGTTTACAGGATTTCGCGCCTATGTGTAGCAATAGTTACTCATTTACATACTTGTGGCTACAATACCTCCAAGAAATAATTGCGTGAAGGAGATGTGATTCATAAGATTACTCATACGCGAACATGTGCCTTTATTTAACCACGGTTTTTGACCAGGTTGAAAAGCCTATCAAAGAGCGGGCACGAAGAAATTGCTTACACCTACCCCCTGTACGATCCACCATCTCCAATTCATTCGGACAATGACTAATAGGTAAAACACGCTATACACGCCTCTCAGCCTCCAGTCCGTCTGTCAGAAACGGGAGAATACGGACTACAACTACCTAACTCAAAGTAGGATAACAACGTTTGGTGTGGCATCCGAACTGGAAATCATTTCCTATTACAGTATCGTCGCTCCCATGGGGCGTCACACGTGTAGTAGGAACCTAGACGAAAGGACCAGTATCTCGGGCTTCGGTCTGGACTGTGTTCAGTGTCCATTTGGATTGAATTTGATCATGCCTGGGTCTTTCATACCGATGGGATGGCGCAGGCGGCAGGATAGGCGGCGTGGCGCAGCGCCCTCCAGCGGTTACCCACCCAGATGGCTATCCCCGACTCTGGATTCTGGCCGCTTGATCATTGCAAGAATATTTATAAGAATATATGTACGTGTCATGTTTTGCTCTCCCTCGATCAAATCATCATTTGTTCGGCGACTACAGGGTAAATATTTATAGGCGCGATTAATCTATTTTTAGATGCGATGCGACTTGGATGTGACCTGGTTAATTTCGAGGCTAAGCTGGTGCATACTCAAGTAGTAACTAAGTCAAAATTGGGTTTAGTCTTCAATAACGCTGAAACAAAGAACAAAAGTAAAAAAAATTGCAGGCTCAAAAGGATTAGACTCTATGTTTCTGTGCCGCCATACTTAGTGCGATCAAGGAGGAAATATAATTGATACGGAGCAACATTGTATAGCCTTACTCGACTAGTTTATATCATATATCTCATATCTAGAGTCTCGAGTGCTTGGTACCGTATTGATTTAGATTAATTATCAATTTTTCGAGACTCTGACAGGAGCAGAGAAACTTCCGCAGCAACCCGCCTTTTCTCATGCAATGAGTCTCGTTCTGCTCAAAAACTCGAAAAATTGGAGTAGAGTCTAAAATAACCAGGAACGGATTACAGCTCACGTACGCGTATCTGCTACTGCATGTAGCATGCGATTACACGCTCTGGACTTACGGTTGTATTTTTGAGGGTACAAAGGCTCATGGAGCGACTCCTATCTACCCTCTCATCGGCTACGAAAAAACATACAGTTCCTTGCCCCTTACCCATAAATACCACGAGCATGCGCTCTTTCAATCCATAGTACTGGGTTATGGGTCATGGTCATGGAGCGTAGTATGCTTACACAGGAAGCACCGAATTTCATAAACGGGTACTAATACACCTGTGTTCCGATGCGGACACGCTCACATACCTCGGGAAAGGCGGGCACTTCACCGCCTGTGAGCCACAGATAACCGAGAACGAGGGAGCCGGCGGAGACACGTATAAAAAGGACCTGGGACTCACTGTGAGTTAGAGTAGGGTGTTTTCCTGGACCAGAACCAGTCTTATGGGTATCTACGCTGGGGTGTTTTTTGGATCTCCTTTTTTTTTACCGTGCCTGGACGGCCATGTCTTGTTTTTATATAACCATTATACCGAGTTCTGGCTCGCACGAAGGTGACATTCTACCAAGAGCCTGGTTTATAGTTAATTATGAAGCAGAAGCGAGGACTCTCAAGAATTTTCCCAGAGTGCTCTCTATTTAATTATAGTCTCATTAGTTTGCTCGGTAACAGTTCTGGTCAGTGCGATTCTTAAGGTTCGGGTGAGAATAGCCTGTGTGCAAGTATCAAGTCTTTTGAAGAATATATAGAGCAACACTCAGCCGTCACTCAGTCAGTCAAAGCCTGACTTACTGCTAACGTCTATTATTACTGGATTATATCCGGTACCTGAGGCTAAAGCGATCTTTGACCTTGAATTAGCTATGTTACACTAGATAAGCATTTTACGGCTTGAGAGCCCCTCTAAGTACGGGTACAGCGATCATCATCCTAGGATTTCTGCTTGGGGGTACTAAGGCTTGCACAAGCTTTTGTACTTCAGAACCAGACAGCTTACTCTGCGGGCGCTCGGAATTGTTACTTTTCCGGTGAGCCATACTAATGGAACCTTCACGGGCCAAGCGTAAAACTGAAAGAGAGATGAGCTATCACCGTATTAACATGCTCGACATCGTTATGACATGAGCGTTGAGAACGGCATCGTTAGTAGCGGGGTTGTCGGGGCTTGGCGGAATTTAAATGTAATTTGGTGGTGTTTGCCAGCGCGGTTGTGACTCCTTCCCGTGCCTTCCGTCAACACGTTACACAAGCGCTCAATCTCAACCATATTTGTAGCTCATTGCAACGATCTGCTTTGCTTTTTTCCAACCGTAAACATTCTAGATTCTCAAATTTGACGATATCTTTTGATTCTGCTCGCAACATCAGGAGAGAAAGTCAGCTACTCGATTGCATGTTCATCAGGCTTAAGCAACCGAGAGTCTTCTAGGACTAGCATGACAGTCGCGCAACGCTTCGTCTGACGGTGAAAGTGATATGGTGGCATGTTCATCTATCTGAGGTCGCTTGCGGGGTCAGGGTGTGCGTTTTAATTTCCCCTAGTATCGGCGCCCTGTATAGTACGTTTTCGAATCAACTCTATGTTTATGAAGTAACCGTTAATCAAATCAACACCTCTCGAAGAGAAGACGAAGTGTCACTCGGCTCTAAAATGATAATGATCAGCAGGTGTGGCCGAGTATAGCGGCAGAATCAGGACTTGTATGCACCAGTCTAGTTCTCAACAATCCCTGAGCACTGGTATGTGAAGCTTTACTAGGGACGGAACCTCTTTCAAAATTCCACCCACCAAACTTATATGCTGCGCATACCGTTATGCCAGACACAGCTCTATTGGCATTTCAGACTTGGCAAGGAATTGAAACTCGACGATCACTCAATGCACAGAGCAACAAACAATGTAGAGAGTCAGTCTATGTGCTCCTTTAATTCCTTTCAACCCGACCCCTTCGGTTACTTGACACCGTGAACGTTACGAAACCCTTGCTTGCCCAATCAACTTCTTTCCCTTTCAAACACTATGCCATTACAGACCGTCACACCTTTTCGAGTCGGGCCAATCTGTTCGCCTTTGTGCTTCCTTTGCTCGCCAAGGAAGGGATAGAGACGATATTACGATGCCTACCAGGCTCATGGCAGTGTCTTTTGGATTCCTTTACGTATCATACGTAGTTCCAGAGCATATAAATTAGCAGAAGAAACAAGACTTCAAACCAACACCTACCTTTCTTTCTTCTCTTTCATCTGATATCCTAAATAGCATGTCAACTCCACAACAGCCACTGCCAACTAAGCCCGCCCCTCCTCAGGCCAACCTTGACCTGAATAACATCCAGGGAGATATTTTGTATGTTTCAACAGTTCGCTATTGTTTCTGGACCCCTAACTCACTGTTTTATTTTAGGTCTGGTCTGCCAAAGAAGACCGAGACATACGTTTTCTTCCAAATCAGCGAGCCGAAGAAATTCAAGACAGATTTACGCAAATTCATACCTCTTGTCAAGACCGTTGCAGGTGCCTTGAAAGATCGTGATGATATTTCGAAGCACAAGAAAGGCACTATCGGTGGCAAACCGACTCTAATCCCTATGTTCGGGGTGAATATCTCATTCTCTCATTTTGGATTGAAGAAAGTATGCACCTTTGTCTCATTCAAGCGATAATATCACGTAATTGACGTTGAACTCAGCTCAATATAAACGACGCGAACCTGGTCGACACTGCATTCCTCACTGGCCAAAAGGTCGACGCTGGTGCTAGTCTCGGTGACAAGGGCACTGGCTCAGGATCTACTTTCGTTCCTGATTGGGAAGAGCCTTTCAAGAAGGACATTCACGGTGTCATCATTGTTGCTGGCGAAAGTCACGAAACCGTCGATAAGAAGATAGCAGAGATCAAGCAAATTTTCGGAGTTGGCGGACCTACTCCTTCACTTTCCATAGTAACGACAATTGTTGGCGATGCTCGCCCCGGGGATCAATCTGCTCATGAACAGTACGTCATCTTATTTCATGATTAGACGAATAATACCAAAGGGTTTTCCTTTCTTTTCTACAGCTTTGGTTTCCTTGATGGTGTCTCCAACCCTCAGATAATCGGATTCGATAAGAACCCTCCTCC
>Ga0247779_1001682_pt1 | contig 10449 bp, 7 predicted proteins | sample UWRJL221509R5_FD_179925 | JGI IMG/M metagenome (GOLD analysis project Ga0247779, IMG submission 179925) | Plant litter microbial communities from Arlington Agricultural Research Station in Wisconsin, United States - UWRJ-L221-509R-5 | ecosystem: Environmental > Terrestrial > Plant litter >...
TCGCAGGGCCGGTTCGACGAACTCGTCCGGCTTCAACGGGACCTCTGGCCTGTCGATCCACTCCGCCCAGGTCGAGCGCTGATAGTTGGATGCGATCGAATACAGAACCCCGAGTGAGTCGGCGCTGACCCCCGAGAACAGTTGCTCGTTGTCACGCAGGAAGGACTGGGCTTGCGCAACCGGATGAACCGGAGCGTAGAACGCCTCATGAGAGTGCGAACCCATCCATGACCCGTACGGAATTGATAGCGAGATGCCAAGCGCGGCCGCCTCGTAGATCAGCGTGGTCAGGCGCGCGGTCATGCGCCCCTGCGCGAGCTGCGCCACGAGCTCGGGGACGACGGGAGAGTTGTATGGATTCATCTGCACGCAGACCGGCTTGCCCCGACCGAAACCGGATGCATACCGGTTCCACACCGGCTGCTTCCAACCCGTACGACCGTGCTCTGGCACAAGCACGTCCAGGTTCGACGCGAGGGCCGCGAACACCGGCAGCATGTTGTATGTGTTCGCCGATACGAGAACGGACCTGCCAACCGACTTCGCATAGTCGTGCGCATACTGTGCCAACTCCGCGAAGTTGCGGCTGATGCTCAACCGCATAAATTCCACGTACGCCTCGGTCACCCCAGACCGACTCGAAGCATAGATGCCCTGCTCGCCCCGCTCGAGCAACCAGGATCGGATGTCGAAGTCAGCGAGGCTCGTGCCTCGCAGCTCTTTGGGCACCTGGTCGGCAGGCAACGCGATCACGTAGTCACGAAATCCCGATACGCAATCGCGGCAGAAACAGCCGCCATATTGAAGTGCCGACATCGGAGTGTCTGGCTCATCGAACTGCACGCCGTCCACTCCGGCGTCGATCTGCATCCGCACGATCGCTTTGATGTACTCGCGCCAGACGGGATTGTTCGAGTCCATGTAGTGGCACTCGTGCTTCAACTGCGGCACTTCGATCCAGTGGGCGTGGATGGCCCGACCATGGATGTCGCGACAGACAGCTTCATCCCAGAGATCCGTAACCTCCTCGCCGAGGGAGTTCTTCATCCCCTCTGGAAAGTAGCTCTCGAATGATGACCAGATCTTCGGGTAACGGCTTTGCGTGAATTCGCGGAGGCCGAGCCACACGTGTTCCTCGGTGTCGGGGTGCAACTCGTTGAGCTGGAGGACGACAGATTCGTCGTCGTCGAGTACGGCGGGAATCTCCCAGCCCTGCACGCTGAATACGACACCAAATGCCTTGATGTTCGCCGCCTGGCAGGCACGCACGTACTCGGCGTCGCTGACGAAACCGTAGTAGCGGAATCTCGGGGGCACAGTTCCCTCGATCTCACCTGCCAGATACGGCAGCGATATGCCACCACCACCCATCGCGGGCCAGGTCAGCATGGTCGCCGAAAGATCGGTGTACTCCTCCACCATGCGAAGGCGGCGAGGGGGGAGGCTCGGGTGATATGGAGTGGAGCGGGGGTACCAGGCGGGTGTGAAGATCGCTTGCTCGGCGAGCCCCGTGGCACGAGTTCGCCTGTCACGTCTGGTCGATGTCGACTTCGCGCTTTCGGTCATCACCTGTGTGAACTCCTTCGTTCGCATGAGCGCATCCCCACTGTGGAGCGCGTTGATTTGACAGGCTACGTGAAAGTACACCGGTGTACAAGAGGGGAATCGGGACCCACCGATGTGGCGTGGGGAAACCGAAATAGTCTGACCATGTACCATTGCTGCGCAACCCAACGTTCCTGTCGAAGGAGAAGTCGTCATGGACAGGCCGACGATGCGCGATGTCGCCGACAGGGCGGGAGTCTCGCCGAAGACCGTCTCGAACGTCGTGCGCGGCTGGCCGGCGGTGCGCCCGGATACGGAAGTACGGGTGCGGGCAGCGCTCAATGAGCTCGGCTATCGCATGAACCAGTCCTCGAAGATGCTCCGGACCGGCCAAACAGGAATCATCGCGCTGGCTGTCCCGTGGCTCGACAGCCCGTACTTCGCGGAACTGACGAGCGCGATCGTTCGGCGAGCAGAGGCCGTGAACCTGACGGTGATGGTCGAGCAGACCGACGGCATTGCCGAGCGAGAGAGAAAAGTGCTTCGTGGGCTGATCGACGCCCCCATCGACGGCCTGATCTTCAGCCCGTATGCCCTGGGGAGCGACGAATTGCCTGCAGATCTGCGGGGCCCGACCGTGCTGCTCGGAGAGCGTGTTGGCGCATCGAACTGGGATCACCTCGCAATAGACAATGTCGCAGCCGCCCTCGAGGTGACGACGCATCTGTTGAAACTCGGACGCAAGCGGATTGCCGCGATCGGGCATCAGGACATCGCCGGCGCCGAGAACGCGCGCCTTCGCGCACGCGGCTACCAGCTCGCACTCCGGGCGGCGGGGTTCACGCCGGATCCCGCCCTGCAGATGACCGTCGACGCCTTTGAGCGCGCTCACGGTGCCTCCGCAATGCGCCGACTCCTCGACTCTGGAATACCGTTCGACGCGGTCTTTTGCTTCAGCGATCTCCTTGCGCTCGGCGCCATGCACGAAGCACAGCAGGCAGGGATCCGTGTTCCCAACGACATCGCGATCGCCGGTTTCGACGATATCGAGGAGGGCAGGTATGCGAACCCTCCCCTCACCACCATCCGCCCGGCCAAGGACGAGATTGCGACGCTCGCGCTTGAACTCCTGATTGAGCGGATCGAAGACAATACGCGCCCGGCCCAGGCGCCGGTCCCGGGCTACGAGCTCATGATCCGCGCGAGCACGTCTCGCGACTGAAGCGCCGCCCGCCCACGTCCTCGCCCGATGTCGGCCGGATCCGGGCGAGCCAGCGCAGTTTTCGCGTCTCTTGTACACCGGTGTACTTATCGCTAGTGTTGGGCTCCGAAAGCCGGCACGGAAACAGCGCTCGATACGAGCGCGTCTCCGTACCGTCGATGGGAGAGAAGTGCACCAGACCACTCAGGCAATCGACCTCGCGGCGCTGACGAGAACACTGGGTGACCACGTTCACGAACTCGAGGATTTCTGGATCGAACGCGCGGCAGATCCAGCCAACGGCGGATACCGCACCACATTCGACCAGGACGGTGTTCCCGTCCACGAGGATCGGAAATACCTGCTCTCACACATGCGCATCCTCTGGAGCTTCTCTGCTTTGGCCGAGGCTGAGGCAAGTCCAGCGCTGCTTCATCTGGCGGATACCGGTTTCCGCTACATCGTCGACCACTTCCTCGACACAGCGCGCGGTGGCTGGTTCTGGACGCTGGATGCGGGCGGTGCCGTCCAGGACCCGTCGAAGCTGGTCTATGGGCAGAGCTTTGCGATCTACGCCCTGGCAACGTACGGCCGAATCCGCGACAGTTCGGAGGCCGTTGCGCTTGCGACGGAGACCTTCGATGCTCTCGTCAAACACGCCGCAGACACGGCATGGGGCGGCTTCAATGAAAACTTCGATGGAGACTGGTCCATCTCCTCTGGGCCGGGAGGCGGCGGCGACCGCAAGTCACTCGACATCCACATGCACCTCCTCGAGGCATTCACAGAATTAGCTCGAGCGACCGGCGATCCCCTGCATTTTCGGCGCCTGGGCGAGATCCGTGAGCTCATCTTGGCCCGGATGCTGGATCCGAAGCTCGGCACGGGCGGCAACCAGTACAGTCTTCGGTTTGCCGAGCTCGAGCCGATCGTGATCGCGAAGACCTGGATCGCCGAACGCAACCCGACAACGCTCGGTGCGCCACTCGATCGCACGACGTCGTACGGCCACAACCTCGAGTTCGGGTGGCTGCTCAGCCGAGCAGACGATGTGTTGGGGCTCGGACCAGAATTCGACGTCGACCTCATTCGCACGATCGCCGACCAGGTGCTCCGTCACGGCTATGACGGGCTGCATGGCGGAATCTTTCGCGAGGGGCCGCCGGATGGCGCGGCAACCGACCTGGATAAGGAGTTCTGGCAAAACGCGGAAGCCCTCGTCGGCTTCCTCAATGCATACGAACTCACCGACGATCCGCGCTATCTGGACGCGTTCGCCGGGACCTGGCGATTTGCGGTCGATCATCTCATTCATCCCACACTGGGTGAATGGCGAATCAGGACATCTCGCGATGGGGCGATTATCGACGGTGCCCTCGGAAATTACTGGACAGGGGCGTATCACACGACGCGCGCAGCGCTCGAGGCTCACGCACGATTGACCGTACTTTCCGAGAAGCCCGTCGGGATGACGGCGCACGTCCCCGAGTGAACGCGTCGACTGCGTGGCGCGATCCATCTGGCGACACCAGGAATTGGGCGGGGAATGTCTCCTACCGCGCGAGGCAGGTTGTCCATCCCTCCTCGCTCGAGGAGGCGCAGGAGCTCGTTGCCGGCGCGACCACGGTGCACGCTCTCGGAACCAAACACTCCTTCAGCAACTGCGCCGACTCCCCCGACCTCCTTCTCCGCCTCGACCGCATCGCCTCTCCGATCGAGATAGATCCGGTATCGTCGACTGTCACGATTCCGGGCGCCGCACGTACCGGCGACTTCGCGCGAGTGCTCGATCGCGCGGGTTTCGCACTGCACAACACCGGCTCGCTACCGCATATCTCGATCGCGGGAGCGATCGCGACGGGGACTCACGGTTCCGGGGATACACTCGGTTCGCTTTCGTCGGCTGTGCAGGCAATCGAGCTCATTCGAGCGGACGGGACTCTGGCCTGGATCGATAGAAACTCCCCGGACTTCGCAGGCTCGATTGTCGCGATGGGGGCGCTCGGGATCGTGACGCGCGTGAGACTTGCCATCGAACAGACGTATCGCGTGCGGCAGGACGACTACTTTGACCTGCCGTGGGCTTCGCTCACACAACACTTCGATGAGATCACCGCCAGCGCGTACAGCGTGAGTGTATTTCTGCGCTGGAGCAACGATCCCGTCGCGTCGGTCGTATTGAAGAGTCGCGACACGTCTCCTCCGGCGGAACTGTTCGGAGCGAAACACTCACCGCCACGACCAGGGACGAACAGCAATCTCACGGAGCACGGCAGCTGGGGGCCGTGGTGGGATCGCCTTCCGCATTTTCGACTCGATGCTGAACCCAGTATCGGCGACGAGTTGCAGACCGAATACTTCCTTCCGCGGGCATCTGCCATCGAGGCGCTCGCGGAAGTCGGGTCGCTCGGCAGCCGCATCGACGAAGCGCTGCACATCAGCGAGCTCCGAACCGTCCGTGCAGACGACCTGTGGCTGAGTGGGGCGTTTGGGGCCGACGTCGTGAGCATTCACTTCACGTGGAAGAACCGGCTCGATCTTGTCGCCCGTTTGCTGCCGGTTCTCGAAGAGCGACTTCTGCCCCACGGAGCGCGCCCCCATTGGGGAAAGCTCTTCGCGGCATCGGGCCGCGACATCCGCCCGGCATTCGCCCGCTGGAATGACTTCGTTGCACTACGCCGACGTGTCGATCCTCAGCAGAAATTCACCAACGACTACCTGGATCGGCTGTTCGGCGAACAGGGCTAGCTGCTGAACGGGTACGCGACGTACGCGATCTTCGATCCGGACGGATCCCAGCTCGGCACGTTCATCGTCCCCTGGCCTCCCGGCACGAAGGCGACGTCACGAGTGGTGCCGTTCTCGAGGATCCGGATGATGACGTTGACATCAGCCGGATGCCCGGTGGTTCCGGGCGGGAAGCTCACGAACGCGATGCGCTCCCCCGTTGGTGAGACGTGAGGGAACCAGTTGACTCGTTCGTCGGAGGTGAGCTGTTCGATGTCCTCGCCATCCAGTCCCATGCGGAAGAGCTGCGCGTGGCCGGGCACCGTCGAGGCTCGCTCCGAGTTGAAATAGATCTGCGAGCCATCCGGGCCGTACTCGCTGCCGTCATCGGGGAACGCGTCGTCGGTGAGCTGCACATCCGGTCCGCCTGCGGAGGGGATGGTGAACACGTTGGTTCGTACGGGGCGACCTGCACCGTGCTCCATGCCGATGTAGGCGAGCGTGCTGCCATCGGGCGAGACGCCGTGCAGGTAGTAGGTGAAGTCCTCGCGCTCGTTGGACACGCGGCGGACATCGCCGCCCTCGAGCGGAATCGCGTAGAGATGACCGTCCTCGCTGGACACGTACGCCGTCGCGGCGTCCGGGCTGATGACGTGGTCGTTGTTGATCGGAGGCACGTCCGGCATGGGGATCTCCTCGAGCTCGCTGCCCGAGGGGGCGATGCGCCAGAGTCGACCGCCACCGTTGACGATGAGCCACCGGCCGTCACCGGTCCAGTTGGGCGCTTCGAACAGCAGTTCCTTCGATACATAGACGACGCTCGAGTCGCCGCTGTCGACGTCCAGGATGCGAAGCTCGGCCTGTTGGCCGGGTCGGAGTGTGCGGGGCATCAATTACACCTTTCCTGGTGCCTCATCGGCACGCTCACTTGAGGGCGCCGGCCGAAAGACCACGCTCGAACAACCGCTGGAGGCACAGGTATGCGATGACCTCCGGCAGGGCGGTAATGACCGCGGAGGCCAGCACCTTCGTTTGGTCGTTGCTGAACTGGCCGACGAAGAACTGCGGCAACTGGGTGATCGTCTGCGTCGTCGGATCCACGAGGAACACGAGGGGCAGCAGGTAGTCGTTCCAGGCGCCAAGCAGGGTGAAGACGATGATCGCGGCTGCGATCGGTCGAGTCAGCGGCAGCACGATGTACCAGAACCCGCGGAGCGTATTCGCGCCGTCGATGCGTGCGGCTTCGATCAGTTCGTCCGGGATGCCCTCGATGAAGTTGCGGGCGAGCAGGACGGTGAACGGCAGTTGCAGCGCGGACAGCGGCAGGATGACGGCCCAGTACGTGTTGTACAGGTTCAGCGAGGTCATCGTGGCGAACAACGGCGTGAGCAGCACGACTTCCGGGAGCGTCAGCGCGGCAATCAACAGCCAGAAATAAAACGACTTCGCCTTGATGTGGAGCTTGGCGAACCCGAACGCCGCCGTCATGGTCAGGGCGTAGACGATGATGATCGTGCCCGCCGCGATGATGATGCTGTTCCGGAAGAACAGCGGCAGCTCAGGCACCGACAGGACGGCGACGTAGTTTCCCCATCCAGCGCCGGCCAGTGAGCCCTGGATCATCGCGATCAACGGCAGCAGGAACGGGATGACGAGCACCGTCAGGACGATCTGAAGCACCAGTCGGGAGCTTCGTCTGCGAGCCTCAAGCATCTTTGCGCCCCTCCCCCTTGTCTCGCCTGGCGTTCAGGATGATCGCCATGACGAGAGCGATGACCAGCAACAGGATCGAGAGGGCTGCCCCGTATCCGACAGCCCCGAGCGGGATGCTGGTGCGGTAGATCAGCGTGCCGAGGAACTCCGTCGCGAAGTTGGGACCGCCCGTAGTCACCAGGTACGGGATGTCGAACGTCTTCAGAGCGCCGATCGCGCTGAGCGTCGCGAGGGCCACGGTGGTGCCGCGCACGTTCGGCCAGATGATGCTGAACAGGCGACGGATGTTGCCCGCCCCATCCAGTTCTGCCGCCTCGAGCAGTTCGGGGTCGATCTGCCCCATGGCCGCGTAATAGAGGATGAACGTCACGCCGGTGCCGCCCCAGATCGTGATCGCGAGGATGACGCCGAGTGCGCTGCCGGACTGGGCAAGCCACGGCTGCGCCAGGAAACCGAGGCCGACGTGCTCGAGCAGCCAGTTGAACTGGCCGTCGTTCGCGAAGATCTGCCGGAAGACGGGCGCCATGATCGCCGGAGCGAGCACGACGGGCAGGAAGAGCACGACCTTGTAGACGCCGCCGAAGAAGGGGCGGGAGTGCAGCAGCGCGGCGAACACGAAGCCGAGCACCGTCGAGATCGTGAAGGTCACGACGAAACTGATCACGGTGTGCTGGATCGCCTCCCAGAACACGGGATCAGCGAAGGCCTGCACGTAGTTCGCTCCGCCGACGTGTGTCGGGTCTGGCGCGCTTCCGTTCCAGTTCAGTGTCGAGATGTACGCGGTGTAGCCCACCGAGTAGTAGATGAGGCCAACACAGAAGATGAGGGCCGGGAAGATCCAGGCATAGCCTGCGGGTCGCAGGAAGGAGCGCCGGCGAGCGGCGCTCCTTCCGTTGTGAGCTGACATGCTGGGCGGTCTAACCCTTCGCTGCCGACTGCAGCGTGGTCAACGCTGCTTTCGGGGTTGCGTTTCCTGCTGCGACGGAGGCCGTCGCGACACCGATCGCCTGGCCGAGCGCCGTTCCAACATCGCCGAGGCGGGGCTCCGTGATCTTGCTCGCGCTCGCGATCAGCGTCTGCAGCGTTGACTGCTGCTGCGATGCGTCCACCAGCTTGATGTCATCGAACTTCGGGGTGACGTTGCTGAGCGCCGAGATGTCGTTCAGCGAGTTGGCAACGACCTGCTGTGCCGCCTCATCCGTCCCGAGCCAGGTGACGAAGGTCTCCGCCGCCTTCTGGTGCTTCGACTTCACGTTGACAGCCAGGCCGTAGTCCGCATCTCCGAAGAGCGGCGCCGGGTTACCCGCACCGGTCACGTCGGGGAAGGGGATCGAGACCATCGGGAACGGCTTCGCGTTGGCGACACCTGCCGCGCTGACCGCCGCCGTTGCGCCGGCTTCGGTCGAGTACTGCATGTACCAGGTGCCCATCATGACCATTGCGGTCTTGCCTGCCAGGAAGTCGTTGTTGACATCCGGGTACTGCTGGACACCGACGGCGCCCTTCTGGATGATGCCGTCGCTGAACATCGACTTGAACACCGTCATCGCCTGCACGAGGGTCGGGTCGGTCCACTTCGTCTTGCCTGCGACCGCGCTCGACCAGACGCCCGGCTTGATGCTGTCTGCGATCGCGTGCACGAGATCCTGGTTGAAGCCGTTGTCGCCGGCACCCTGCTCGAAGCAGGTGGCTCCGTGGGAGGCGAACGCCTGGCACACGGACACCCAGTCGGCGAAGGTCTTCGGCGGGGTCAGGTTGTACTTGGAGAACATGGTCGGGTTGATCCACACCGATCCCGCGAACGTGGAGCCGACCGACAGCGCCGCCAGCTTTCCACTCGTCGTGGTCAGTCCGGCCGGGCCGATGCCTGCAACCTTCGACTTCCAGTCGCTTCCGAGCGCCTTCGTGATGACGGGCGTGAGATCGACGGCCGAACCCTGGTAGGCGTCGATCGATCCGATTCCACCACCCGGGGCCATGTTGAAGACGTCAGGGCCGACGTTGGAGGCGAGCGCCGGGCGGATCGCGGCGTCGTAGCTCGCGGTCGCCACCTGCTTGTAGGTCACGTGGATATTCGGGTACACCTTGTTGAACGCCTTGATGTAGGCGTTGCCCACGCCGATCTCCGGCGTCCAGCCCCACCAGGTGATGGACCCCTTCGTCGCCGAGTCCGTGCCCGAGCCTGAACTCGAGCTGCATCCGGTCAGTGCCGCGACGGTGAGCCCAACGGCCACGAGCGCTGCGGCCGCCGATTTCACCCGTTTCGGGCCTGTGTTGTTCTGGGCTGTGCGGAAGCCAAACATGATTGCCTCTTTCTCTCGTCCACTTCGTTGGGGTGGAGTCGCGACGCGCCAGCGTTCCTCGCTCGCGTCGACCTGTTGACGATAAAGTAGTTTCGATTTTGATGTCAATATTTACGTCGAAATACGAAAACTTTCGTTATGGTGGAACCCGGGAAAGCCCGCGTGAGGCCATACGATCCACAGGTGGTCATGAGCCATGCAGGCAGGAAAGGTGCACGAGTGACTTCGACAACGCCGTCAGCTGATGCGCGACACGTGACGCTCGACGTCGTGGCCCGCGAGGCCGCCGTTTCGCTGGCGACCGCATCCAAGGTGCTGAACGACAAGCCTGGCGTCTCTCCGCAGACCCGCGAACGCGTGGCTGAGGTGCTCCAGAAGCGCGGATACACCAAGCGAGGAACGGCCCAGACCTTCGCGCCGGCGATCGAGCTCGTCTTCGGGGCTCTCGACGGAGCGTGGCCGATCGAGCTCATCCGTGGCGCCGTCCAGGTGGCAAGCGAGAACGGCCTCGGGATCATGGTGACGGAGAGCGGCCACGAGCATGCGGCGGCGCCGGAGTGGATAGGCCCGGTTCTCCAGCGGCAGCCGGCCGGCGTCATCCTGGTCGCCTCCGACCTCGCGACCGACGCGAAGTACCAGCTGCGGTCGCGCAACATCCCGTTCGTGATCGTCGACCCGGCGGGAGATCCCGCGGACGACGTGCCGTCGGTCGGCTCGACCAACTGGGCGGGCGGGGTCCAGGCGACGCGGCACCTCATCGAGCTCGGGCACAGGCGGATCGGGGTCATCGCCGGCCCTGAATCGCTGCTGGCCACTCGAGCGCGGATCGCGGGTTTCCGGTCGGCGATGGACGAAGCAGGCATTCCCGTCGATGAGGAACTGATCCTGCGCCGCGAGTTCGCCGGAGAAGAAAGTCCGGCCGCGGGCCTCCACCTCCTCTCACTCGAGAAGCCGCCGACG
>Ga0247779_1001683_pt1 | contig 10443 bp, 13 predicted proteins | sample UWRJL221509R5_FD_179925 | JGI IMG/M metagenome (GOLD analysis project Ga0247779, IMG submission 179925) | Plant litter microbial communities from Arlington Agricultural Research Station in Wisconsin, United States - UWRJ-L221-509R-5 | ecosystem: Environmental > Terrestrial > Plant litter >...
TTCGTGTTCTCTCAATCATATATCGGCATGCCCCACAACACGATCCGAGCAACGGTGTTGATTGAAACCTTGCCTGCAGCGTTTCAGATGGAGGAAATCTTGTTTGAGCTGAGGAATCATTCAAGCGGCTTGAACTGTGGAAGGTACGCCGCTTCGTTGACGGTCCAATGATTTAGAAGCCTATGATCTCATGCACGTCTGTTTTTAGATGGGACTATATTTTCAGCTTCATCAAAAAACGACGCGCCGATAGGAGTGCCGTCCTTCCTGACCGAAAGGATGTGACCATGACCGTTCCCTTCATGGACGCGTATGTGCGTCTGCTTATACAGACTTGCCACAAGTACGTGTTTTTGTTTTTTCAGCCAAGGGTTTTAGTGTCTTATGGCTATTTTTCAGGCGCAAAGTTGCAGCCATGGGAGGCATGTCTGCTCAAATCCCCATCAAAGACGACCCCAAGGCCAACGAGATTGCTATGGCAAAGGTTCGCGCTGACAAGTTGCGCGAGGTTACTGCTGGGCATGACGGTACTTGGATCGCACATCCTCTCATCAATAAAATTGCGCGTGAAGTGTTTGACCAGAACATGCTTGGCCCTAATCAGGTACATGTTCTCTATTATACTTTTGCGTCTGTGTAACTTATGTCTTTTCAGTACTACAAACTTCGATCCGAGGTTAAGGTGGCCGCTGCCGACCTTCTATCCACCGCTGTCCCAGGACAGATCACCTCTGAAGGTGTGAAAGAGAATGTCGAAACCTGCCTTGCATACACCGCAGCCTGGGTTGGTGGGAACGGCTGTATTCCACTCAACTACCTTATGGAAGATGCCGCGACTGCTGAGATCACCCGGGTTCAACTCTGGCAATGGGTACACTACGCGTCGCGCGTCTCAGACACCGGCGAGCCCATCACTGCACAGTATATTGACCAGATCATCAGCAAGACGACCAAGGGAGGCGTCAAGGGAAGACTAGGAGAGATCGTCAAGGGGTTGAAGGAGGAAGACGTGAAAATTGCTGAGGAGTATTTGAAGGGCCAGATCAGGAAGAGGTGGCCTAGCGAATTTTTGACAAGCGACTTGATGGGTTACATTGCTGTTAGGGATGGTGTTGAGCCGGCTTTGCAGAGAGCCGCTCTGTGAGTTTCTGTGGCCTTTTTCCGTTCTTGGGTGCGTTGACACCTGCCATCTTTATGTACGGTTTTCTTCGAACGCCTTCTTTGGATTTTTATTTCATTCATTATCGTAGGTCATCTCCCGAGACTTCGCGTGTTCGTTCGCCTCCCCTTCCTATCTCTGGATCACATTCTCCTTCTGTTATGTGAAAACAAAAACCACTGTTTGTATTATAGGTTTCATCTTTCCTTTCGAAAACCCTTTTTTTATCTCGACACTTTTTATTTTTTTATTCTCTCAAGACCTGGAGATGTACCAAACATTTGTATTCCTTAATGATAACAAACATGACTATATCTTGTACATTGAGCAATTATCAGTATAAATGATGTCTGTACTTAATTCATGACATCGTCTCCATTGCGTATGTTTAATTCACCATGTCGAGTTTTAGACTCAAAACACTGATCTGGGTAACTAGGCTTCCAGTGATTGGTCCCTATGTTCACACGGTCTTTATGATGTTGGTCTCTTTATATCTGCCTCATGCAGGAGATTCTTTTTCTACGGCAAGGGCGAGCAGACCAGATGACCTAGGATAATAACCCAAAATGCACCCACCGAACTCAACGAATCGCCGTAGGGCGAATTTCCAAGGCCGAAATTCTTTCCAATACGCGTTCGACTGCCTTGCTTCGCTCTTTTCGCGAATCCGCATGGTGATATCTTGCGTATAAGTAGGACGTTCGGTTTGTTGGTCTTTATTCCAGCTTAAATCCTCCAAACTAGCCATTGAATGGCACAAATGACATCTACTACACATATCTTATTCACAGTCATACCAGCATGGGGTACGTACCTTTTCCCTTTACGTGCTCATCTAAATTGACATGCACTTACCAATGGTGCCTGCAGGTCATATTCGGGCCATTTGCATCTTGTTTGCCAGGTTGGTAAAGGAAAACGAAAGCCTCATCGCTACGGCAATAATTCCTCCGGTTTATCTCGAGCCTGCGTTTCAAGAGATTGACGCCGAGCTCGGAGATGCTAGCTCTAATCAAAGCTTTCGAAAGCGTCTAAGGTGAGTTACACACGCTCCCCGCTTTTCCCACCTTACTTATCTGGGTGACACAGGGTGCTATCGACATTTACGGCGCCTGCGAATGCAGGTATGATGGAACTGATGGGACCTACAGGCACAACATACGCTGCTGCATATGAGGCACTTATTCAGAGGAAATCGATTCAATGTGCAACAAAGGGAACAATATTTGAGGCTGTCCTTGCACCGACCATTGTTCTCGTCGATGTAAGTGATGTCTATCACGTTTTCGGCTGCTAAAATCATTTACCAGGAATGTAGTTCTTTGCGTCTGAGCAATTCAAAGCCACACAAAAACTTACTGGACACACAGTACCCATTGTCGTATCGATAGTCGGACATGCTTCCTCTATCATTCGATTTTTCGCTCCAGAGTCATATGGAGGTATTGGCGACCTTTCTCAGAAGGTTGCAGCCGAGACTGCGCGTACAGGAAAGACACTGATTGAACTAGAGGATACAGTTCTTCACAGTTATTCACATGGAGAAATCGTAAAGATTGCTGGCCTTCCGGATATGTATGACTATGAATACTTTCCACAAAAGGCAAGCCTTTTACCTATTTGGATATTTTTTCCTGTTTCGTTGATCGTCATTGAGCAGCTTCCATTTTTGGCTACGTCCCTCATGGTTGCTGCTAATGTGTGAGTGCCATGTTTCAAATTCATCTTAAGGCTGAGTAGCTCATGTCCGTGTAGAACATTGTCTGAGTGCGACGATCTCATGATAACTAGCACTTGGGACTTTGAGAGAGAGTCACTAGCGTCAATGAAGACCTGGATGTCTGAATGGAATAAGGAACTATTCGTCACAGGACCGTTATTACCAACTGGGTTTGGAGTGACGAAGCAGAGTGCTCGAGGTGCTAATGAGGTAGAGCAGTTCATGGGGAAAATGTTGGTAGAATATGGAGAAAAATCAGTGATTTTCATAGGTTATCTCATGATATCGTAATAGTGATATACTGAACAAGATGGACGCCCTTTCAGATCTCATTTGGCACCATGTTTTGGGGTACATCGACAGATTATATCGAAGAAGTATTTGAAGGACTGCTCGATAAGAAATTCCCCTTTGTATGTGCATTTCTTACCCTGCTTAAGACCATCAAGAGTAACAAGAAGTGTTATTCGAGATTTTTGCATACGCATCCCCCTTCGCAAGTCTACCAAAGAGCCTTGTAACCAGAATAGAAGGATCAGGTATCGCCCTTGCAACAAAGTGGTCTCCTCAACAGTATATTCTCAGTCATCCTGTAACGGTCATGCTCATGAATACTACGACACTGTTTCGCTAACATGATAATGCATATAGGCTACTGGATGGTTTATAACACATTGTGGACACAACAGCGTTATGGAATCGCTACAATGCGGAGTACCTATGTGAGGCTTTGATATTCTTTCTTTCGTTCACTTTTAAACTTAGACCGCCTAGGATATGCTGGCCGTTCCAAGCCGATCAGCCTGCTGCGGCTGCGTACCTCACTGAGTCTCTACGCGTCGCGTTTGAGCTACTCGAAGTGCGAACTTCAGAGCATGGAGTGAAACTTCTGCTGCGCGATGGGCGTACGCCCAAAGGGACCCGTGATGCGGTGGGAATCGAAATCAGAGAAATAATAGACGCTTGTCGGGGACCGAAAGGGGAAGAACTCAGGCGGAATGCCCAGGGATTTAAAGCACCATTTCTACAAGCGTGGCAGAAGGATGGGGCAAGCCGAACTGATGCTCAAGCTCTTTTGAACAAGTACAAAACACGAGCTTAACTAGAAGGAGTCTGAGAGCACACGAATTCGTTATCCAAAACTTGGTTCGGATATGACTGTACTTGTTCAATTTTCATACTTGAGCAAGTTTTTTTGTGCTAAAATACTCCATGGTGGGGTCGTTTGCGTTACTCTTGAATTCTTTTAAGGGTACATAATAAATCACCTAACAATAGATAAGTAAACCGGACAGGGGGTGAATAACGCTTTATAATATAATGGCAAACTGCATTTGGATGCCGGGAAAGCCGATGACGCCAGTTTCGCAAGCTTCATATGTGCCGTGGTGCCGAAGACCATTTGGCGAGCAATGCCGTACATACAGCATTTGAAAAAACAGCGTGAGAAAACACAATAGTTGAACACTTAAAACACTATCCGTTCTCAACATAACACTCTATATCTGATTCCTTTCCCCACCGAACAATTTCAGGCCCATTCCTATTCTCACATAGAGCAATTTTTAAGGTAGAATGACCTCGTTTGTTTATTTCCTTTTTGCAATCGACATCCTCGCTCCTGATATTTATTCCAACGGCCATAATACCAAATTTTGAAACCTCGTCATCATCCATGATGAGAAGACATAACCGTCAATGCACTCTGCGGACTTATTGAACCTTGGATAATCCAGATCTACCAACAAAATTCTGGCTCGACTCCTCCAATAACAAATGGATAGGGCTTTAAAGTTTCACCATGCATAAGTTAGAACCGCCTGTTTCGCGGTGTAATGCTGTGGATATCCTCCTGTGTGTACTATGGACGCCCTACTTTATTGGCCCCACCGACCTAAAATAATTGCGAGCGTAATGAAAGGTCCGGGGATCGGCGATGCTTGTTTAAATACTGGAAAGATGTGCAGGAGTGACCGACCTTGTCTGCTAGGCGGATCCGGTTATGACCCAGGGAAATATCGCAAATTTACCTTTCCCTCAGAAACTTGAACGATGTTCTATCAAAATGGAAACGCTCTGGGAAAACTCTCCAACCTCACAACGATTTACAGCCTTTTGTTTCCCAATCATCTGGAGATCGTCAAGCTTCCAGGAACGTATGCCTTTGTCCAAATAGACTGGCCGAGCTTGTGCTCACTGCCCAGGTTGCTGAAGCGTCCAGCTTGTGAGATGATTGAGGCGAGCCGCGAGATGGGTCAGATTTCTGGTCTTCAGCAGAGAAACTGGTAGGACTGTCTTTCTTACGTCCATGACATGACCTCAACTAATGTCCCAATCCCAGATCGCACAGAAACAAATTTACTTTAGGTCGTAGTCAAGTCCTAGTCACATTATCATTCCTTATTCAATGTACCCTTTCTTCGACTTCCTATCCTGGTTTACAACTCTCGTCGTCTTTTGAACTAGGAAATATAAATTATACTCTATCCATTCTTTTCTGCAATGTTTCTCGCACTCCTCCCTCCCAGTCTTCCCAGGTTATGGACAGAACAGTGCTATCTCTTCCATTTCCTTCTTTTCTTCTGCCATCTACTGGTTTTCCTTCTTTACCCGCTGATAAGACCCACGTCCACCTCATGACGCCCTCTTCTACGAATCCAAGCTTCTTCGCGGCAGCGATGCTGGCTTGATTGAATGGATTTGCGCACCATACGATTCGCCTAAAGCCCAAGCCACCATCCGATGGCAAGTCCAGCAGGTATTTCAGCAGCAAACCGGTGGCATTGGACGAGACGAAAGTACGTTGGAACTCTGGCAAGATTATAACTGGTCCGATTTCCGCAGATAGTGTATGTGTCGACGCATGTAACCACCCAATAAGGCCTGCAATGCGTCCTGGTATCTCGCTGTTTTGTCTAGGTTTTGTCTTATCAATGATAACGAACAAGACTGAACCAGGATCTTCACGGATGAAGCGTTCTGTGAATTCCAAAAAGGAATCCAGAGTAGGCCATTCCATGGGAAGGTATTTCGGGATATCTGGATGCTTCGCATAGACGTCATGGAACAATTTGGCATGGATGGCGGGGACGAATGGGACGAGTTGCACGCGTTCTGTTTCAAGGGCAGAGGGAACTGGCAAGGAGCTGTTGATGTCATAGGGCAGTTTAAGACATTTGGAGAGGTCGATAACATCCTCCACGGACGATTTGAACGAGTTAACGAAAGCCATTTTCTTGAAGAGGAGGACGCTGAAGATACCTGAGGTCTCTTATAGCGTTTCAGTATGTTTACCCCCAGGTAGAAGCTTTTATGGTATAAGATATATCGTGACTCGATTAGATTTTTTTGCAAATTGCAATACACCCGCATGGTAACCGTCGGATCCTATTAGATCCTATCCCGACATGATATTTATGTTAATCGCCTTGAGCCACCCTAGCTCAAGCACATTATTTCCCTTGACTGTCGCCGCTGCAACTTCGATGTCTTTTTAGAAAGCAAATTATCACGAGTGGCAGAGTCATGGCATCCTGGGGTACCATAGTAATACCAGGTTTCTTTGTCCTTATAAGCAACAAAATAAGGACAGTTAGAGCTAGTCTCGGTAAGTGATTCTGATGTGATTCTGGGTGTAATTCTGACGAGTGGTCGAGTGGTAATTCTGCCCAGTTCTGCGCCCAGAAATTAGAATCACTTCAAAGTTCAGAATCACACACACTCAGAATCACGCGTAATCACTTACGCTGACTGTCCCTAATATTTAATTAAAAATCAGAACTTGAGCATATTGCGATTGTGATCTTGAAGTTCTTGATCATTTGAGCGCTGAGCCCGGATGGAAGTCTTGACATTTTGGATCGCGTAGAAGTCATGATTAGTTGCGCGCCTGTTTCATCGGGCCGCCTGATTAAAAGGCACTCGCCAAAAAGATACATGCTGGAACATCATCAATAAGAAACATGTATATGTACATAATGTACATAATTTACCGAGTCGATGACTAACCATCCGTTAAATAACTGAGATTAAGCTAAAGGTCATGTTCAGGAAGAAAGTTCCCATCCATGTTTTGCAGCCAGACATACGCGATAACAGAGGTGTGTGGGGATGACAAACTTGTGGACACACACAATAAGCATGTCGCAATTGATCAAGAATCTTTTCCAAGTGATTTCTTTGGTGTATTATTTGGAGTAGGGGCGCCTGATGAGGCAGCAACCTCTTCGCCAAGTTTCTCTGAGGGTACTACAGAGAAAAGCGTTAGTAAAACGTCCAGTAAGGAAATGGAAATAAAAGGCCCAGCGTCAATTTACCATAAAGGTCCTTTACCACTTTCTCTCCAACGACAATTACTCGCCTACACGCCATCTGCCACACACCAACACTAACGGAGCCTGCAGGTGTAATCGATGCGTCAGCGGGTCATCTTAACTAATGGACAGTGAGACATGACAGGTCGGCAGCCTACCTGCAGGCGCAAATGGCAAAGCGAGCCACCATCCCAAAGGACCAAACCAGCCTTGAGGAAGATAGAACACTGGTTGCCTGCGGTACCACCATCCTACTACAAATTGCAGCCCAGTAGTTAGAACCCATAGAACAGTGTTAAACTTCATGCTGAAGCCAGACTTGGCCGTAGCAATTTGGGAGTCTGATGTGAAGTGTGAATTAGGGTAAAATCGACGGATAAAGCGAGGGAATAAATAAAGACGAAATAAGCAACTATATCGTCTTGCGAAAAAAGAAATACACGCACTCAGTTTCTCCAGGTCTGCGAGTCCCTTGTCTACGCTCCTCCTCAACTTTGCCCACTTGGCGAATTGATCTTGGGCACTCGTTTTCATAAGTTCCGCCCTCGTGGTGAGAAGTTCGGCCTTGAGTGTACGCTGGCGTACAGCCAAAGGCGAGCGGGTGACTCGTAGATACAAGTCATAAGCCTATTTATGCAACCCATAGTTGAACACAGTATCCCGGATTCGTCGAATAATGAGAAAACGTGTAGTAGGAATGCAGTAAATTCAAGGAAACTCGTCAGTGTAATTTGAGGCTACTGGTAAGATATATGACGCACGAAATCCGCTAGGACTGCCTTCCCGACCCAAGTTATGAGCTGGCCAATAAAGACCAGCAAGAATATGGTCAACAAAAGAGACATTTTGTTTCTCGCAAACTTGTGTTTCCTTGATTTCTACGCTGGATTTCCGAGACTCTAAAATTCCAGGAGTAACCGAAGAGAACGGGCCTCTTTAGTTAGATTACACTAAGAGTGTTGAGCCAGAAGTATGCAGAAAAAGATGAAGGGTGGAAGAAACGTTGAGCTCGTCGCGAAACCTTCGTGGCACTGTGCATTATTGACTCACGTGGTACCGGGCCGCTGTCCCGCCTTTCCTGGTCGCGAAGGCCGGCTTCAGTCACTAGTCACTGCTAGGGAGAGTTCAAACGTTGGGATTAAATCCTGAAAGGACCAGGACTGGGAAACTTGCATCTGATGGTTTGCAGGCCGCAAGCCGCACAGTGGCCCATGTTATCTCGAAAGTTTTAAAAACTTTGCATCAAAACACGGAAAGTTGCTTTTTTATGCATTATACACAAAGTATGATAGTTTTTATGATGCATTTTCATTGTTGAAGATAGGTTATTGATTGGAAATGCGGAGAAGTTACGCAAAGAAAATGAGCCTACAAGATTTTTCATACGCAAACTTTGGCTTTGTTTGTTCGGGAGAAGTACAGAATTGTTAGGTTAGGAGGTAGGCAGTTTGTACGAGTATCCGGTGATCGCGATACGCCAGTTTATAGTACGCGTTGAATCCTTCTACGAACACTTCAGCCCCGACGTCGTTTCAAAGCGAGCTAGCTAGGTGGTTCAAGCGCGGTAACATGAATTACCTCAGGTTCCATTGTGTTGACTATTACCGCCTTTAGAATGGAATGCCTCGGACCAGAAGGCGTCCAATTATGCAAGAGGAGAAGGACTTGACTTCGATGTTAAGCGTTTTGTTCAGTGTCAAAGAAACCCTGCGACGAAAAGGCCATTATAACTGCGTGCTCACTTTAAACCACCCGGCTTTAGAGAGCACTTCGGTTTAACCACCATTTCAGCTAATTTGGAGACGAGTAAGAGCTTTCTGGCATTCTAGAAAGTCGAAAAAAGGAGAAGCTACTATGCGAAGTTGACAATGGAAAGTCGAAAAAGGATGGCTCTCCTGATTTTCACGGATAACAAAACATTACAGTATCTCACGCTTGGTTTACGGCACAGGATCGTCAATGTCAGGTTTCCTTAGATCTTCAGTACTATTAACACCAAAAATAACCGAATTTTCAGGTAAGTGTACCACCTCTACAACCATAAAATTACCACCAATGTCTGATACAATGTTTTAGGTCCTAGGCAGATTAAGCGCACATAACTGTCGAGGCACCGAGGATAACAAATTCAAGTTGGTCAAGCGCGAATCATTCCATATTTACGACAAATCATCCCATCCTAAATTACTCGTACTGCACCGTATTGCACCTAGTCAGTACAAACATTCCTGCAGAATTAGTGCAAATTATTTTCATCCACTGGGCCAACGACCACCCTCCAGGATACTCTTGAATATGTTTTGATGAATACGGTACGTGGTTATATGTGTTTCTCAGTGCTCACCCAACCTCATGGTTTCAGTCGAACGATTTCGCGCCTTTCCTCTAAGCTCGACCAAATTGTCTTGCCTGAGATTTCAATCTGTAATTAGATACACCAATTAAATCACGGTAAATTACACCTTGGAGCTCATGGGAAAGCGCGTCGAGGAGTCAGGACAGAGCACGACTTTACTAATTAAGGGCACTTCGGCGAGCCCACAACTTGAAGTAAGTTTATTTCTCCATTTAGACGTTCGCGGTAAACCAAATATATGGTCACCCTAACCGCCCTTGCAGGCCATCAATACTTCTAGGCGGAGGATCTTATCATCTACACTGTATAGCTCTGATTCCAGATGCTTTAACTTGGATACTATGTGCATGCATCATCAAGGCTATAATTGAGGCCGCTAAATTAAATGTAGTAGTGCGAGTCTTGGTGCGCTTCTTTTCTCCTTTCTGCCCTAACAACGCTTTTATGCATCGCTTTCCATTTCTTTTGAATTGACTTAATGTTGCACGCCATAAGACATCTGCCGGCGCTTACATTCATACAAGCTCGGGCCGTCAACTGCTATCACTAGAAGTAATATATAAGGCATTCTCAAGGATATCAACGTCGAGATATTTGTTCTACTCACAAAACATAACGAACATGATGTATTCTACCACTGGATATCTCGCCTTTTTGCTCATTTTGGTATGCATACTCATTGCGCATTGCTGCTCTCTGTATACTCAGCTCTTGACGCATTCATTGTGACAGGTACAAACTAGCGCCTACGCTTCCACAAGTCGCGACCGTTGCATTCCACGCAAAGAAGCTGTACCATTTCTTCGAGCATTCAAAGGAGGGGACCACTTTTACACCACAGATCCAGCGGAGATGCAGCGTGCTGTTGCACAGGGGTACGGTCAAGAGACCT
>Ga0247779_1001684_pt1 | contig 10440 bp, 7 predicted proteins | sample UWRJL221509R5_FD_179925 | JGI IMG/M metagenome (GOLD analysis project Ga0247779, IMG submission 179925) | Plant litter microbial communities from Arlington Agricultural Research Station in Wisconsin, United States - UWRJ-L221-509R-5 | ecosystem: Environmental > Terrestrial > Plant litter >...
GACAGGACGAGGGCTCCCTGCGGAAGTTCCTCTTCCGGCTTGTCCGCCTCTTCCTCGTCTTCGGTGTCTTCCGTTGCCTCATCGGCAACGACATCCTTGACGGCGTCGTCGTCTACGACGACCTCAACCTCGACGTCGTCGGCCACGACCTCGACGTCGTCGTCGATCTCGACCTCGTCGTCGTCAACTGCGTCGTCGTCCGTGCTCGCAGCCTTGCGACCGCGCGTTGCCTTCGCTGCGGGTGCCTTGCCAGCCTCAGTCTTCGAAGCCGGCGTCTTGGCCGCCGCCGTCTTCTTCGCGGCAGGCGCCGCCTTGGTCTTTGCCACGGCCGGAGCCGCAGTGTCGACGCTGACCTCGGCCTCTCGGTCGATTGTCGCGTTCTTGGTCCGGGTTGCCATCGGAACACCTTTCCTCAGGTATTGGAGTTCATGTCTGCCACTTGCTATACGTAGCGACGCAGAGTGGTGGTTCTGCTCTTGCGGGCAGCACTAAGACCCTTGTCAAGTCCCCCGACGAAGCACCCTGATGGGAGATACGTCGAAATGGGCCCTAACCGGGTCTTGGGATCAATTATTGCACGACTTGCCGTTCTTACCCGACCTGCGTGCAGTGGTACCTGCGGGCTGCTCTTCGGCTGTTCGCGTCTATTACGTCTTTCGCCTGCGCCACGCTCGCATTAATACAACCCACAACGGGGCGACTTCTATTCCTTCCTGTTCGTGCATTCTGCGCCTCGTCTGTTTCCGGGCGATTACGAGAAACACGACTCCGACGCCCACGACCACGTACTGCGCGAGGAAGGCGACGCGGAAGCCCGCAAGCGAATAGAGGTCAGCAGCGCTTCCGCCCGCAGAGCGATTGAACGCATCGAGCAGAAGGCCGATGACGAACATCATGACGAAGGACGCGAGAAACCCCCCGACATTCACGACGCCGGTCGCGGAGCCGAGATTGCGCATCGGATTGAACGAGCGGGCGAAGTCGAACCCGATGAGGGAGCCCGGTCCCCCGATCGCGATCACGACCACGAGCAGCACGACGGCCCACACGGGCGGCTGGCCCGGCCACGCGAGCACGATCGCCCAGGCGATTCCCATCCCCACGACGATCGCGAGCACGATCGTGCTCCGCCGGAGTGGGTAGCGCGCGGTGAGGAGCCCGAGAATCGGACCGGCCACGACCGCGGTCAACACCATCAGGGTGAGAAGGAGTGACGCGTTCGCGGGTCCATACCCGAGCGCAACCGAGAGAAACGGGAATCCCCACAGCAGGCTGAACACCGTTCCGGATGACTGGGTGACGAAGTGCGACCAGAAGCCGAGTCGAGTTCCCGGCCGGCCGAGCGCATCCCGAATCTGGCGGAGCGGCGAGACGGCAACGCCGGACGCCGTCGGCACGGAGGACGTGATCGGTGAAACGCCGTTGCGGACCAGCGTCAGCGCTGAGACCAGTGCCAGGCAGGACGCGCCGGCCGCGACCAGGAACGTCGGCGACCATCCAGCGGAGTGCAACAGCAGCGACAGGGGAACGGCCGACAGGATCTGGCCGGATTGCCCGAGGGTCCCGACCCACTGTGAGACGAGCGGCAATCGTCGCCCTGAGAACCAGTTGGGAAGCAGTCGGAGCACCGAGATGAAGGTCATCGCGTCGCCTGCACCCACGAGGATGCGACCGACGATCGCGATCCCGATGCTCGGCGCCAGCGCGAGAGTCGTCTGGCCGACGATCATCAGCCCTGCACCGAGGCTGATGAGGAGGCGAGGGCCAACGCGATCGAGGATCACGCCGACCGGAATCTGCAACCCCGCGTAGACGATCAGCTGGATGACGGCCAGGGTCGAGAGCAGCGCCGCGGACACATGGAATCGATCAGTCGCGGCAACCCCCGCAACTCCGAGCGACGAACGCTGCAACACCGCGATGATGTACGCGAACGTGGCGCCGCCGAAGACCAGCCACGACCTGCGCGCATTCACGCCCCGAGCTTATCGAGCGTGCGCACCGCGGGCGCGCAGGCAGGAGAGTCGAGCGCTAGATGCCCGGCCCGTCCTCGTCGCGACGCATCGCAAGGAAGTTCTGCAACTCCGCCGCGATGGCGTCAGCAGTTGGCAGCTCGCCGTCGATATCGGTGAGCGGGGATCGCAGCGGGTTGTCCTGGAGGTAGCTGTCGTGGCGTTCCTCGAGCGTGGTCACGAGCTTGGCAAGCTCGGGGTTGTTCTCGACCTGCTCGTCGATCTTGGTGAGGAACTCACGCCCGGATTCGCGCAGACTGTCGGTCGGGAAGATGAGGCTCGTCGCGGCGCTCACGCTCTCGAGAGCGGTGACGGCCGCAATGGGGAACTCGGTGTCCGCCAGGTAGTGCGGGATGAGCAGCACGAATCCCGCCGTGGGGTGACCGAGCTCCTGCAGGCGGTACTCAAGCAGGTGAAGCGCGTTTGCGGGTGCCTGCGTGCGCGGCTTCCAGATCGACATGGATTCGATGAGTTCGTCGCGATTGCCGCTCACGGTCACGCTGATGGGCCTCGTGTGGGGCACCGGCATCGGGATGGCGTGCACCCAGGTGCTCGATCGCACCTGCAGTCGGTCGATGAGTTCGAGCACGGAAGCGGTGAAGCGGTCCCACTGGAAGTCCGGTTCGTAGCCCGTGAGGAGCAGGAACTGCTGGCCGATCTCGTCCGAGGCGAGGTACAGCCCGAGGGACGACGGCGTGTAGTCCGCGATGTGGTCCTGGTCGAAGTAGATGACGGGTCGTCGAGCGCGGTAATCGAGCAGCTGGTCATTGTCGAACTCGACGATCGACGTGTGCTCGAGGGTGTCGAGCAGGTAGTCGCTCAGCTGCGACACCGCACCGCCTGCATCCGCGAATCCGGTCAGGGCTGCGACCAGCGGAAGGCCCGTTGGCACCTCGCCAAGGTCGGTGATGACGTCGTAGAGACCGGCCGGATTTTGCATGTTCCAACTCTATTCGCGGGTGCTGGCGCCCGCCGGGCCGAACGGGTCCAAGGCCACATGCCGAGAGCGAACACCGACCGGCGGGCGGTCACCGGGTCCACGGATGTCGCATCGATACGATTAGTTTCATGACCGTCCCCTCGTTGTCCGCGTCCACAGAATCCGCACTCACCATCGAGGCCGGTGCCCTCGTCTTCGGAGTGCAGAAGACACCGGACGGGCCGCGGGTGCTCGGCGAGACCGACGAGGCAGCTGTACTGCAGGACATCCTCGCGAGCATCGGAGTGACGGGTGCGCAGGATGAGGTGCGCCGTCTGCCTGCGATGGTCGGGGCCGCGACATCCATTGCGCTGGTCGGCATCGGAACCACGCTGGGGGCGAACGAGCTTCGCTATGCAGCAGGTTCTGCGGCGCGGCAGCTGCGCGGCACCGGCTCACTGGTGTTCGCGATCCCGACCGAGACCCGCGAAGACCTGCTCGCCGTGTTGGAGGGTGCCGCAATCGGCGCGTACTCATACAACGAATACCGCTCGGGCGAGCAAGACGAGACCAGGCAGCCTGCACACGAGATCACGGTGGCAACCTCTCACGCGAACAGTGACGACCTCGTGTCCCGCGCCCTCACCATCGCGACGGCGATGCACAGCGTGCGCGATCTCGTGAACCAGCCGCCGTCGTCGCTGTACCCCGAGACGTTCGCAGACGCCGCGCTGAAGCTGGCGTCGAGCGCGCCCGTCGAGGTCGAGGTGCTCGCCGAGGCTGAACTTGCCGCTGGGGACTTCGGGGGCATCCTAGGCGTCGGGCAGGGCTCCGTTCACCCGCCGCGGCTCGTCAAGGTGACGTACGCGCCCGCCGAAGCGACAACACATCTCGCGCTCGTCGGTAAGGGGATCACCTTCGACTCCGGCGGCATCTCGCTGAAGCCCGGCGCGTCGATGGTGGGTATGAAGTACGACATGACGGGAGCCGCGAGCATCCTGGCTGTCACACTCGCCGTTGCGAAGCTCGGGCTCAACGTCAAGGTGACGGCCTGGCTGTGCATCGCAGAGAACCTGCCGTCCGGCAGCGCCATCAAGCCGGATGACGTGCTTCGGATCAAGGGCGGCAAGACCGTCGAGGTGCTCAACACCGACGCGGAGGGGCGCCTCGTGCTCGCCGACGGCCTCGTCGCCGCCAGCGAGGAACACCCGGACTACATCGTGGACGTCGCAACCCTCACCGGCGCACAGCGCATCGCGCTCGGCGATCGCTACTCTGCCGCGATGGGCGACCACGAGTTCGTCGAGCGTCTCGTCGGTGTCGCGGACAGCGTCGGAGAGACCTTCTGGCCGATGCCACTCCCCCGTGAGCTGCGCACGATCATCAACTCGGATGTCGCCGACATCGCAAACTCGAAGCCGGGCAACACCGTCGCCGGCATGCTCGTCGCCGGCGTTTTCCTCTCCGAATTCGTCGGATCGACGGGTGAAGGCGACGAGAAGAAGACGATCCCGTGGGCTCACCTCGACATCGCGGGCCCATCGGATAACAAGGGCAGCGGGTACGGCTACGTCGGCAAGGGACCGACCGGCGTGAGCGTTCGCGCACTTGTCGCACTGGCCGAGGAATTATCTGTCGCGTAGTAAGGTTTTTGAGGCGGGCAGACCCGCCCATTCGGCCGCTGACACATCCCGTCGGACGGCATCGAGCACAACGCTGACGCACAAGGAGCACTTTCGTGTCTGAGCAGAATTTTGACATCGTGATCCTCGGCGCAGGAAGCGGCGGCTACGCTGCTGCACTGCGTGCGAGTGAGCTGGGGTTCTCCGTGGCCCTCGTCGAAAAGGACAAGCTCGGCGGCACGTGCCTCCACGTCGGCTGCATTCCGACCAAGGCGCTGCTGCACTCCGCCGAGGTCGCGGACGTCGCACGTGAGGCGGCGAAGTACGGCGTCAACACCAGCTTCGACGGCATCGACATCTCGGCGGTCACCGCGTACCGCGAGGGGATCGTCGCGAGCAAGTACAAGGGCCTCCAGGGCCTCATCAAGGCGCGCGGCATCACGGTCGTCGAGGGCGAAGGCAAGCTCACCTCGCCGAGCACGGTGCAGGTCGGCGACCAGACCCTGACGGGCAAGAACGTCATCCTCGCGACCGGGTCATACTCGCGTTCGCTTCCCGGCCTCGAGATCGGTGGCCGCGTCATCACGTCGGAGCAGGCATTGCAGCTCGACTTCGTGCCGAAGAAGGTCGCGGTTCTCGGCGGCGGCGTGATCGGTGTCGAGTTCTCCAGCGTCTGGAAATCATGGGGCGCGGACGTCACCATCGTCGAGGCCCTTCCGCACCTCGTGCCGAACGAAGACGAGTCGGTCTCGAAGCAGTTCGAGCGCGCGTTCCGCAAGCGCGGCATCAACTTCAAGGTCGGCGTTCGTTTCTCCAGCGTCACGCAGGATGACAACGGCGTCGTCGTTACCCTCGAGAACGGCGAGACGGTCGAGGCAGAACTGCTGCTCGTCGCGGTCGGGCGCGGGCCGCGCACGGCGAACGTCGGGTACGAAGAGGTCGGCGTCACGATGGACCGCGGCTTCGTCATCACGAACGAGCGCCTGCAGACCAACCTGCCCGGTGTGTACGCCGTCGGCGACATCGTCCCCGGCCTCCAGCTCGCGCACCGCGGTTTCCAGCAGGGAATCTTCGTGGTCGAGGAGATCGCGGGCCTGAACCCGGTGGTAATCGAGGATGTCAACATCCCGAAGGTCACGTACAGCGACCCCGAGGTCGCCTCGATCGGCCTCTCCGAGGCGAAGGCCGTCGAGAAGTACGGCGCAGACAAGGTCACCGCATACGACTACAACCTGGCGGGCAACGGCAAGAGCCACATCATCGGAACCTCCGGCTCGGTCAAGGTCGTTCGCGTCAACGACGGCCCGATCGTCGGGGTCCACATGATCGGCGCCCGCGTCGGCGAACTGATCGGCGAGGCACAGCTCGCGGTGAACTGGGAGGCGTACCCGGAGGACATTGCTCCCCTGATCCACGCGCACCCCACGCAGAACGAAGCGCTCGGCGAAGCATTCCTCGCTCTCGCAGGCAAACCACTGCACGCCATCTAGGCGCGCGGCACAACCCCAGAACTAAGCTAGACCCGCAGCATTCGGTAATAAGGAGCATCACTGATGAGCGAATCCGTCAACCTCCCGGCACTCGGCGAGAGTGTCACAGAGGGTACGGTTACCCGCTGGTTGAAGAACGTCGGCGACCGGGTGGAGGTCGACGAGCCGCTGCTCGAAGTCTCCACGGACAAGGTTGACACCGAGATCCCGTCGCCGATCGCCGGCGTGATCGAGGCGATCCTGGTCGCGGAGGACGAGACCGTCGAGGTGGGAACCCCGCTCGTCACGATCGGTGACGGATCAGGCGGAGGGGATGCCGCACCGGCCGCCCCCGCAGAAGAGGCTCCGGCAGCAGAGGCCGCACCGGCCGAGCCAGAGGCCCCTGCCGCCGAGTCAGCCCCGGCCGAACCGGCCGCTACGCCCGCGAACGAGACCCAGGACGCTCCCGTAGCCGAAGTCCCTTCGACCGAGGCGCCAGCGCCAGAGGTCGCGGCGCCCGAGGCCCCGGAAGCTCCCCAGCCCGCCGAGCCGGAAGCCGCTCCCGCTGAGGCAGCACCGGCGGAGGCAGCACCTTCAGAGGCAGCACCGGCAGAGGCGCCCGCCGCCGAAGCACCGGCCGAGCCCGCTCCCGCAGCGGAGGCCCCCGCGACGCCCGCTCCGGCCGCGCCGTCGACACCAGCTGCGCCGTCGGCACCCGCCGCACCGAATGCCGGGTACGTCACCCCGATCGTCCGCAAGCTCGCGCACGACAAGGGCATCGACCTGGCAAGCATCGAGGGCACGGGCGTGGGTGGCCGCATCCGCAAGCAGGATGTCCTCTCGGCCGCGGCACCGGCAGCAGCTCCCGCCGCAGCCGAGGCACCGGCCGCTCCGGCAGCCACCGAGCTCGAGACCTCGCCGCTGCGCGGAACAACCGTCACGATGTCGCGCCTGCGCAGGGTGATCGCCGACCGCGCCGTCGTTTCGATGCAGTCGTCAGCCCAGCTCACCTCGGTCGTCGAGGTCGACGTGACCCGCGTTGCCAACTTCCGCGACGAGGTCAAGGGCAAGTTCCTCGAAAAGACCGGCGTCAAGCTGTCATTCCTGCCGTTCTTCGCCCTCGCCGCCGCTGAGGCGCTGCGTGCCTACCCGGTCGTCAACGCGACGATCGATGGCGACTCGATCGTCTACCCGGACCACGAGAACATCAGCATCGCGGTCGACACCGAGCGCGGGCTGCTGACTCCGGTCATCCGCAACGCCGGAGACCTGGACATTGCGGGCCTGGCCGGGGAGATCGCCGATCTCGCGACGCGCACCCGTGAGAACAAGCTGAAGCCGGACGAGCTCGCCGGCGGCACATTCACGCTGACGAACACCGGATCGCGTGGAGCGCTCTTCGACACCCCGATCGTGTTCCTGCCCCAGGTTGCGATCCTCGGCACAGGTATCGTCACGAAGAAGCCCGTCGTCGTCACCGACGACGGACTCGACGCGATCGCGATCCGCTCGACCGTCTACCTCGCGCTGTCATACGATCACCGCGTTGTCGATGGTGCGGATGCCGCCCGGTTCCTGGTCGCGGTCAAGAACCGCCTCGAGAACGGCAGCTTCGAGGACCGTCTGGGCATCTAGCGCAGACGGCATCGCCCGCTCGCGTCACGACGGCGGGGCCTCGTTGCCGCTCACGTAGCTTCGAATGCGCCATCCGGCCTTCGTCCTGATCATCAGGACGGAGGCCGGATTGCGTGTGCCCCTCTTCAGCCGTGCGTCGAGCTGCACGAGCACGGAGTCACCGAGGCTCTCGACGAGCTTCGGCGCCGGCGCATCCAGGGTGGCTGAGGCCTTGACCTCTCCCCCACCCTGCAGCTGGCGCACCGCGCCGGAATCCGCGACGAACGCGCCAGAACTGTCATCGTCAACGCCGTCGAGGCAGAGCACCGATCGCTCGCTGAAGCATCGGGAGCGAATGTCGAGCAGGAGCGGCAGGGCAGCCACGGGATCGTCGGGAAGGACCGGAACCTGATCCGGTTGCGGAGCGTGACTCGGCGGGGTGACCTCGCGCTTCGCAACTGCCGGGTGAGTGGCGTCCTCGCCCTGCGGCAGGAACGCCAGCGCGGCGATGAGCGCGATCGTCACCGCGCCGGCGACGATCCAGACGGGTCTGCGCACGGTTTTCAGCCACGGCACGATCCGGGACCGCGCCAGCGCGACCGGGCTCGATTCGAGGAGGTCTCCGAACCAGGCGGAAGTCGCCTCATCGCCGCGTCGCGCCCGTCGTGGGCGCAGGAGCAGCTCCCGGTCGGCCACAGCCGTCCCCAGCGAACCGGACGCTCGATGAAAGACCGCGACACCACCCGGCGCCCCTCCCGGCGATATCTCCGGTCGGGGAGCACCGTCGAGCGTCGACACGCCAGCTCGACCGGGCAGCGCAAGCGGCAGTGGTTCGGCCAGGTCGAACAACCGCTGTTCAAGCTCATCCGTAAACTCGTAGCTGGTTGCGACGGACGGCTGCCGCACCCAATCCGCCAGGTGCAGGAGCCGGCTGTCGCCGTATTCGCGCGCACCGCCGCCCACGGATTCGAGCACAAGACTCGCCAGCGCCGCGAGGCACTGGCGATCGAGCACGGCGTGCGCCCGCTCCTCGATGGCCGCGATCGAACTCCCCGGCTCGAACAGGCTGGTGTGACCGAATCCGAGAATGACGGGCTCCCCCGCCAGGCCAAGATGCACGTTCTGGGCACGCAGGCCGCCATGAGCGACGCCGGCCCTGTGCAGCCGACCGAGAGTCGATGCAAGCGGGGCGAGCACGGTCACGGCCTCCCCTGGCGCGATCTCGCCGCGATCGCGCAGCCACTGCGCCAGGCCCCCGAGCGGCACCCGGTCGAGCACGAGCACGGGATGTCCACCCTCACTCGAGAGGATGTCGACCAGCCTCACGCAGTGGGCTTCCGGTAGTCGGCCGAGTGCTTCGAGCTCGCGCCCGACATCCTCCTGCGGCACTTCGGGCTTGAATACCTTCAGCGCAACGGTGCCCGTCGAACCCGCCCCGAGGAGCACCTCCGCCCGTGAGCCGGTTCCGAGGCTGCGCACCAGCCGATATCCGCCGAGGGTCGCTGGGGAGGCATCCGTTGTCGTCACGGCATCGATCATGGGCCGGTCGCCGGGCGGCGCACCGCTACATCGCTCCTTCTGGGCAACGCTGCCCGCCGCGGCGTGCTGGTGAGGAGTGGCCATCGCCTAGACTGCCTCTGTGGTCGACATTGTCGTCACGGGGCTAAGCGCCAACTCCGTGCCGTATCTCGACGCCCTGGCCCTTCAGCGGGCAACTCACGCTGATGTGGTCACCGGGCGGGCGCCAGACACCGTTCTCCTTCTCGAGCACCCGTCGGTGTATACCGCGGGCAAACGCACGGAAGCCAGCGAGAGGCCGTTCGACGGCACTCCCGTCATCGACGTCGATCGTGGCGGCAAGATCACCTGGCACGGCCCGGGTCAGCTTGTCGGCTATCCGATCGTGCGCCTTCCCGATCCCATCGACGTCGTCGCCTACGTGCGCAGGCTCGAAGGCATCCTCATCGCCGTCCTCGGATCGCTGGGGATCGATGCCGGTCGAGTCGATGGTCGATCCGGGGTGTGGCTTCGCGGCACCGACAAGATCGCGGCCATCGGCATCAGGGTGGCCGAGGGCGTCACCATGCACGGGTTCTCGCTCAACTGCTCCAACAGTTTCGATGCGTACGACCAGATCGTCGCATGCGGTCTCGCGGATGCCGGAGTCACCAGCATCTCGCGCGAGCTCGGCCGCACCGTCACACCAGAAGACATCATCCCGCTCGTGAGTGAGCAGCTCGCGCGGGGATTGCAGTTCGATCGCACGGAGGCATCGGTATGAATCACCCCATCGAAGGCAGGAAGCTGCTGAGGCTCGAGGTTCGCAACGCCGAGACCCCCATCGAGCGCAAGCCGGAATGGATCAAGACGAAGGCGAAAATGGGGCCGGAGTACCAGCAGCTCCAGTCCCTGGTGAAGGGCGAGGGCCTGCACACCGTGTGCCAGGAGGCGGGCTGTCCCAATATCTTCGAGTGCTGGGAGGACAGGGAGGCCACGTTCCTCATCGGCGGCTCGCAGTGCACCAGGCGCTGCGACTTCTGCCAGATCGACACGGGAAAGCCCGCGGACTACGACACGGATGAGCCGCGCCGCGTAGCCGAGTCGGTGACGGCGATGAACCTGCGCTACGCCACGGTCACCGGCGTCGCACGGGACGATCTTCCGGATGAGGGGGCATGGCTGCACGCCGAGACCGTCCGCCAGATCCACCAGCAGAATCCCGGGACCGGCGTCGAGATCCTGGCGACAGACTTCTCCGGCAATCCGGACCTTCTGCGCGTCGTCTTCGAGTCGCGACCGGAGGT
>Ga0247779_1001685_pt1 | contig 10438 bp, 13 predicted proteins | sample UWRJL221509R5_FD_179925 | JGI IMG/M metagenome (GOLD analysis project Ga0247779, IMG submission 179925) | Plant litter microbial communities from Arlington Agricultural Research Station in Wisconsin, United States - UWRJ-L221-509R-5 | ecosystem: Environmental > Terrestrial > Plant litter >...
TTCGGTCCGAACCCTTGCGCTGAACCAAGTTTTGCATAGTAGAGTGGACTCAAAGGAGGTACTGGTATTAGACGCTTGACTGTAACATGGTTTTCAGAAAGTGTTTCATCCGTGGAATCAATATGTATGTCGTATAGGGCTATAGACGATAAGCCGATCACCCGAACGCGATCCTGCAAAAAGAATGGACGTGAGAGATTGATAGCAGGTACTAGCAACTTCTGCTTCCATAGTTGTCCAGCCAGGGAAGTTGGGCGTTCTACCATAGATGTCGTTACTGGGAGGGCAGAATAATCAGTTAAGCGCACGAGGTCTTTATATGCTGATATTATTCTTTGGTTTGGCAAGAGATGCATTTCGCTCTGCGAGATCTGTCAGCAAGACATTCAGTCTCGCTACAATTGAGATACGTACCGTTCCCCCAATTAGACGCACGAATTTGCGCGGGAAATCCAATGATGCATCGTCAATGTCAGGCCACTCCACCACAAACGTACCATTCTCCGCGTCAGGGGCTCCTTGGGCAGAAAATGCAACGTGACGGTCAAGAAGAGAAATCGAATACAAGTGACTTATCATCTCTTGATCCATCAGCAGGGATTTCAAGTACGTTGCCTTCAAACCAATTACATCCTGCCCTTCGAAGACAAATTCAACCTTCCAAAATTTGATGCCATTATACGTTTCGTGATAATCCAGGCGCTCGCGCACATACATCGCCAAGTTGAAACCAGTCATTGGTAATGTTTCGCCAACATCCACCGAAATCTTGAACATGTTAAAATTGCTCGGTGGGAGCTGCGCAGAAATCAGTTCTTTTTCTTCCAGTCCATCTGTGGATTCCAGGTCGTAATACGCTGTCCTCCCATCAGAAAAGACACTGATCAGCCAACGACCTCCTGGAATGAGGTGTACACATCTAACAAGGCCGTCTATTTTCAGTTCCCGTTGTCGACTTGGGACTCCATCATCCGTTCTCCAGCCAGTTTTTGTACTTTCGCAAGCCAGAATAATTCGTTCTATCTCCTTTGAAGAGCAAATATCGATCGACTTCTCCAGAGCAAATGTATTTGGCGGGTTATCGTGCACAGATTGCCAAAAAATAGTCACCCACACAGCCTTTGCCGTCGTCGCTCGGTAAGCAGCTTTGCATGTCTAGAATGACCACGTTCATTGATATCATTTGGAGCAACGCGAGGAGAAACCTACCTGTCTCATGCATAGCACTGCACGGTAATCCAAGTGCTTGCAAATCTCCACCATAATTTCAGGAGGAATCGCTGCTATCCCGCTGCAATTTTGAACGCGACCTTGTTTCTATAAAAGATGTTAACCTGAGGAATTGTAGGCAGACATGCAAGCCTCACTGATTGAATCAAGGCGAAAGGCCAATAGAGCCTATTTCGAAAGATGTGTGATATATTGCTCAACATATATCGAAGAAAATAGCAACATGCAGAGAATATGGAATGGAATGCCATTAATTGATACTGTGTGCTGGCATCACACAAAGAGAGAAACCGTGGGAAGTCAATTAATCGAAAACACTGTGAAGCGGAATTCCGGCTCAGCGTCGCATCACTTTACTTAATATGTTCCCCGTGCGGCGAGATGTTCAATCAGCCTGTGTCGCTTTAAAGTATGGTAATTACCAGGACAAGAGCATGTTCGTACAGGAAGAAATGACATATTTTCTCAGAGAACCGGTACCGAACCTGTTAAGGATTATCGATTATCGATCATCAATCCTGAATGACAAGGTCATAAGTATGTGTGGGGAGAGATGACATCGCCTTCGAGGCTTGAAGCTTGAATATTGAATATTGAATCTCGGAACCTGAGCCTGGAATGTTCACAATGGGACTCGATACTTGAATATTTGAATACTAGCACGACATAAATGTGTGGAGGCAACCAGGAGCCTCGGATCCAATGGAAGTCTAACGTTCTAACCGGTGATACTGAGTAACCTTCACCCGGCTCAATACAATGGTGAAGTGGGTTGAGTCATAAGGATTTCATCAAACGAATACAGCAAGGCGCATTTCCTGAGAATTAACCCAGACTCGTGTGAGTTCTGTGTGAAGTTGGGAGTCATACATACTAAGATATGATCTAATATGCCTGGTCATGCACATGCATCATGTTTGAAGGCTTCGGCTGAATGATGGGCGCATTCGATTCAGCCCATTCTCCTGAAGAGTTTACGTCAGCGGTATATCCTGATAGCTTGAATATTGAAGCAATCATAATCATTTGTAGAGCCCATGCTCTCAGCAAATTGAAGAATCCAAGAGACTCAGTATGTAGCGCCTATGAGATGCATCACAAGCAATATCTATCGTTCACTAGACTATCTACCCCGAGTCTCTCGTATAAGCATATCCTATAATCGTTCTTCTGCTTCATTGTTCCGAACAGTGCTAAGCACAGATAACGGACACTGATATGAAATGACAGAACTAAGCATGCTATACCAGCAATCTATTACCCGGAGTTACTGTCTTTGAAATTGTTGACAAGTCTTCAGATAAGCGTCTGTGCTAGCTAGTAGGCCGCCAACACTGAAATTACTATAAAGACGATGAAGTTTTACTTGTAATTTAACATCTCATTTATCCACTCTTCCAATAACTTCATACCCTTGATCCTCATGGCTCCTCGCAAGCGCAGCACTAATCAGCTACCTACTCGGAGGTCCGAACGTATTGGCGCACTTCTTAGTGCTGACGATGGCAAACATGCCAAGAAGATCAAGAAGATATTGAACGACGCAAATGACCTTTTGAACGACGAAGTAGTCGCCAAACTGGATATTGTGGAGGAGACTGTAGATGCTCTTACCACTGCTATCATGCTGACCGAAACAGTTGATAAGCTTCGTGTACAAGGCGGCCCAGCCAAATGGAACGTAGAGGTACGACTTTTACTCTGTTATATTCCTCAACCAAACACATTAACCCCAAATTTCAAGGGTATTTCATTCTCAAGGGTTAAAAAGGCCGACTATGGTCGCTTAGGGCTGACAGAAATTTGCGTCGAAATTGATTCAGTTGAATTAAAAACACTGCTGAAGGACTTCATGACGACAGTAAACGAGGACGGCGCTTACAACAAGTCTGTGCCAAGGCTACATTCTATTGCCCGCACTTTCTGCTGCGGCTCCGAGGTCGTCAACAGTGTTATAAAATATCTGGAAGTTATAGGAATATCGTTTGGCCCCGCGGTGTGTATTTTACTGTGCCATAAACTTAATATAAAGATAACTCACCTTTGATTTATGCATCTTCAGCCCGAGGCGAGAGCAAGACTGATAATTGATCAGATCTTCTTGGGCCTTCTCATTGCCCTAGGAGAGAACCACGTCAAGAGTTTTGTATTCCTGGAAATGCGCATAGCTTCAAAGGGAGAAATCATAGAAATTCATCACGATGCTTACAAAACCATTTTGACGGGAAGTGTCGATTATGCAGTCTTAACCGTCATACCAGACGAGAGTACCCCTGGGGACAATAAGGCTGATCCAACTTCAGGTAAAGTTTGTATTAAAAATAACATGATATTTACTAATAAAGTGGTTCGGTTATTTGTGTGCTAGATGATGAGGAAGAGGGAGACTCAGGCCTTTCTGATATCTTGAAGAATCATTTTTGGAGAAATTTGATTGACGGAGAAGGGCTTCAAATATTCCTCGTGGAAGCGAAGAAGAAAGCTTTGGCACGCAACCTAACAAAGCATATCCCCCAAGTAGCGGCTGAGACGCTGGCAACGTGAGTTTCAATGATACTTGCAAACCAAACATCGAGTACTTAATGTTCATGAACTTTGGTTGGCTCCAATGTATCCTTCAATCCAGAATGAAACTAACAAAGTGAGTTCTCCAAGTTATTTTACGATTAAATTATGCACTAAAACCCAATTACAGGAGGGAATCGATGCAGTGGTGCCTGACAACAGGTACTACCTGGATCTTTGGCATCGTTGTTCGTGTGCAAGAATATCGAGAAGATGAAGTCGGTTATAAGAATCATGCGAACGTATACACACTTTCCCCGAGGCATCTCTCTCTTTCAAAAACTAAAGTAGAGAAAACCATCGAGGAGATATCATGGTTACTGATGTGCTGGGTAAGTTCTGTCATCCGTTTCTCCTACATCCTTTTGAAAGTATGATGTACTTACCGTCCTTGAACTTTAAATACTTTTCTTGCAGTCAATATGTGACCCCGAAGAGTTACTCCACACATTCTTTAAAGGCAGTAGATAGATACCTCGCTGTACAAAGAAACTTTCCTTTTCGACTCAATATCTGTACATTGTGCTTGAAATCTCAATAGAGTCTTCGTTTTCGTTCGTATATGGATTAGTTAGGCAGTGGGTAGGGTATAAATTAAGAAGGAACACATATGAATTGGGGAGTCAGCGTCATGGAAAGATAGAAGCGTCTAGTCTCTATAAATCAGGGCAAAATCCACAACCGCAAATCGGCCAGCAAAAAATATCACGAGACGGCCTGACCCTGGATCGAAAAGCGGTCGATGAATGATTGTCCGGTGTTTCTTGATCGTTTTGACGACTGGCAAAAAGTTGGGGGTTTCAACACCGGGTGTATATTCCAAAAGGTGCAGATGTGCCACTTCACGACCAGCTGAGAGGTAGAGAACCCCGCGATGAGACCCGAAGCCTCGCGCTGAACCAAGCGTTACGTAGTAGAATAGATCCAAAGAAGGTACTGGTATTAGACGCTTGACTGTAACATGGTTTTCAGAAAAAGGCTCGTCTGCATGATCGATCCGTATGTCATATAGGCCTGTGGACGATAAGCCCATAACCCGAACGCTATCCTGCGAATCGAATGGACGTGAGAGATTGATAGTGAAATCCGGAAATTCATATTCCCATAACTGTGGATTCGTCGTAGGCGAATTGAAACGTTCTACCATAGATGTTATGATTGGCAGGCCAGAGAAATCACTTAAGGATACAATGCCCCGGAATGCTGATATGATTTTTTGTTTCGGTAACAGATGCATTTCGGTCTACAGTATCTGTAAGCAACAAAATAAGTGTCAGCACATATGAAATGCGTACCGGTCCCCCAATTAGGTCAACAAGTGTTCGAGGGAAATCCAACGAGGCGTCGGCAACATCAGGCCACTCCACCACAAACGTATCGTTTGGTGTGCGCCCAGAGCCTTGGGTCGAAAATGCAACCTGGCGACCAAGAAGAGATATTGAGAACAATAGACTTACGGTCTCTGGGTCCATCAAGAGGGATGTCAAGTAAGTTGCTTTTAGGCCAATGACATCCTGACCTTCGAAGACAGATTCAATCTTCCAAAATTTGAGGCCATTATACGTTTCTTGATAATCCAGGCGCTCGCGCACATACATCGCCAAGTTAAAACTGGTCATTGGTAATGTGTCGCCAGCATCCACTGAAATCTTGAATATATTGAACGTGCTGGGTGGGAGCTGCGCAGGAATAAGTTCTTTCTCCCTCAGTCCATCAGTGGATGCCAGGTCGTAATACGCTGTCCTCCCATCAGAGAAGACACTGATCAGCCAACGTCCTCCTGGAAGGAGGTGTGCACATTTAACAAGGCCGTCAATGTTCTGCTCCCGTTGTCGACTCGGGACTCCGTCGTTGGTCCTCCAGGCAGTTTTTGTACTTTCGCAAGCTAGAACAATTCGTTCTATCTCCTTTGAAGAGCACATCTCGATCGGCTTCTCCAGTACAAATGGTTTCGGCGGGTTATCGTGCACGGATTGCCAGAAGATAGCAACCCAGACAGCCTTTGCCGTCGTGGCTTGGTAAGCAGCTTTGAATGTCTAGAATGACCACGTTCATTGATATCATTTGGAGCAACGCGAGGAGAAACGTACCTGTCTCATGCATAGCACTGCACGGAAATCCAAGTGCTTGCAAATCTCCACCATAATTTCAGGAGCAATAGCTGCTATTCCGTTGCAGGTTTCAGCGGGATCTGGTTTCTACAAAATGTTAATTCGTCACGATGGATCATCGGTGAACATAGTATTCACGCTCACTGAATGAATCATGGCGAAAGGCCATTTAAGCCTATCGACAAAGATTCATGATATATTTACCAGCATGCATCGAAGAAAATAGCAACTTGCAGAGCATATAGAATTGAACGAAAAAACTGGCATTAATTAATGTTGTGTATGCTGGCATTGAACAAGGAGAGACACCGTGGGAAGGTCACAACGCGTCGCTCTCCTTACCCTAGGCAAATTTACATCCAAGCTTGGAGCTCAGCGCTCATCACTCAGCACCGACGCTCACCCAGGGTTTATTTTACGTACGCCTACCATAGAATATCTAATGATGAATTTATGTATCTTCGTTGCGTCGAGACAAATGCGCGTAGGAACCGTATGAATAAATAGATGAATAATGTAAAATAAATTGTTGAATAAATACACACATGGGCGCATGGAGAAAAGCATAATATTGCGAATATTTATCTGTACAAGCCTCATTTCAGTCTCGAGGGTTTATGTAGTGTTCCTATTATGCACATGTAATAGTACTCGAAATGTCGCTGAGATTATCAACATGATCGTAAGGTGGTGCATTGAAATTATGTTTGTTTTTGTCAATCTTGCACTGCGCAAGTTGTGACCGTATCCTTGGAGTCCCAAAACATCGTTCTTCAAACGGGTATTGACTCCGACATCAAACATCGCCCGCCAAAACTCTCCGTAATGGGTCGAACGGCGAGAAATCAGATCTTAGCAACAAATTTGGGCAGAACATTATCGATTCTGCACAAATGCAATGGTGGTCTAATACGGATGAGTGAAATCGAGTGAGGTACTAGATACTCATCCAATATTTTGTAGCCGGGTTGATAGTATTCACCCGACCCCCAAATACACTGTCCTCCCAAGGTCCTAGTCACAAATTCGACGCAATGAGACTATGCTCCAGAGAGTTGCATACATAATAAATAATCAGATGAACACACTTGAACATCTGGCAACATCTCGTCGATCCTCTGGGAAGGTAGTGTACTAGAATCCACAATATAGAAAATATAAACTTTGCCGCGAATATATGTGTATGACCTGGATGAAAAATGGGAACATGGATCAAGTGTAAAGTAAATGATAAGGCAAATCGGGTAAGAACCATCCACCTATGAATCCTTATAAATCAGCGCTAAATCCACAACCACAAATCGGCCAGTAAAAAATATCACGAGCCGGCCTGACCCAGGATCGAAAAGCGGTCGATGCATGATTGTCCGGTGGTTTTTGATCGTTTTCACCACTGGCACAAAGTCGGGTGTTTCAACACCGGGCTGATATCCCAAAAGGTGCAGTCGTGCCACTTCGGGACCACCAGACACGTATATAACCCCGCGATCAGGCCCGAAGCCTTGCGCTGCACCAAGTGTTGCATAGTAGAATAGATCTAAAGGAGGTACTGATATTAAACGCTTGACCGTAACTGGATCTTCAGAAAAAGATTCATCTGTGTCATTAATTTGCATGTCATACAGGGCTGCGGACGATAAGCCCATAACCCGCACGCGATCCTGCGAAACGAATGGACGTGACAGATGCATAGTAGAATCTTGAAATTCATGTTTCCATAACAGTGGATTCGTCGTAGTCGAAATGAAACGTTCCACCATAGATGTAGTGATTGGTAGGTCAGAATAATCACTTAGGCGCACTGTACCTCGGAAGGCTGATATAATCTTTTGTTTCGGTAAAAGCTGCATTTCGGTCTTAGAGATCCATGAGCATAAAAATAAATGGCGCGAGATAAAAAGTGCGTACCACTCCCCCAATTAGGTTCACATATGTTCGAGGGAAATCCAGCGAGGCGTCGGCAACGTCAGGCCACTCCACCACAAACGTACCATTTGGTGTACGCCCAGAGCCTTTGGTGGAAAATGCAACGTGGCGACCAAGAAGAGAAATCGAGTACAATAAACTTATTGCCTCTGGATCCATCAGGAGGGATGTCAAGTAAGTTGCCTTAAGGCCAATGACATCCTGACCTTCGAAGACAGATTCAATCTTCCAAAATTTGAGGCCATTATACGTTTCGTGATAATCCAGGCGCTCGCGCACATACATCGCCAAGTTGAAACTCGTCATTGGTAATGTGTTGGCAACATCCACCGAAATGCTGAATATGTTAAAGCTGTTGGGTGGGAGCTGCGCAGGAATCAGTTCTTTTTCCCTTAGTCCATCCTTGGATTCCAGGTCGTAATACGCTGTCCTCCCATCAGAAAACACACTAATAAGCCAACGTCCTCCTGGAAGGAGCTCTGCACATTGAACAACACTGTCAATGTTCAGTTCCCTTTGTCGTCTTGGGACTCCGTCGTCCGTCCTCCAGGCAGTTTTTGTACTTTCGCAAGCTAGAACCATTCGTTCTATCTCCTTTGAAGAATAAATATCGATCGGCTTCTCCAGAACAAATGTTTTCGGCGGGTTATCGTGAACGGATTGCCAGAAGATTGTCACCCAGACAGCTTTTGCGGTTGTGGCTTGGTAAGCAGCTTTACATGTCTAGAATGACCACCGCTGTTAAGGTCATTTGGAGCAATGCGAGGAGAAACTCACCTGTCTCACACATAACACTGCACGGTAGTCCAAGTGCTTGCAGATCTCCACCATAATTTCGGGAGGAATTGCTGCCATCCTGCCGCAAATTTGACCGGGATCCTGTTTCTACCAGATGTTAATTTGAGCATTGTCAGTGAACATATTAACCCTCACTGATTGAATCCAGGCGAAAGGCCATTTATACCCATTTCCAAATATGCATGATATATTTATCAGCATGCATCGAAGATAATAGAAACTTGCAGAATAGAAAGGAAAGACTGGCATAAGTCAATACTGTGTGCTGGTGATTGAACAAGGAAAGGAACCGTGGGAAGTCGCGACGCAGTCAAGCCGTATTCCGACCACGCGACAAGGCTAATCAGCGGCGCGCGTCGAAAGGAGAAATCAGTCTACATTCGCAGGCCACAGGGTTGAACTGGGAATTCCATTCATCTTGTTTCTTCTGTCACTGATTATGATCGTTTTTCTAATGATGTTATCCAGAGCAATATTCCAAGTTTATGACTCATTTAAGCAAAGAAAATGTGTACCCCGATGGTCCATATTCTTGTGCTAAGTATTCTCTCACATCCCGTACAGAATCTCATAAGTATCAATGATCATGAGTCATAAGATCATTTGGTTTCGATAAGGATGGGGAGAAGCTCAAACCCTGAGACAAGAAACAGTAGATATGGGTGATAGCACGACATAAATGTGTGGAGGCAACTTCCATGTAGTACGTCCTACTGGCCGCCCGCGATACTGAGTGACTTTTAGCCGGATCGATACAATGGCGAAGTAGGTTGAGTCAAATAATTTCATCTCAGTGGACAATCACAAGCAGCATTTCCTGAGAATTAATCCAGGCTCGTGCGAACTCCAGTCTGAAGTCACGAGTCATACATACTAAAACATGAGGACTGGTGAGATACCTGAGCGCAGTTGAATGCTTCGGGTCCATTACGCGCGCGTTCAGGTTGTTTCACAAACACTGAGGTATAACGTCGGTGTAATGCTTGCTAGGTTGAAATTATCATTTGTAGAGCCCATACTCTCAGTAACCTCTGAGCTGGCAAAAGTATCTCAAATGGGCTGGGAAGCTGGAACTACAAAATACCACTATGTGATTCATCGCAACCAAATTTAATCTGCGTTAACCACATTGTATCTACCCCGTGTCTCTCGTATATCCACACTCAGTCTTCTTTATTGTTCTTAACACTAGTGAGCACAAACAAAATGGAACTCTGAGTGAGTCCCTACAGGGTTGAGGGCATGATATCGGCGATATCACCCGGAGTCACTGTTTTTACGATTGTTGACAAGTCTTCAGATAAGCCTCTCAGTTGGCTAGTAGGTCGCCCACACTGAAAGGTACTATAAAGACGATAAAATTTTACTTGTAGTTCAACATCACATTTATCCAATCTTGCAATAACTTCATACCCTTGATCCCTATGGCTCCTCGCAAGCGCGCAGCTAATCAGTTACCTACTCGGAGGTCTGAACGTATTGGCGCACTTCTTAGTGCTGATGACGGAAAGAATGCAAACAAGATCAGGAAGACTTTGAATGACGCAAATGATCTTTTGAACGGAGAAGTAGTCGCCAAACTGGATATTGTGGAAGAGACTGTAGATGCTCTTACCACTGCCATCATGCTGACCGAAAGAGTCGATGATCTTCGTGTACAAGGTGGGCCAGCCAAATGGAACGTAGAGGTACGACTTTATTTATTTATTTTTATTCCTCTAATAAATATATTAACGTCATTGTTCAAGGGTATTTCATTCTCTAGGGTTAAGGAGACCGACTATACTCGCCTGGGATTGGAAGAAATT
>Ga0247779_1001686_pt1 | contig 10437 bp, 10 predicted proteins | sample UWRJL221509R5_FD_179925 | JGI IMG/M metagenome (GOLD analysis project Ga0247779, IMG submission 179925) | Plant litter microbial communities from Arlington Agricultural Research Station in Wisconsin, United States - UWRJ-L221-509R-5 | ecosystem: Environmental > Terrestrial > Plant litter >...
ATTGTCGGCGATGCCAACCATGTCGCGGGCAAACTTGGTCACCGCATACTGGCTGGCTTCGGTCTTTTCCTTCTCGGCGCGGCGGCGAACATTCTCGACCTCGGCCAGTGCGCGCAGGCGCTGGTCCTTAAGTTCGGCATTTTCCGCTTTGAGGGCTTCCAGCACCGCGAATTCGGCGGCGTGAGGGTTCTCGGAATCGGGGAGTTGGGTGGGTTCTTCAGTCATAATTCAGCGTCCTTAAACCTTAAGCGAGCAGTCGTCCAATGACTTTGGCGGTGTGGTCGACCATGGGAATGATGCGGCCGTAATTCAGCCTTGTGGGTCCCAGAACCCCGATCACCCCCACGATCTTGCCGGCGGCATTTGCATAGGGCGCGGCCACGATCGAGGAACCTGACAGGGAAAAAAGCCGGTTTTCCGAGCCGATGAAAATGCGGACCCCATCGCCTTGCTTGGCAAGTTCCAAAAGCCGGATCAAGTCGGCCTTGCGCTCAATATCGTCGAATAGGGTGCGGATCCGCTCCAGATCGGCCTGGCTGTCGAGCAAGTGGGACGTCCCACGCACGATCAGCAGTTTTTCAGGTCCCGCCAGAGTCGCTAGTCCTTCCGCCACCACCTTGGCGGTCAGTGCATCCAGTTCCAGCTTTTCGCTGTCCAGCTCGGTCAATATTTCGGCGCGCGCATCGTCGATGGTGCGCCCCCGCAGTCTTGCACCCAGATAGTTGCCGGCCTCTATCAGCGCTGATACCGGCAGGCCGACAGGTGTTTCGATGATGCGGTTCTCGACCTGGCCGTCTTCGCTGACCATGATGACCAGGGCCTTGCCCGGCGCGACAGCGACGAATTCCACATGTTTGAGCGGCGCGTCCTGCTTGGTGGTGACCATCAGCCCGGCACAGCGCGACAGGCCAGACAGGCTCTGGGTGGCCTGTGCTAGGATATCCTCGATACCGCGGCCCGAGCCCGACATGCGGGCCTCGATGGCGATGCGCTCATCGGGGGCAAGCTCGCCAATTTCGAGCAGGCCGTCCACGAACAGGCGCAGGCCCTTTTCGGTCGGCACACGACCGGCGCTCGTATGGGGCGCATAAAGCAGTCCCATGGATTCCAGGTCGGCCATTACGTTGCGGATGGAGGCCGGCGACAGGGTCTGGGGCAGCAATTGGGATAGCGTACGCGAGCCCACAGGCTCGCCGGACGCCAGAAAGCTTTCCACCAGATGGCGAAAAACCTCGCGCGGGCGATCGGTAAAGCCCTGCGGTATAGCAAAGGGGGGGCGCGGTTCCAGGCTCAAGTCTCTGTAATCTCTGAGTATTTTGCTTGGCGGTTGCTTATCTTGCAAGGGGCGCTGTAGGTAACGCCCCAACTTATCAGACCGATATATGAGGCTCCATGCGTCCTTCCAATCGTGCCCCCGACCAAATGCGGGCCGTTTCCCTGACGCCCGGCTTTTCGCGCCATGCGGAAGGTTCCTGCCTGGTCAAATTCGGCGACACCCATCTGCTGGTTACCGCTAGCCTGGAAGAGAAGGCGCCACCGTTTCTGAAGGGATCGGGCAAGGGCTGGGTAACTGCGGAATATGGTATGCTGCCCCGCTCCACCCATGACCGGATGCGGCGCGAGGCTGCTGCCGGCAAACAGTCAGGCCGCACTCAGGAAATCCAGCGGCTGGTCGGTCGATCCTTGCGCGCGGTGTGCGATCTTTCCGCGCTGGGCGAACGCCAGATCGTGATCGATTGCGACGTGCTTCAGGCCGACGGCGGCACACGCACCGCGGCTATCACGGGCGGCTATGTGGCGCTGGCTCAGTGCATCGCCTTCATGAAGAAGGTCGGCATGGTAAGCACACCGATCCTCAAGGACCATGTCGCAGCGGTATCATGCGGTATATCCAAGGGCGTGCCGGTGCTGGACCTGGATTACGACGAGGATTCTGTGGCCGAGACCGACGCCAATTTCGTCATCATGGGTAATGGTGGACTGGTGGAAATTCAGGGTACCGCCGAAGGCGCACCCTTCAGCGAGGATGAACTGCTGGCGCTGCTGAAACTGGCGCGCAAGGGCACCGGCGAACTGATCGAACTGCAGAAGGCGGCTTTGGCGTGATCCGACTGCCGCGCGGCACACAATTGGTCGTCGCCTCGCACAATCAGGGCAAGGTGCGTGAGATCAAGGCGCTTTTGGGTCCGCATGGTATCGAACCGATCAGCGCTGGATCGCTGGGCTTGCCTGAACCGGAAGAAACCGGACTAAGCTTTGCCGCCAATGCCGAACTGAAGGCACTGGCGGCGGCGAAGGCTGGAAAACATCCCGCGCTGTCGGATGACAGCGGCCTTTGCATAGCGGCACTGGATGGCGCGCCGGGGATTTATTCTGCGCGCTGGGCTGGGCCGACCAAAGATTTTCGCATCGCCATGACGCGCATCCATGATGAGTTGCGCGACAAGGGGCTTTCCACCAGCGCGGCGAGATTTGTTTGTGCGCTGAGCGTGGCGCTGCCATCGGGCGAGTACCAGACCTTCGAGGGTGAAGTGCGTGGCGCGCTTAGCTTCCCGCCGCGCGGTGATCATGGTTTCGGATATGATCCCATCTTCGTAGCCGACGGCATGAGCCAGACTTTTGCGGAGATCGATCCGATGGTGAAGCATGCCATGAGCCATCGTGCCCGCGCCTTCGAGAAGCTGTTGCATTCCGGCATCTTCACGGAGAGCCTTTAATTGGTCGCGCGGCCTCACGCTGACGGTTGTGCCGCTTTGCGGCCCGACCTGCTGGCTGACGCGCCGTGAGCTTCGGTGTTTATGTCCACTGGCCCTTCTGCGCCGCCAAGTGTCCCTATTGCGATTTCAATTCCCATGTCCGCACGGCGATTGACGAAGATGGCTGGGTCGATGGCATTCTGGCTGAGCTGGATTGGGTTGCGGCACATCAAAACGAGAGGCCGGTCGTCGAAAGCATCTTCTTTGGCGGTGGCACGCCATCGCTGATGTCGGGTCGCGCGACAGGTCGCATCCTCTCGAAAATCGCAGCCCTGTGGCCGATGGCCAACAATCCCGAAATCACCCTGGAAGCGAATCCAGCCAGCGCCGATGCTGCGCGTTTTGCTGATTACCGCGTTGCTGGCGTGAACCGCGTCTCGCTGGGGGTGCAGGCACTGAACGATGCCGACCTGAAAAAGCTGGGCCGCCTGCATGACGTGGCTGAGGCGAAGGCGGCGCTGAAAATGGCGATGGACTTGTTTGATCGCGTATCGCTCGATCTGATTTATGCCCGCCCCGATCAGAGCGATGCGATGTGGCGCAGTGAGTTGGTCGAGGCGCTGTCATTTGGCACCGAACATCTGTCGCTGTACCAACTGACCATTGAACCGGAAACGCCTTATGCATTGCTGCACCGCAACGGACAGCTTCATATTCCCGACGATGATCTGGCGGCGGGCCTGTATGAAACAACACAGGAGCTGACCGAAGCCGCAGGGCTTGCCGCTTACGAGGTTTCCAACCATGCGCGGCCCGGCGCGGAAAGCCGCCACAACCTGATCTATTGGCGCTACGGCGATTATGCGGGCACGGGCCCTGGCGCGCATGGCCGCGTGAATCTGGGCGGACGGCGCACCGCCACCGCGGCGATCAAACTGCCGGAACGCTGGCGCGACACAGTATCGAAAAACGGTCACGGCTTTTCAGATCTGACACCGATCACCAGCGAAGAAGCCGCGCGCGAGCATCTGCTGATGAATCTGCGCCTCTCGGAAGGTCTTGATCTGGCGGATTACGAACGGCGTTGGGGCAAGCGGATCGATGCCACAAGGATCGCGATGCTGGTCGAACAGGGGTTTGTTGTCTGTGACCGTGACGTGCTTTGCGCAACGCCTGCGGGCCGGCTGCTGCTCAACCGTGTGATCGCGGAACTTGCCGACTAGAATCCTGCCCGTTGGAAAGTGGTTGGTGCAGGGCTCACCACCTGCGGCCCGTTCGGCGTCAGTTCCAGCACCGCAAGCCCACGTTCCGATGTGCCGTCGGGATTGAAGCGGAAGATGCCGTTCACGCCCGCAAAGCCATTGGGGTCCATCAGCGCCGCCTGGGTAAAACGGTGATAGGGGGCGCCCTGCGCCAGCAGGGCCACCAGCGACACCGCGTCATAAGCCAGACTTGCCAGTTGCGGCGGTACGGCGTTGAAGGTGGCGCGGTATTTGGCGATGAACTGTTCATCCGCATTGGGTGCAGGCGCGGCATACCAAGCGCCTTCCAGGCTCGCTTCGCGCGCCAGGCTGGGATCGTCCCAGGTGCCGGTGCCCAGAAGCTTCACCCGGTTCTTGTCCGCGCCGTTGAACGACATGGTGGAGCTGATTGCTTTCAGAAGACCGCCATAGGTGGCGATCATCACCGCATCGGCATTGGTCTTGGCGACCGCGCCGGCCGGTGTCATGGCGGCGCTGGCATTGGGCGCGAAGCGCTGGATATCGACGACATTGCCGTTGGCGGCCTGCACCGATTCCAGGAAAGCATCGCGGGCGACATCGCCATAGGCGTTCTGGGGTGACAACATCGCGAACTCGTGATGGCCGTTGGCGGCGGCATAGCTCACCACACGCTTCACTTCGCTCTGGGGCAGGAAGCTGATCAGATAGGCGCCATTGCCAGCCACGCTTTTTTCAGTCGAGAAAGCCAGCACCGGTACGGCGCGATCGCGCGCGATGGGCGCAACCACAGAGACGGAAGGCCCAAACAGCGGACCCACGATCACTTCCGCACCCTGGGCCAAAAGTTTCTGCGCGGCTTCGCCCGCCTGGGCGCCGCCATTGCCTTCGTCCGCTGTCATCAGAAGGATGCTGCGATTGCCGGCATCGAACATTGCCAGTTCGGCTGCCTTCATCATCGACTGGGCCAGCGCCCTGGTTGGGGCGGCATTGCTGCCGAAGGGCAGGATCACGCCCACCCGCACCGGCGCTGTGCCATCCGGCAAGCCCGGCAGGCGCAGATAGTTGGGCTGGTCACGGTCCAGCGGATTGGCTGCCTGCGGCGGGGGCGGGGCGACCGTTTTGGGCGGTGGCGGCGCTTCCGGCTTGGGTGTACAGGCGGCAGCTATCGCAACCAGCGCGGCGATGGCAAAAGGGCGTGTAAAGCGCAGCATGGTCAAATCCTCTGCCGGGACACTAAGCCTTTGGACACGACGGGTAAATCTCAGGAACGGGGCGAATTGACGGCGGGGCTTTATGTCCTTGCCACCCCCATCGGCAATGCTCGCGATATCTCGCTACGGGCGCTGGATATCTTGAAGGGTTGCAATGTGATCGCGGCCGAGGACACACGCGTGACCTCCAAGCTTTTGGCCATCCATGGGATATCGCGGCCCCTGATCGCCTATAACGACCACAATGCCCCCGAAATGCGGCCTAAAATCCTGGCGCGGCTGGCGCGGGGCGAAGCGGTGGTACTGGTGTCGGATGCGGGTACCCCACTGGTCTCGGATCCTGGCTTCAAGCTGGTGCGCGAGGTGATCGCGGTGGGCGCGCCAGTGGTGGCGATACCGGGGCCGTCCGCCGTGCTGGCGGGGCTGTCGATCAGCGGTCTGCCGTCTGACCGGTTCCTGTTCGCGGGCTTCCTGCCCGGACGGGAGGGTGAGCGCAAAACCGTTCTCGAAGAACTTAAAGGCGTGCGTTCCACACTGATCTTTTTCGAGTCCGCTCAGCGGCTGGGCGAGACCCTGGCGGCAATGGTCGAGGTGCTGGGCGATCGCCCCGCAGTTATGGCACGCGAGATCACCAAGCTGCATGAGGAAGTCCGGCGCGGCCTTCTCAGCCAGCTGGCGCAACATTACGAAGAGGCCGGCCCGCCCAAGGGCGAGGTCACCTTGCTGGTGGGTCCGCCGCAGGAAGCGCAGGCGGACACCGCCAAGATTGACGCGGCGCTGACCGCCGCCCTGCCCTTCATGCCGGTCAAGGCCGCGGCCGAGATGATTGCAGGCCTGACCGATGGCTCACGCAAGCAGATCTATGCCCGTGCGCTGGAACTGAAAGATGAAATATGATCGGTGGATTGCCGACCGGCTGGATCATCGCATCCCGGCAGGGCGTCTGAAAGACCCATACGGGCGAGATCGACGTGATGGTCTTCATCCCGCTATCTGCTTTATCGGCATGAAGGCCTGCGTTGAGGCGCGTTACGCGGCGGAAATCGGTGATACGAGCAGACTCGCATTGCCCGCGCCGCGCCCTTATATCTCGCCAGCCGCCGGTGTATTTCCGGGATGTGTGGCGCCCTGAATCTGAGTGAGGCTGTTATGGCGTTGACCGTCGCGATCCAGATGGACCCGATCGAAAAGATCGACATCAACGGCGATTCCACTTTTGCGCTGGCACTGGAAGCACAGGCGCGCGGTCATGGCCTGCTCTATTACGGACCACGCGATCTCAGCTTCCGCGACGGTAAGGTCAGCGCGCATGTGCGTCCGCTGAATGTGCGCGCGGTGAAGGGCGATCATTTCGCGCTGGGCGAGGCTTTTTCTTACGACCTGTCAGCGGCGGATGTCGTTCTGATGCGTCAGGACCCGCCCTTCGACATGGCCTATATCACCGCCACGCATATTCTGGAGCGCATCCATCCCAAGACGCTTGTGGTCAACGATCCGCGCGAGGTTCGCAATGCGCCGGAAAAACTATTCGTCACCGAATTCCCCGAGTTCATTCCGCCCACGCTGATCACATCGGATATCCGCGAGATCAGAGCTTTCCGCGAAGAACACAAGGACATCATTCTCAAGCCGCTCTATGGCAATGGTGGCGCGGGCGTGTTCCGTGTGAAGCAGGATGACGAGAATTTCGGTTCACTGATGGAGATGTTCACCTTCTTCTACCGTGAGCCGGTTATCGTGCAGCGTTATCTGGCCGATGTGCGCAAGGGCGACAAGCGTATCATTCTGGTAGATGGCGAGTTTGCAGGGGCCATAAATCGTGTGCCGGCCAATGGCGAGGCGCGCTCCAACATGCACGTAGGGGGCCGCCCCGAAGCCACCGAGTTGACCGCGCGCGAGCGGGCGATCTGTGCAGCCATAGGCCCAGAACTGAAGAAACGTGGCCTGATTTTTACCGGTATCGACGTGATCGGTGACTATATGACCGAGATCAACGTTACCTCCCCCACGGGCATTCACGAGGTGAAGCGCTTCGGAGGTGCCGATATTGCTGCCCTGATATGGGACGCGATTGAAAAACGCAGGAAACAGAAGGCTTAAGCAAAGCCTTGACATGATGCCTATATAACGTTGGCAACCATTCACGGTGACGCCATGCTGACCATTCGCCGATCCGACGAGCGCGGCCACAATAAGATCGACTGGCTGGAGTCCCGACACAGCTTCTCCTTTGGCGATTATTACGACCCAGCCAACGAGAATTTCGGGGCCCTGCGCGTCATCAATGAAGACTGGATCAAGGGCGGCGCGGGTTTCCCCCCCCACCCCCACCGCGACATGGAGATCGTTACCTACATTCTAGGCGGCGCCATCGCCCATAAGGATTCTACGGGCGGCGGTGGCACCATCCGCCCGGGTGAGATCCAGCGCATGAGTGCTGGCAGCGGCATTGTGCATGCCGAATTCAACGCCAGCCCGACCGAGACCTGCCACCTGCTGCAGATCTGGATCGTGCCGTCCAAGCGCGGCATCCAGCCTGGCTATGAGCAGAAGAAGATCGATCCTGCTGCAGTGCAGAACCGCTTTGCCCGCATCGCAGCACCCGATCCGCGCGAGAATGAAGTGCGCCTGGTACAGGACGCCGAAATCTGGACGGCAAAGCTCGATGCCGGGGTCGAGGCGATCCATACGCTGGTACAGGGCCGCAAGGTCTGGGTGCAGGTGGCAAAGGGTGCGATCAGCATTGATGGCCAGGATCTGAAGGCGGGTGACGCCGCTGCCATCACCGACCAGACCCGGATCGCAGTACGCTCGAAAGAACCCAGCGAAGTGCTGCTGTTCGATCTGGCGTGATTCAGCCCATTCACGGCTTGTCGTGCGTTCGGCCTTTGGCTACGTGCCATTAGTCGGCTACAGCCACCGCCCAGTCCTGTGCACAACAGGGCAGGCTTGCGCTTTGACCCTGCTACTTCGCTGCCGCTATCACGCTGATCTCTACCTTCGCGCCGCGCAAGAGCTTGGCGACCTGCACGAAGGCACGCGCCGGATAAGGCGCATGGAAATAGGTGGCATACACTTTGTTGACTGCTGGAAAATCGTCCACATCAGTGACATAGACGGTGGCAGATACCACATCGTCCAGGGTCAGGTTCGCCGCAGCCAGGGTCAACGCGATATTGTCGATTGCGCGCTGGGTCTGGGCTGTAACGTCCTGCTGACTGTAATCGATCTTGCCGGCAGGATCGAAAGGCAACGAACCCGATACGAAGACCAGATTGCCGCTGCGTATGGCCTGCGAATAGGGGCCGATCGCTTTGGGCGCGGCGGGCGATTCCACCAGCTGCCGGTCGGCCAGCGCGGGGGTTATGCAGGAAAAAGCCGCCGCCAGTGCCCAGGCACTGACCATCACGGACGCAAAGTTCACTTCACCAAACCGAAGCGGCTCTTGTACCGCGCATCGATGCCTGACAGCGGAAAATAGATGAAGACATCGGTGGTATCGAACTGGCGGTCGATCACTGCGCCACCACCAATACAACAACCTGCGCGCACGTAGCCCTTCAACAGCGGTGGCAGGCTGCGGATGCCTTCACGTACGTCAATTTCACTCTTGGCCATCCGGTTCATGTCCACGAATAGTTCGGGACGCGCATTGACGCGGATTTCCTCCGGCATGGGATGGAAGTGGTGCAGGTAGGACAGCGGCAACGCCATCTCCGCTACATCAATGCCGGGCAGCGAGGCGCAGCCGAACAGCAGGTCGATGTCGAAGCGCGCCACATAGGCCATCAGGCCCTTCCATAGAAGCTGCAGGGTGCCTGGGCGCGCGCGATAGCTTTTCAGCACGCAGGAACGGCCAAGCTCCAGATATTTGGTGCCTTTCGGCAACCCGCTGATCATGGGCAGAAGATCGTATTCGCTGGCGGTATAAAAACCGCCGACACGGGCGGCATCCTGTTCGCGTGTCAGGCGATAGGTGCCCACGACCAGCGGCTGACCGTCATCGTCATGGGCATCGCGGTCCACCACAAGCAGATGATCGCAGACGTCGTCATACTTGTCGAAATCGCGGCACGTCTCGCGCATTCGTGGCGAGGGGATCGCACTCATCTCCTCGTAGAAAACGGTGTAGCGCAGGCGCTGGGCCTGTTCGATCTCGTGTTCGGTTTCCGCCAGGCGCACTTCCAGCGCGCCGGAGACGGCCAGCACCGGCCACTGCTCCAAGCGTCCTTCGAAAGGTCCGGCTTCGTAGATATTGACCACGCCCGTTTTTCCCATTTGGCACCGCAGAGTCCCCCACGACTCACCGGCTCCCAGATCAAGGGCTTAAACCCATTGTGCGACAGTTTGACAATTTTACCCCAGATGACTGTCACAATCCAAGCCCCGGCCGGAATCTTTGTGACCTCAGGCGGGGTTAACCTGCCGCAACCCCTGATTTTTCCGCCAGAGGTACGCAAACAGGACCAGCGCTGGAATTCCGATCGCGCCGCAGCCGATGAAAAAAACGCCATAGGCGTTCATCAGTCCCATGCGAGCGGCCATGGCCTCCACGGCAGCGCCCGAAAATCCCTTGAGGAACTTTCCTGCCAGCGCATAGGCCGAAGACAGAAGTGCGTATTGCGTCGCGGTATAGCCCAGGCTGGTCAGGCTGGACATGTAGGCGACCAGGGTCACGCCCGCCACGCTGATCGCAAAGTCATCAAACACCATCACCGCTGTGAAAGCGGGAATATTGGGGCCCGTCACCGTGAGCAGCGCAAAGGCTGCGATGCCTACGGCCTGCAGGATACCGCCCAGCAGTAGCGCGCGCATGTAGCCCAGCTTGAGCGAGAAGAACCCGCCCGCCGCGATACCGGCAAAGATCGCTGCCAGGCCGATGGTGCCCCGCACTGCCCCGATCACATCCTTGGACAGGCCGATGTCGTGATAAAAGGGATTGGTCATCGGCCCGCGCACAAAATCGGGCACTCGGTAAAGGCTGATCGCCAGGAGCATCACCAGGGCGGTGATGCCATAGGTCTTGAAGAAGACGATGAAGGGACCTGCGACAGCGTCGAAGAATCCACGCGGTGTCCATAACGGCCTTTCCCCCTGCTGGCGGGCCATGACGCGGTCAGCCTGTTCAGGCTCTGCCGCGATCAGGCTCGCGATCAGGCCGATCGCCATCGCTACGCCACAAAGCGTGTAGGACGCCGACCATCCCAGGTGCTGCGCCGAAACCAGGATTAGGGAATCGGTACAGAGCAGTGCTATGCGAAAACCCAGTTGATAGGCCGACGTCAAAAGCCCCAGTTCGTCGGCATC
>Ga0247779_1001687_pt1 | contig 10436 bp, 12 predicted proteins | sample UWRJL221509R5_FD_179925 | JGI IMG/M metagenome (GOLD analysis project Ga0247779, IMG submission 179925) | Plant litter microbial communities from Arlington Agricultural Research Station in Wisconsin, United States - UWRJ-L221-509R-5 | ecosystem: Environmental > Terrestrial > Plant litter >...
GGTCTTCGGGATCCTCAATCTTGATGCTGTGAGTGTGTTTCTTTGTTTTAACAAGAGTTATAACTCACGATAGGCATATATCCTAATAAGACACCACCTCCATTTCCTGATGCGTTCCGAATGCTTCGCGGAAGCCATGCTGCCCGAAGTACCATTGGATATTTTTTCACTCATCGTGTAACAAGTCCTTTGTCAAGCCAGAAATGAAGCGGAAGGTAGGAATGTGGATAAACATCATTTTCGGGGAGCAACGACTAAAATTTGATAGTCAGTGTTTCGTCAACCAACAGTAAGAGAGCAAGGCTTACGTCTACTTCCCACCAAGTATCCCCGGTATTTGGCTTGTCGAAAATACGTTCTTCAACACCTTCCCTGCTTTGGCAGTATAGCTTACGAACGGAATTCCAACAGCTGACTGTCGCTACATCAGGAAGATCGCAAACGGCTAGAGTTGGTAGGATTATCTAACCCATCAAACCTACCACCCTAGCTTCCCACCTAGTGATACCTCGACATGTCCAATCCTAGCTCCTCTGCTAAATCTATATACTCCATTCACGTAGATATGTATAGCTCATTTGACAGTTCTAGCTCATGAGGATTTACCTAACATAATAGATATTTTGACCTTCCTACCATAACTCTAGCCACACTGATATGTATATGTACCCAAAAAAATTTGTATCGTGTAAAAGAAATTTATATCGTTACTGACCACACTAGGAACTGTTCTAATACATGGTGCTAGATTGCTTCTATTACATATATCTACTGGATTCTCTTGTCCTTTAAAACCGTATACAGTAGTGTTGTCCTTTAAACAGAATTATTTCAGTGTCGTCAGACAAGCCCTTGATCCGCCAACTAAGAAATACATACATACTAGATCTCAATGAATGCCCTTGGATCGACGTCTCCAGCATCCATCCCTTCCTCCTCGCCATCATTGACGTCGTCCGGATCCATCTGTGCCAAAGCTGCTTGTCGAATGAGATCCCATTTGGCTGCCGAAAGACGACTAGCAGACGCCGTCCATCCTCTCGTTTTTGCTCCCCAGTGAGCATCGGCATATTGATGATAATCGGCAAGTTTCTTTTTTCCATTACTGTCTGCGAATCCTGTTGGTGCACCGTCGAGCCTGATTTTCCCAGTTTTCAAAAGGTCCAGACCTCGCTCAATCTAAAGTGACTCGTCAGACCGGACAACTTAAGTCTCAAAAAAAAAACTCACAACGGCCGTGGCTACACCAAGTGCTCCAGCTGGTCTGCTATAATCGACATTCCCCAATCTCACGCTCCGCTTAACGTGTTTGAGGCAACGTGCGAATGCTTTTGCTACAAGCGTGGACCGGAAGGCCCCTTTGTCTTCCTGTTGAGTCTTAGTTACAAGGGGTATTCTTAAATTGACAATACACTCACCATCTCATCTGGATGATCATAGACAAAACGGAGGTCGCGGAGTAGGTAGCTGGCCACCTCCGCGGCCTGGTCTGAGCGTACCCCTTCAGCAAGAAGTGTTTGGTTGACAATGGAAATTCCTTCTTTGCCCATTGTGCTGCGCCAGCCGATAAGCAAATCGCTCGACTAGTGTAGATGGTAACACGAATTTAATTGGTATGACAGGAAAGAGACAAAAATGGAACATACAACTTGAACCAATGCAGCTCTGCCCTCCGAGCCTTCCTCCACTGCCTCGCTCATGTTCGGATAGATCTTGTTCCAGAGCTCGATTGCAGGACCTTCGACGACCGCATTGGTTCCAAATGGATCGGATAAATTGCCGGCGTACTCGATGATACTTGGTTTGTATGTTCGTCTCCATGTTTGAAAGTATATGAGCGCATTTTTGGGCGGGAATGGGAGACAATTGGTACTGTATTTGACCTTCTTAGGTCGGCGGCCTCGTATGACGGGTTCGACAATAGCCGGCGTGGTTATTTTGACCGAAATTATCTGATATGTGCATATTCTGTCATTTGTTCTGAAAGTTATACTGACCGGCGTACCTTGTTATCCTTGAGACCATGCTGCATGGACTTCCTCCCTTGCCCGACAATATATGTCGTTTCCATGGTTTCATCGGTATCAAACACTCCACCTGCGTATTCTTGAGGGTCATGCTCGTCTTCGTCTTCGTCATAGCCGTTCCCTTGTTTCGCTCGTTGGTGAGCAGCCGCATTCGCAATGTTGCGGGCTTGAAAATAAGATGATTTATTTACATCGAAATAGGACAATAACTTACCTGCAATGACCTGTTTCTGGTCTTGAACCATCTTGGTTTTCCAGCCATCGAGCAATCCTGCATGTTCTGGCTGTTTCGCTCTCTTGGGTAAACTTGGAGAAGATATACATTAGCCGAGGGGTCGCATATATGAAGGTATATGAAGGCGATAGTACACCACCTTTCATTTTGAAGAGGCGCAAGTTCCGTGGACTTTCGTTTCTTGCCAGGCAGAGTGCCAGCGGCACTTATCGGTGGAGCTGTACGTTGTGTATTGACAGCTTGTCGAAATTCCCCCCGCAGTTTCTAGAAAAGATAGAAAAGTTGAGATATAATACAGTTCTGAAACAGATAAATGACTATTACTTACACGCTGGGGTTTAGGTTTTTTAACTACCTTAAACGGCACAAAACCTTCGGACGAGTCACTATTGGGCTCTTCGCAATCATTGTTTTCTTTGTTACTTGATCCTTGTTTGGCTAAAGTCGGTTTGGCATATATCTGTGCAATTGAACTTGATGTTAGGGTGTAGGTAATGAGACAGATAAAATGCTACGCACATTGCTCTGGTAATGGGCGTTTTTAACCCGGTCATGTTTAACCTCCGCAGCAACCGTGTTGATTATCTAAGCCCATCAAAGGGGCGAGAATCAGCTAATCAAACTTGGGTACTTTGAACTAGACTCGAACACCCTACCTGTGTTTCCATCTCGTCGTCCGTCTCCTCACCATGGTATGGTGACTCTGTTTCGCTCGTGTCTCCTCTGCGAACTCGTTGACTCTCCCTGGCGATTACCTCAGGCAAGACTTCCCCACCCCCAAGTGCTTGAACCGGTGATGGACAATACTCGTCATCACCTGAACCAACACTGTACTCATCCCAGGAGGGCGAAGGCTCTGCGCAAGTGTGATCATTGACGGGTTTGTCTTGATCATCGAGCTTGCCAGCGGATGGAATCGTCCAATCCTCTGGCAGCACACGCTATACAAATAGGCAAAGTATTTTAAACTCAGGTGTGTTATTTAAACAACATCTAGCACATACCTTTTGACGCTTGCGTGGGGCGGTTTCAGACTGACCGTTGTATTCGGCACCTGTGGTGACTTCAGCGTGTGTTTCTCCGGGATTGGCGGTGGGCCTAGATGTGGTTATTGGGTTATCGCGTAACTGGATTATTGGTGAGCCCGAGACTTTTTTTCATTAACGTTCACTTACTTTGGGGGCCTTCGATGTTTTCATAGCCAGGTCAGGTCGAGCCGCCGTTTTCGTGCGTTGAATGTCTTCGCGACGAATGACATCCTCGGCCTGCGCGACTTTTTTTTGCTTGTCCGTCTGACTCTTTGCATTGGCTTCAGCGTTGGCAGCCTCAAGTTGAGTTGCTTTTTCTTTGTCTTGTTTTACTTCATTGCTCGTTCGGCGATTCTCCATTCCAGCCAGAGTCTGAGTCGGGAGTCGCTGAGCCACAGCCATTCTAACAGGACGACTAGAAGACATCAATATTGTATGAACAACCAACAAGGATTTGCAATGGCGATATAATAGTGGGAGGAAAGAGTCAAAGGTTGTGGTGTGGAAAATTTTGGTTTGTACCACTTTGTTTTGCAACGACTCCCGTCACTGATTTGCTTCCGCAAACAGTAGGACCTCTAAATCATACTAGTCGATTTCAATTCTTTTTTACATACACTTCCTGTATGCTATGGTTGGGATATTTAAATTTGACTGTCTCTTCAAACATCAAGGATGTAGTGCCCGCTTTCGCAGTCAAGCCGGCCGGACTTATCATGTTCGGTCCCAACACACTAACAACAACCTACGCGTCGTGGAGCCACGTCGGACTTCTGCACAACACGACCACCAGGCTCAACTGCCGGTTACCGAGCCTGGTGTCCAGGTAGATGAGGTTGACCGTTCAAATTGTGATGGGCCGTACATTTGCCAGCCTAAGAATCAGCCCGTCGTGTCTCACACTGGCAGGGAGAGAGAGAGAATCTATCACCCTCACTTAACAGGTTCGTGTTTTTTGCGCGCCCTTTTTTTCTTTCTTTTTGAAATATATTGAACTTCGTTTAGGTACACCTTGCGATAGTGCTGGTCATCCCATAGAAAAAGGTACAGCACCTGAACCGCGATCCGACAAGGCACCAGATGACTGGTCCCCCTTTGACAGTCAAGGACATTTTCGGCTAGGAACTTGGCTTTATCATAAAACGGAGGTCTCCGCGGGCGACATCGACGAGTTGATGGATATCTGGGGGTCAGGATTTAGTCTTGACCAAGACAAATCATTGCCGCCCTTCGATTCCCACAACCATTTATACGAGACCATAGATTCCATTGATCATGGCAACGCACCCTGGCATTCGTTTACAACATCCTATGCAGGTGAAATTGGGCCCAATGCGCCATCATGGCAGACCAAGGAATACACCGTCTGCTATCGAGACCCTAGGGTGGTTATCGCCAATCTGTTCGACAATCCTGATTTTAATGGACAATTCGAATATGCTCCTTATGTGGAGATCAATCAATCTGGCGAACGATGCTGGAATGAATTCATGTCAGGCAACTTGTCATGGCGTCATGCAGTGAGCAACTTTCACTTTCAAATGCACAAAGGAGAGGACTTTTGTGCTAATAAATTATACAGACAACTATCCACGAAGAAGACCCATCAACTCAGGGCGCAACATACTGTCCCATCATTCTGGGAGCCGATAAGACCACTGTCTCCGTCGCGACTGGACATGTTGAATACCATCCTCTCTACCTATCGATAGGAAACATGCTTAACACTGTCCGACGTGGACATAGGCAGGGTGTGATACCAATAGCATTTCTGGCTATACCCAAAAGTGAGTCAATCAGAATTCTTCAATTTGGAGAGTCTGGTCTAAACCAACGAAATATAGCTGATCGTCAACATGACAATGACGCGGCTTTTCGACAATTCAAACGCCAATTATATCATGCATCGTTGGCAGCCATTCTCAAACCACTTTGCTATGGAATGACACACCCAATAGTACTCCGATGTCCAGATGGACATTTTCGACGTGTTATCTTTGATTTAGCGGCTTTCATAGCGGACTATCCCGAACAAGTTTACTTGGCGGGAACTGTCCAAGGTTGGTGTCCTAAGTATGTCACTGTTTTCTTGCTTTTTGTTTTTGTGTGTGTGCGAAGCTAATTGTTATTGTGAAGGTGTACCGCAATGTCAAGCAATCTTGATGGTCCTCGTGATCAGCGAACACAGTCTCTCAGTGAAGAATTGATGGAAACACTCGATTCCAATTTACTATGGTTTGAATACGGCATCGACGACAGCATTACCGTGAGTACAGCGGTTTGTGCTTTTGCATTAAGTCTTGCTAATTGTCCCCTATCATCTAGCCTTTTACATATCATTTTCCTCGAGCAGATATTCACGAAATGTTATCTCCTGATCTTTTACATCAACTTATCAAAGGAACTTTTAAAGACCATCTCGTTACTTGGGTCTGTGAATATATCATTATGGAACATGGCGAAGCTCACGGTAATAAAATACTTGACGATATCGACCGGCGCATCAACGCAATGCCCTCGTTTCCTAATCTTCGGCATTTTCACGAGGGGCGAAACTTCAAACAGTGGACAGGGAAGGACTCCAAAGCACTCATGAAGGTCTATCTTTCTGCAATTGCAGGCCATGTCCCCGATGAAATGGTCCGAGCGGTCGGCACATTCATTGACGTGTGTTATATTGCCCGACGTTCTGAAATCACCGAGTCAAGCCTCAAAATGTTTGATAAGGCGCTAGCCAAATTCTACGAACATCGCGAAATTTTTCGTACTACAGGTGTCAGGCCTACGGGATTTTCGCTGCCACGACAACATTCACTATCACATTATCGTCTCATGATGCAAGAGTTTGGCGCTGCAAACGGTGTATGTTCATCGATCACTGAATCACGCCATATCACCGCCGTCAAAAAGCCCTGGAGACGTTCTAACCATTACAATGCATTACACCAAATGCTTCTGACGAATCAGCGCTTGGATAAATTGCATGCAGCCAAGATGAGGTTTACCGAGCGTGGAATGCTGCCACCCAACAGTTTAAAGACACCCGACCTACCAGAGACAGTGGTGACCAGGACAGAGTATGTGCACAACGTGGACGAGGAAGGGATTGATCTGGATCTCAATGATGGCAGGCCGTTTCCACGTCAGGTTGAACTTGTCGAAGGCAATGTGGTGTTGGCTCGTACACGAAGTAAGTTTAATATCTGCTTTGATCATAGCATTAGCTGATGTAAATTTCATTTTATAGTACGTGGATACCCTCGACGGCTCAATGATCTTGCAGATCATATAGGGCAGCCTGTACTAGTTGAATTGACTCGGCGATTTCTGCAACATCAACTCAACGAGGGAAGCGACGATGTGGACTTGATGGATGTCGCGCTCGATGACTGTCCTCATATTAAATCACCCATATCTGTTTTCCACTCTGCCATGGCCACCTTTTATTCGCCAAGTGATGAATGCAGCGTGCGGGGCATGTGTCGCGAACGTATCAGGTCATCCCCAATGTGGAGGAACAAGGGACCGCGACATGACTGTGCACTAGTGGTTGAAGATGACGACAAACAAGGAATGCTAGGCATGAACGTCGTTCGAGTCAAGCTATTCTTTTCGTTTGAGTACAACGGGCAAGTATACCCATGTGCTCTGGTTGAGTGGTTCTCGAAAGTTGGGCAAACCAAGGACAATGTGACTGGGATGTGGAGAGTGCGACCAGACATGCTCGCTGGCGGCAGGCGTAATATGGACGTTGTTCACCTGGATTCATTTCTCCGGGCAGTACATTTGGTTCCAGCCTTTGGGAAATCATTCATACCCCTCAATTTCGATCCCTCGTACTCACTGGATGCCTTCGCTGGTTTCTTCGTAAATCAGTATACTGATCATCATATGCACGAAATTTTGTACTATCAGTAAAAATGATATGATAATAATTCTCTTTTACAAACATGATACATTCAGTTGGTAATCAACAATGAATTGGAATTCAATTTAGTAGTGCTAGTCATCGAGCAGCCTCGTTACAAAAGAACGCAGCTCATTCTTGAATGTTTGCAATTCTGCTTTAGCGACTGCCGCTTCACCCACGGATCCTTCCCGCAACTTGCCCAGTTTATCTTTGACCTCCTCCATCTCGGCCTCTAGCTCTTGAATCTTGATGACCTTCATGTGATATTCTTCTTCCATAGTATTCAATAGATGGTGGATGGTCGCAATAGCCTGCGGAAATGAGTGCTGCTCGATGGCAACAGAGGCGGTGGATGCAGGTGTGTTATCGGTCAGAGACATGGACAAACCATAGAAAACTGGCGTGGTGATCGTGGTCTGAGAATCAGAACCATTAATCCTTGAGTCGCAAAGCTGAGTATGTAACCACAAGTGAAATCTAACTTGAAGAACTCACAAGCCATTAACAACATCCGACGAAATCAATTGGTCAACGTTCTGACCTGGTGATTTGAATGAAGCATTGGCTCCTTTCGTTGGGGTACTTGGAGGAGGGGCTGCTTGATGACGAAGACGAAAGGTGAGCTTCTTGCGCGGGGGTTTGATCACTGGTGTAGGGGGTTTGGATGCCGTTGGAGTGTGACTCTTGGAACGTGGGCGTCCAAGATTCACAGGTGATTTGGATGGCGACTTGGTCATGATGGTTGACAGTGTAGGGAGTAAAAAGAGGACCACATTTTAGGTCGATGAAAGCGATATTGTTAACCCTTGAATGGCATGAGAGTCAGCGGCAGTGACTGGGATGGAATAACAATAACGCACGGAATTGGGATGGATGACTCGAATGAACCGGGTAGGTCGCACTATGTCAACTGGCGGAATATCATTGCACTAGAGCCAGACAAGCTCGAAACCTCGGACTTGAGAATGGAGGAATGAATGAGCATATAGAACGACAAGTTGGAAGGACTTCAATGGTGAGTGACAAACATACAAAAGTGTAACACTTTGTCTTTGTCACAGTCTGACTTGCGACTTGACTTCCACCACGATTGAGAGGACGGGAAAAAAGTTATCAACTTGTGTGCAATGGCGGCCGTCAGACGGCAGGTAAGGAAAAACTCAACTTTTCCAATGATCGAAAACTTACTATATAAACCACAGGTTGGCAGCTGTATCGGCAAACCTCTCTCTCTTGACATTCAACACCATCGCCGACTCCCACAACCATGGTTCGCTCGCTCTCTCAAAAGAAGCTCAAGGTAATCGCAGATTCTCCCTATCGAGGCCCGAAGGTACCACCCCCCCCTCGCTTGGCCACTTGAGCCATTGTTCTTCCTAAGAACATGGTGTCGGCCAAAGGTTCTTTGCGCGCCTCTCGCGGGCTTCAGGAGAAAATTTTTATTTCTCCACCAGCACGAGGATGTCGAGAATCTGCTGCAGTGGCTCGAGTTCGCACAGGGCGGTAAGTGATTCGTTCAAATTATGAAATTTAGGCTCATTGCTAATGTCTATATGACAGTATTATGAGTCTTTTTGACTCGTCACCCATCGACCACGGTGGTACATCCTCTCATTGTCATCCGGGTTTTTCCAACTCCAGCAACACACCCACAGCTAGTAGCAGCAGCCGTGGTGCTATGCAAGATCACCAGCCATTTGGTAGTGGCTGCAGCCACACCTGCTACACCTGTAAGGTTATGGAGGTGGATGACTCGGAGTCAGACGAAATTCTGAGTCTGACCACGGAAGATGAAGAGGTCGTTGTGCTGGAGGAGGAGCAGGAGCCTGAGTATGAAGGGAAGGGGAAGGGGAAGGGGAAGGCAGTAGGCGACGTTGTCCAAGACCCCAAAGGTAAGTTGATGCCATGGTTTGTATCAAAAGTCACATCGGCGAGCTGACGCAACGATAGAATCTGCAAATGATTGTGACACTGTTGATGATGCCGGTGAGACCGTGTCTGTTCTCGAAGATTCAGACAAAGGTGAGTCGTTAAGTTGGGTATTATATTTATATATTGGTGCTCAAAGGTGCTCAAATTGATTCCAGAGAACCACGCACCAGCTAACTCAAGCAAGGCAGTTGCCAAGTTTGAATCCGCCATGCAAGACCTGGTTCGGGATCTTCGTGCTGGTCTTCGTCGCGAGACTCGTATTGACGATGAATCACGGGTATTGGGATCTGTACTCGTCACGAGCGCTCACGAGAACATTGAAAAGTTGGAGACGGAGCAGGGAAAGCTGCTCAAGGACATCGAAAACCTCCGCGCCGAATTGGAAGGTGTTCGGGCTGAGCTCGCCATCCGGGATGGAGCACTCCAGCAACTTCGTGATGCTTTGAGCCAGTTCTCTAAGCAGGCTTAGATTGTCTGATCATAGCATGGTATTTTTGCTTATGGTCTCTTCTGTGGGGTCGTTGTAGGGAACAAAACTTGATATTGATTACTATTACTACTCTTGCATTCCAATAGATACAAAAATTAATTTAATAACTGTGATGGTTCTCGTAGTTAAATAAAAAATTATACATGTCTTGCTGTGCTGATTCTCGTGGGCCATGTGAGTGGTAAGCCTTCAGAAAGGTGAAGTTAACAAGGTTAAAGTTTTCGAGTTATAAAAATTAGCGTCGACATGCAATATATTCCCAGACCCACAGGTATCTATATATGGCCTTATGGCGCAGTGGAATTGATAGCTTTCCTTTTTTGAATGAGACTCTTGGTTCGATTCTCGAGAGAAGCAAATGTTATATTTGATAGATCTACTCTGACAGTCTGTCTAGATAGAGTAAATTTGTGTTCTTGCATAAGGTACATATATATATACTATGTTATCTAGTTGCTTCTAGCGTTTATAGCCTGGCTAGCAGTTTGCGATCTTCCTGATGTAACGATTTATCTTGAATAAGGTTCAATATATACTCCCAGGGATCCCGATATTGAAATTCAAATTTGTACAGATTTCCATTATACGTGGAAGTCACCTCGTCGCATTTGAACTAATTTGAAGTAAGGTTCACAGCATTCAAAATTGGAACTACAAGAAAAACCCTACCTGTACCACATACGCTCATGCTTGGGAGAGACATCCTTGCATGTCTTTGTAATTTTGAATAGTCAAATGGCTTTCACCTGTGAGCCACCTTTTCTGGAACCCAGATAGCTGTCTATTGACAAGATCCTTGTTGAGAAGGCCTTGA
>Ga0247779_1001689_pt1 | contig 10418 bp, 11 predicted proteins | sample UWRJL221509R5_FD_179925 | JGI IMG/M metagenome (GOLD analysis project Ga0247779, IMG submission 179925) | Plant litter microbial communities from Arlington Agricultural Research Station in Wisconsin, United States - UWRJ-L221-509R-5 | ecosystem: Environmental > Terrestrial > Plant litter >...
ACAGGACATAATCATCGAAGTTATTATCGCACTTTAATAAGGAAAGTTGCAACGTACGATGACAATAATGCCTGCTACCCAATTGGACCCGGATAGAAGCTTTATACGATATGCGTAGAAAATCTCGGCGATCCATGCGACTATATTGATGAAAGAATTATTCAGTTTTAAATCATGGAAGAAATCGAGAAAAAACAACGCTTACCAAGACCACTAATGATGGGTACGCTGAACCAGGCGAGTTCGACGCCGTTATAAAATGTAAAGTTCCCGTAACCGGCAGCAAAGACGTGAAACGCAGAGGTTGTGATGATAACTGTCTGCAGAAGTTCGAGGACGTAAACGGTATATACGACGATCTTGTTCCTTAACGGGTCCTTCGGGAACGCAAGGTAGTACATGTCTTTCTCTAAAATATCAGCATAGCTCATAATAGGAAAATGTTGTGTAGGTACTCACACACTTGAGTCGACAAGACTCCAAAAAGACCCCAATGGAACAGGTAGCCTATCAACTGGAAATGTTTTCATCAGAATGCGCTCTCCAAATGTAAGGTTGTATCGAAAATAAGGTAGTACTCACACGGGGCCCAGTCCTATTCAGTGTCAAAGTAAAAGGGTAAAGATGGAAAGATCAGTTCCAAATGCGGTATAAAGGTACTTGAACATGCAGCCAGGTAAAAGCCACAAAAAAGCGTTACTTACATGGATACAACATGTGGAGGCAAAGGAGGCAAGGCAGATGTAGCGTTGAGAGACATCTTCCTACTCTGAATGCTGAAGCCAGGCGTCCAGATGTTGAAGGGAAGGAAGATGAAAGGGCGTGTGGGAGGAATGCGCTTGCTAAGGTATTACAATCAGGCAGAGGCTTAAGTATATCCTACCGAATCTAAATACATGCTGATGAGAAGATATGCAGTACCTGGCTCCCGCCTATATGAAGAAACCACTTTGATGAAGAACATTCTTCCATCTCTCGAAGATTAGTCTAGATAGGATGGCGATCAATCAATCCAAAGGCTTGCACATCTCCCGAGCGCGAAATAAATTGACCTTTTTTCTTCCAGGGGACGCTTTTAGGATTCGAACTCGACATTCGTCACGCGGGGGGCTGTATCGTACGGTCGCTACGTGCCCGCACGCCAACGTCTGTTAGAAATATCGACATGCCAACTTCTCATCATCAAACAATAACTGTTCTCCCGAGACGGATGGGTGGTCATGATACTATAAATAAGTAGATAAAGATATAAAATAGCTAGCTTAGTGCGGAAATTAACCTGACCCAGCGTATAGAAGGACGCTCAGAGAATGTTTACCTTTGTAAATGTTCACAGAGGTAACATTCGCTGCGTGGATGTGACCTATATTTCGGTAGTAGGGGTAAACATAAACAGAGGGTCGTCAAACCGCCGGGCAGAATTACCAGCGGCGAAATCATGTACATGTCATGTTGTGTCAAAACATAAATAGCCGTGTAACTTAGAATTGTTTGGGAAATGCTTGTAGGAAGGGTTTCTTTGGAATTCTTGCCGTGGTAGTCGGCGGAAAACGTGACCGCGGCGCTGAGGAAATCTAGGATCTCAGTGTTAGCGATGAACATACGATACGATGGAAAAGAATGATATGTTAGTGTTGATGCGTTTGTCCTCATCAGTAAGATACCATATTCCGAATAGTGGCTTTTGCCCCAAGACATTTATCACTGGGCGGGACATCGAGCGCTGCCCGACCATAAGGAGCGGCGTTCGCGCTCCACATACTTACCAGCCACTTAATGGAAGGTGCCCCAGTAAGTAGTACTTCGGGATGATCTATCTAAATATGCTGTTTGTTTGTCGTTCTCTCGGGACACTTTAACGAAGTGGAATATAGCGATAGGCCGAGCAAAGCTACTTTCAGGTTGTTAATATGCCAGCTGATTTGGCGCCATAAAAGGTAATTTCCGTTCGTTCGCCAATGTCAAATACCATCCTTGTATCAATCATTCAGTGAAGTAAAAAAGGAGGAGAGATGGGATACCAGCGAACAAGAAGGTACGCCGTATTTATAGGCAATCATTCCAAGCCATTGTATGATATCATTCCTGCCGGATGACAAGTAACTCCGTGGTGAGATGGGCGATTGCTATTGTCGCATCCCCTGAGGGGTGACTGAAAGCGACAGGCAAATACACCCATTAAGAATGGGTAGTGGCAGCTGAACGTACATTAAACTTGCTATCATCTTACTGCTGGGTTTATCGGGGCAGTGTTGACAGTGACTAGGAGAATAAATAATCAGATCATCAAATGTATTGCATTCCACAGCAGACGTCCAAATATCCAAAGAAAAAATGCACAGAGAAATAATAAAAGCCCTACGACAAGAAGAAATGTTTGAAGAGGGGCGGCTAACGATGCATGTGCGATCCATGATCTGTTCAGCCAATTCCACGTCTCTTCCTGTCCTCGATACGATCCATAAGTGTAAAAGGTGTTCTCGAAGCCGAACCAGAACAAGCAGAATAGAGACGCGAGCCCGAAAAGAATTTTCTTGATTATGACCACCATCCAAGCTTTCAAAAATCCTTTGTGAAAGCGCGGCTGGTCAATGAAGAATCTTCCAGACCGTGATTTATCGGATAGGAATTCAATGAAGGATGCATGCAAGACACTAGGATGGTCGTGATTGATTCCTGTTCCTCGCAACAAAGATGCAAGACCTTCCAAGGTCACTTTGGATGTGCCGTTTTGCAGACGAAGGTAATCATCGATTGTGGACAGTGTAGGACTTCCGAAGGCCGTGACCACCACTCCCAGCACTCGTACAAGCATTGCCGGGTTAGGATGTGTCGATAGAATTTGCATGTACAATTGGTCCAAGTCAGAAAGTCCTTGGCCATCGCGACATTCGTGTAGAATTTCGAGTTGGGTTTTTGGGTGAGTAAAGTTCGAGTCAACGAATTTTAAAACAGTGGCAGCGAAAACGAATTGACCAGATGCTCTTTCCAATAGCGATTCGATAACTTCTTCGCTTGGCCAAGGAAGATCGGCGGATGTGAAAAGGTCCAATTTTCGCTTGAGGATATCAGCGAATCCGTCGGTGAGGTATAATTTGATGTCTTCATTTGTATGAGAAGACTCAGAGTCGTCGAGAACCATGTTACGAGTGATGGAATGCAGCGGCAATGAAATGAATCTCTCGCGGATATGCGTTTCTGGTCGACTTGCAATAACAAACTGTAAAGGAAAGTCTGGTGTTTCCTGGAAAGCGTTTCCCAAAAGTCCGAGGATGGTTTCTTGATTTCTTCTCCCATTACATTCGTCCAGCCCATCAATGAGAACAGTTGCCGGCGTAATACACTGCCCACGTTGAGCCGCCAGCAGAACTGGTTTGACAATCAATTCCTTGAATTGTACTTCCATGCTCCTTGTGGGAAGGATAGGGTCCTTCTTCATGGCTGCGTTGACAAGCTCTCCCAACTGACCACCCACTTTCTGCGCTAGTTGATATGCAAGCGTACAGAATAGGTACTGAGCCTCCCCACGTTGTTCGTGTCCTTTTCCGAAGAAAAAATCAGCTGAAATGTCGTCACCATAAAGCTGAGAGGCCAGTTCTTGCATGATGGCACTTTTGCCGACACCCACTGCACCGTTCAACCATAGTACTCTAGTCTTTGGGCCGGGTCGCTGTATCCATTCACGTAGTATTTGAAGTACCTTGAGGCGCGTTTTCGGGTGGCATCGAGGAGGTGGGTATCGCTCTGAAGAATCATGGAGTGCACCATGGGCTATTTCTTGACTTAGTGCGTGAAGGCCTGCAAGATTATCAGCTATATTGTTGATGTCCAGTAAAGGCGCCCACGACATACCTGCTTGTGATTCAGTTTCGTTAACCTTTGCCCCTCTTGTCTCAATGAATGTCCCCCCGGTGATGATGACATTGCTGTTTTTGAACATTACTTACTCTGCCTGAAAAATGGAAGAATTTGAAAACTGAATCTGAGAACCGGTAGCCTTTTCTCGCGGATAATAGAAATATCTGGTAGAATCTGGCTTTGCGCAGCTAATGGGTATCTGATCCGGAAAGGCCATCGATGTCATGCCAGTCCACGGTAATGCTCGTGACTGGCAGTGAAAGAATTACAACAAAATGTTGAACGTAATGTTAGCTCATCATGGGCATGGTTACGACTCCGCTCCTAACTGGGTAACAAATAGGAATAGAAAGGCACCGAGATGATTTTTTTATATACAACAAATACAATTCGATTGATATAATACATTTAAGTTATCACGAACTCTGAACATAGTGGGCGGGTGCAATTAGCATCCGGTGGGGACGGTGAAGTCGTTGACATAGCTGGCGGCATTGGTACCGAGTCCACGGGAAGCAAACGCTTTCCACAACAAGCACTTGTTAGCACCAGCATATCTGTTCTGGTCGGCCTGAATCCAGGCAGCTCGTGCAGAGACGACTATTTTAAGAAAAAAGAAAGTCAGAATTAACGCGAACAAAAGTATTATCCACGAGGTGGGAGTAGCACTTACATGTGGGGTTGCAAGGTTGGAGACGAAGAGCATCGAGGAAGAGATGGAGGTAAACGATGTTTCCGGCCTTGCCGTCGGGGTTGGTCTTAGCATCGGCGGCCCATCCGTGTTCCGCAACAAGCGCGGCGTAAACGTTGTGAAGGATGTTAGCCCAGATTTCGCCAATTTCTATTGTCGGAAAAAGTGATCAGGGATGAACGATGAACAAAGAATGATTTTGGAAGATACTTACTGTGAACGGCAGTAAGACCCTTGACCGAAGCATAGGTGTGGGGGTTCGTGGTTCTATCGATTAATATTCATGATAAGTTTACTTCATCTAGTTCCAGGGAATTAGGGACTTACGAGCTGGTCGAGTACGGGTATGTTCGAATTCCTCCGGCAGAGTTGGTCACATAGTCGCCAAGTACGAAATCATTGACGGCAGCAGACTTATGCTGAGTCCACCTGTGGGCCAACGAATGATTAGAGGGTGTATGCGACAAAGAAAATTGATGCTACGCACTCGGCCATGGCGTCCGACCATCCTTCACCCATACCTCCAGCTTCAGTCGTCTGCAAGCACCTTCCAGTACCTCCACCAGTCATTCTGTTGGTGATTCCGTGAGTGTATTCATGGACGACGATGTCGTTCTCGAGGGAGCCATCGCGGTTGGGCTACGATACTAGTTAGGAATTATTATCATTAGAAAGAGGGGCTTCCAGACTTACAGTGGTGTACGTCCAGATGTACATACGGCATGTTCCAGATTGACCACTATAGGCAAATAAACCGGAATAAATCTTCGAGGAAGTGTGTATGCATTTAAGTAAAGAACGTACTCGGCGGGAGTCGCGAAGTTGGCGTTGTTGGTACCGGAGCTATCCTGGACGGAAATTTGAACACGATCATTCTGAGCACCACCTTTACCGAAGTTGTTACTTTGGAAGTTGTAGGCGGTTTCAGTGAATCCGTATCTGTAAGTGAAGTCGTGTACAGCGTTGATAACATAGAACGCGTTGACACGGGCTGCGTTGAGGTTCTCTGTGGTTGCGGGAGCGAGAGTGTCCTTGTAGGTGTAGTTGAACACTAAACCAGAAGAGCTCTGAGAGGTCGTCGATGAGGTACTGCTTTTGTAAGCGACAACGTTATTTCCGCTGATAATGATCATGTTAGAATATAACGAAATAATAAGAAGGATGAGCAGAAACCACGTACGCAGTCGTCGTTGTGGAGGTAGTTCCAACGGTATGCCATCCTGATGGTGAAGCAAGAAGATCCTGTGGGTCGACAAGGGTTTCAACACCTTCGGAGAAGGCCTTCTTTGTGATAGGTAGGACTTTGTACTGCGCAAATTATTTTTGAGTAAGTGCATGGATGGGTTTAAAGTGTCGGGCACGTACCGAAGCTTCAGCAACGAAGTCGGTCACAGATGCAATCTCGCCGGTGTGAGCGTCGACGTAGACTTCATACCAGCTGTTCACCTCCTCGTTTTGAACTTGAATGACATGCACCAGAGCGACAGATCCATCCGCCTTTGCGAGGTATTCGAGTCCAACAGGCCAGTTGTTGTAAGTAGCATCGAAGGCCTGCTCCACTTTGGAAATCAGAGTCTTGGCGCTAATGGTTGGGCGTGAAGCAGCGATCTTCTCTGAAGCAAGAACCAGTAATGAGAAGTAGTTAAGAAGATGTGAAGGGATAACGTACTAGGTTTTACGAACGAAGAACCAAAGGAAATGACTTTATCGTTCTTCCAGGCAACGTTGGCAACGGCGTTGACGAAAGGAATGCCATTCTGTTGGAATAAAATATAAGTAAATGGCGTTCCAAGTACACTGAAAGAGAGAGCTTACGTGATATTGCTTCACATAGGCATACTTCTCGTCTCTATCGGCATATCCGCTCTTAAAGCCCAGAGAAGAGGAGTCGATACCGAGACGCGATTGAACGAAAGCGATAGCCGTTGAGTTCAAATCTTTGGGAGCACGGGTATCGAGAAGGTGGTCGGTTTCGAGACCCCTTTCAAATACCTGACGTAAATCAACGCGTCAAAACCGTAGACAGTGAATGAAAACAGCATGGTCATACTTCAAAAGTTGACTCGGGGTGGTATGCCTCAATCTTCAAATCACGACTGATGTGGCGCACACGGTGAGTTGAGTGAGAGTATTCGGCTTCCTTAGCTTGGAAAGCAGAAGTGACCGTCGCATACGCGATAGCAAGCAGGACAGAGGAAAGGAATTTCTTGGAACCGAGCATCGTAATGTATGTGTCTGGTAGAGAGGGATTTGCGTTCGCTGAAGAAATATTATCTTCGTCCAAACGGTCGTCTTTATACTTTCCTCCCAGTCATTTTCTCCGGCGTATATGTGTCCATGAAGAAGATAAGATCGCGAAGAAGCACGAGATATCGCGCACCGGTAAGTCCATGCTCTCCCCAGCGCGCGTAAAGTATGCATCACAACATAGAACGCCCAGAAAATTTGGATGCGATCGGAAGTCAATTGCTTGCTATTCACTGGTGGCTTGAGTACACACAACGAAGTGATTATCTATGGTAGGTTCCCATGCGAGTTTTGGTTGCGTGCTCGAACTACTCCATAATGTCGATTTGTCTGGAGGTCATTATCACGCAGTTACCGCGTGTAGTGTTTTCTGTTCTCCAGATTTCTCCAATCGCATTGTTCAATTCAACGATAACAAATGTTTTCCCGATCATGTTGCCGCCGCTATTTGCCAAGGTGAAGACTAACGTTGTCCTACATGCGACATAAGGTGGCCAGCCACGGGAGCCTTTAAAGGTGTAAATGTAAAACGCGGACGTCCATGTATCCAATGCGCACAATATGACCTTATACTTGACGTAATCACGCATCCTGGGTTGGACAAAAGTTTTTGTCACGATGAATTCTAGTTCGCCGCGTAAAATACCTCTAGCGAGATATACATTTGTTAGCACACGAGCAAAAAGTAAAGACGCAATGGCGTACCATGTTGCTCGATAAATGCCAAGGCTTGGGTAGAATCTTATGCGGGAAATTAAGTAAGAAGGCAGCAAGAAAGAGGATGGGTTTCCTATACATAGAGTCTTGCAGGAATTTTCCCGCCCATCTCAGATTTATGGGAAGAATGAGTAGGCTTCAGATAGGGGCAAAGGCATCCTTTGGATGACCAAAGCATTCATCGAGAAAACGAAGATGATGGTTGGAGAAAAACATGCAAAAGGTTCCGGACGCGGTCGGTTATGAATTTGGCAATGAATTGCACTGAACCCGGTTCGTGTCGCGTGACTACGGCAGACATTCACGTGTGTCTGTCACAACGCGACAATAAACGACGCGTAAATTATGTGCGTAAAATTATGTGCACGGAATCGGGTTGAGGGAGTAGCTTTGCATCAGCCAAAATAAAGTATTAATTACCACGAGATCACTTTAATATATGATAGCGTGTAAGAGAGAAACTTAAAGTACATGTAACTTTCCACGTTTTTCTATTAACCAGCGTAGGGCTTAGGAAAATTTCCCTACTACAGGGTTCGCATTGTTGCATAATTGCGATTCCATATCACAATGTAGTACTTGGCTCCGTTTTCAATATGCTATAATATATAATGAATGATTCAATCCCCACCAAGATTGAGTGGAACTTCCACTCTCACCTTGCTCTCACGAGACGATGTCCATTCCATTGTCAAAGATCATCACTATTCACGGAGTACACCGAAATCCCTCAAGCCGAGCCTGTCAAAAGTTAAAGAACGGTTGCCTTTGCTGCTGGGAAAGAGAAAGAAAGAAATGGTCACATTTACGAAGACTTGGGACGTGACAAGGAAACAAAGAACCGAAGTTTAAACTAGACGAACCCAGCATAATTACCCCTCACGAGGCGTAAAGAGATGGCGTTGTTCTGTCTCAAAATACTAGATTCGGAAGGACTAAAAGGGTTCCATCGTAATATATCATAAACCGATGTAATAATGGTGTCTCGTATGTACATGATGAGTCGAATAGAAGGGTCGTAAGGTAATAAATGCAAAGAAAATAACGATGAATGCGACATGAAGCAGGTGCTAATCTAATTTTAGAGAGGAGGGATTATTCCAGGGATATAATGAAGGCAGCCCAAGCAAAAAGAAATGACTTTGGCACGACGTTACTCATGATCGTTGCGCAATAAGATCAGGATTCTCGGCCTTCTCTCCCTTGAGATCGACATTTTCGACGGCATTTTGTTGGTCGCCGAGGTACCAGTTAGGGATGAAGAAGGCGAGAATAAGAGGGACGACAGCGAAGGCGGTTGCGGCGATCGTCATGGATTTCATGACATCGTCATATGCTGAGAGAGAACGGTCAATGATGTATACAATTTCCAGATAACAGAATTGACATACCTGCAGTCGCACCGACACGGATAGGGTTATCCCTTTCCATAAACGCGATGGCGCCCAAAGATCCGTAAAGGAGAGCAAGAGTCTCCTCGTCTACAAATGGAAGATGCGCAGCAAGACGGCCGGGCATTTGTCCAGTCCAGATGGCACCGGCTACATAGTAAGAAGTAAGTTAAACTCTTCGACCAAATATATATATATATATATATAAAGGTGAAAAGACTCACCAATAGCACTACCAATAGCACCACCAATTTCCGTGATCAAGAGAACGACAGCAGTTGCCATACCCACGTCTGCGTGAGGTGCAGATGCCTGTGCGGAGACTTGGATGGTGACCGCGCTGATACCACCACCGATACCTTGAAGAAGCTGACTCCAGACGACTTCAGCATCAGAAGCGTTGGCACCGCGGGAGTGAATCATAAGACCGCATCCCCTGTTCACGAAATATGATCAGAACGAAACTCTGAACCTTATAATGCGCGTCAAAACTTACAAAAGACGAATGGCAAGACCAGCGATCATAAGGTACTAAAATTAGAGTGGGAATTAATCTTAAAAAAGTGAAATGGTGACGGATACACATACTTTCGCACGTCGAATGTAAATCAAGGCTCCGCCGGCGGCGATACCGAAAACAGTGAGAGCAACTGTCTGTGTTTGATTGAAGTAGTTGATGTTGACCTCCGACCTGAAGAAAGGAATAAATATCTTAGTCAAAGATCTCCGATATGTCATGAAAGGAAGTCATACCAGGGCTTGACGATGTAGATGAAGGAATAAAGGTAAGAGAAGGAGATGTAGAAAGAGATCTAAAATGTTGTTGTCAGTGCCTATCGCCAATTTGGGCAATGAAAAAAAATGCGAATCACAAAATCGAAGGCGCCAATGAGAGCTGCGAAGAAGATACTGCGATTGCGGATGAAACGGACTGGGATGACGGGGTACTTTGCAAACTTGGTATCCCACACAGCGTACACGGGTACCAAGATGCAGCCGATGACGATCATTGCGATCATGGAAGCTGTTCGCTCATATTAGTACTAGTCGACGAGCATAAAATAAGCACGCACGATTATGCCATCCATCTTTAGCGGTCGTCCTGGCCAATGTGAGGGGGAGGAGAATCAAGGAAACTGCAGTTCCAAGGAGGAGCAAACCGAAAGCATCGAGACGGCTGAGGAACTCGTATACACTGTTATACGCCCTCTTAGGGAAAGCTTGCAATGTCGATTCATCATCGGTCTTTTGTGTATTGCCAACAATGCCGAGTTTCTTTGCGCGCCATTCAGCCCACAGAAGAGTAGCGACGAGTGGGGAAAGTGTAGCGGGAATAAGGATAGCGAACATTCCATCTGGGAGGCCAAATATACAGGCAATCAATATGAAAAAATAATCAAAATTACATTTCGACTTACAGCCCCATCTCCAGCCAGCGCCATTAAGGACGCCCTCTGCCACATTGGCTCCCACAAATGCGTTGATGATGAAAGGCATTGATATCATGCCTGATA
>Ga0247779_1001690_pt1 | contig 10417 bp, 9 predicted proteins | sample UWRJL221509R5_FD_179925 | JGI IMG/M metagenome (GOLD analysis project Ga0247779, IMG submission 179925) | Plant litter microbial communities from Arlington Agricultural Research Station in Wisconsin, United States - UWRJ-L221-509R-5 | ecosystem: Environmental > Terrestrial > Plant litter >...
AGGAGCTCGTGCGACAATCAGAATGCCTTTTATCTCACCTCAAAAATCTGCCAAAGACTTGAGGTTGATGAATATAAATCGAATATATCCAGTGTCGAGAACTGAACGTCGTCATTCTACACGCAAATCATGGATTTAACCATCGACGATCGCGACCCACGGGTATCGTACTCGCCTAATAACCAATGGCAAACTGGAGGAGTGCCCAGCGAATTCAACTCCACTGTGACTTTCAGCACTGTGATAGGCGCGACTGCCACCATAACATTCTCTCGTATGTTCCATTATTCTTTTATGAATGAAAAGCTCCCTTTTGTTCAAGAAAGCTTATAGATGCATTTGCCGTGTACGTTCTCGGTACAATAGGCCCTACTGGAGATGGCCCTCCGCCTCGGTCAATGTATGCAATTGACGGTGGCACTCCCGCTGTGTTCACTGCTACTCCCCAAAATGATGTGCAATATCGTCAAACTTTCTTTTCGTCTTCGATATTATCTCCTGGAACACACACGCTTGTCATAACGACCTTAGAAGATAAAGCCTTCTATTATTTCGACTACATTAGAATACTTCTCGACCCTCTCCCATGGCCATTGCTGCAACCGACCTCTCCAATTTCGACCAATAGTCTTACCTCGTTGGACACGTCATCTCAAGCTTCTACCACATTATTGGCAACCCCCTCTTTGTCGAACACGTCTTCTGTGGCTGCTGTTACCTTATTATCAGCCCCCACTGTCTCGTCCCAATCCCGTATGACGACCAGGATCTTTAGCGCACCAACTACGGAACCGTCATCAATTCCTTCCTCGGCGCAGACTTCCCAGGTTCCAGTTTCAAGCAGCCATATTTCTCCAGCTCTTACTACGGGCGTGGTGATTGGTGGCCTTGGACTTACCCTGGTATTCTTTTTTGTTGTCTACCGCCTTAAATCCCAGTTGAGTCAAAGAGCCGCCATGAATATCTATGGATCGTGTAAGATTATTCCTCTCGCTTTATCGCGCGTCCTTCTAATATCTACCCTAGCGTGGACTACTAATTTGCCAAACCGGACTTCGGTCATGGTACCATACCTGCTGACCACGATGGCTCCTTCACAACATTCCGGCAAGCATGACGATAGAAGACAGCCACAACCGGAGATGGGTTTGAAGCAAACAAGGGGGACTGTTTAATTAAAAAGATATTCCGAGTTGTAGTATGTATTTATTTATCTCCAAAGTGATGTACATGGATTTTTCAAATTCAAGTGGACTTTCACCAGATGATCAAACCAAACAAAATTATGCGTATTTTATGAGCAGTCCGCACTTCGGCGGGCATCCTATTCTATTTTCTCTTTCTAATCGTTCGTAATGACTCACTTTAAGCTACTTAAAGGTCGAAGTCGTTCCTTTCTATGCTCCAACTATGGTACAGACTCTACAGCTCGACGAAAAGCAATGATGTGTGTCCTTTCAGCCTCATCTGCGTTAATTTCGACATTGGAAACCTTCTTCTCGTCTCATCCTCGTTCTCCCTGGGTTTTCTGTTCTTTGTGATGATAACTCGGTTCCGAACAAGTGCTTCCTCGCCGACGCGGTCAATAGACATGAAATGGCATGTCAGTCATTACATCAGAATTTGATTACGCAAATATGTCGGTGGACTCCAATAGTCATCAACATGTGTAGATGCTTTTCCAGTGGGGATGTCAGTTGAATGCAGTTTGATTTTTCTTCTTGGCATTCCACAGTAACTGGTTTCCGAAGCTGATTGATCAATAACCCCTTCCTGAGGTAGGACGGCGACCCCGCATCAGGAACCAAATCACAGCTAACGTTCACCATCAGGAGGCCGATCCTATGATCATCATAGGTCCCAGTGTAGGATGTAATGTATATAAACTTGTCGCGATCCTGCCCAAGTGTAGGAACTATAGCATATACCAGAGATGGGACCATGAACCCATAACATGTTGGTCATTCTGCTAGATTCCATAAACACTACTTCATAACGATTTATCTAGCTTTGGCACTGAATATAAATAAACGCCCAAAATGCGTGCGAAGGCAAATCCTTTTTCATCAAGTTCGATGTTCGTCGCACCCAGTACGTGTTGGAATCATAAAGTGCCGCAAGATATCATCTGAAGTTTCTATTGAAGACGACCATCTAGGTTCTATCAGATGTTGTTCTCGTTGAAAAGTCAGGTCAGTAAAATTCAGTCTCCACCTTTTCTCCCGTTCTCTGCAGGTCCTTTCTTCCATGCCGGTGTTACCTTTCCTTTAGAATCATGAGCGCAATAATCGTTGACGACCGCGACCCAGGAATAAGTTACAATGCCAACCACTGGTTTTCTGAGGCAAGCCCCCAGGAATTCAACGGTACTAGTACCTCCTGCAGCACACCAGGAGGAACTGCGACATATCAATTCGATGGTGTGAACCCCTTATTTTTTGTATATGATATATTCTGAATTATATTCATGTAGGTGCAGACTCTATCAGTGTTTGGGGAACGATTGAATCCGAATCGTCGAATCCTTCCTCCAGGTCATCTTATAGTTTAGACGACGAAACACCCGTGGTTTTTACTCCTGCACCGCAAGGAAACCGTCAGTTCCGTGTCAAATTTTTCGATTTTCCGGTGTCACCAGGACTACATACACTCGTAATATCAACTTTGGACCACGGATTTTACTATTTGGACTTTATTCAGTTAGTGCCTCATGCAAACCCTCCTCCTCCACCACCCCCTCCTCCTCCTAACACAGTCATTACTCAGTCTACAATCTCCCCGCCATCAACCCAGACTTCTTCACGCTCGTTACCGGTATTCTTTAAATCAAACATTGATTCCTCTTCGGAAACTTCAACCAGTAGAACTTTAATAACTTTATCGTCCAATCCATCTATACCCAGCTCGACTGTGACGAGCACGTCTCCCTTCTCTTCGATGCCTTCAGGAATGACCACAGTATTTGTAACCACAACCCCGCCTAGCGCGACTAGTCCAGCAATTCCAGGCAAAACATCTCCTGATACAGATCCAGCAGCCACTTCGCACAGGCACACTGCACATATTATAACCGTTGGTTCTACATTAGGAAGCCTGGCTTTTTTTGCCATGATCCTGGGTGTCATTCTTTACATGTTCAAGAGAAAAAGGCAACGTTCGAGTACTCTCAGCGGCTGTAAGATTTGATTCCCTTTCTTTCTTTGATTCTAGTTGACGTGTATTCGATACAGCACTGCAACAGCAAGCAGTCTCCCCCTTCGTACTCGCTGGAACTGAAGCAACAGGCTCTGTGTCCTCCGAGTCCATACAGGCCGACGATGACACAGAGCCACCGAGGTACTCCAATGTTTGTACGAAGTCTGAGGAAACACCACAGAAAGGGATGGTTCTTCGTTAGAATCGCGCTTTCTATTCTGTGCGAGACGTTATACAGTTATCCTGTTGATATATAATAAATACCATAGCCTTTAATCATTGTTTCTTTATATTTTAACTGTGCAAAACACGGAGAAATTCTCTTGGACTAGAATCAAGTCAACACCACGCTTCCGAGCGGTATACATGTATCTAAGAGTCTATCCCTGGGTCCCGCCGCGCCGTCAGGAAGCATTGCTTCGTAGGGCTCAACGCATAATCCTACAGAGAATATCCCAACTGGTGACTTACGCATGACCGGCATTTCCACTGACTGGATTATTGCAATAGTCATAGGAGCTCTATCTTTCTGTGCGTTATTTTCCTGCTTCTGTTGAAGAAGAGGGCACACAAATACAAGTCGAGCGAACTGGAAAGGGACCAGGAAGAGACGCCTAAGTCTATTACTGAGAGCAGTGCCAGTGGCAACAGTATATTCGAGGCAGAACTTGAAATAATGATAACCGTTTCGCCACCCATGTCAAAGTTGTTCGAGTTGGTACACAGAGATAATAAATAATTTATTGGTCATTGAATCTTGATGATGTTATTGAAAAACGGAAATGGATCCAGTATTTTTTGTAACCAACACATTGTGATAGATGGGTAGGACTCATGAACAGATTTCTGCGATGAATTAGTGTGATCATGATCTCTGGCTACGAGTGCCATAGTTTTCATCTGGCAGAGTTGACGTTGATACCAATTGTACATCTACTTGCTCAATATATACCATAGTCCGGATGTCGTTTTGAAATGCACCTCCTCCTTACTTCTTATCTTTTATTTCATATATGAAGACAGGTGCTTCATAGGTCCATTTTCTTTATTCATGTCTTCTACAACCTTCGATGATCGTAGTCCTTTTATTGTATACTCGCCGCAGAATGCGTGGAGGCTGAAGGCTGGGACGCCACAGGAATTTAATGCTACATCATCAGGCTGTAATACGCCAGGTGCGACTGCCACTCTGACTTTCAACGGTGGGAGAACACTGCAAATGTACAAACCTCCAATGGTAAAGCTAACTACGCCTTAGGAACGAGCATCGAGGTTTTCGGCACATTGGAGAGCACTGACCAAGATCAGGAAGAACATATCCCACCAACCTCGTCCCTTTACATTCTTGACAATGGCCTTCAGACAATATTTCAACCGGTGGAATTTCAGAACACAACACAGTACAACGTGAAATTCTTTCAAGCCAGTAATTTGAGTCTCAGCATAAGCCACACACTCGTCATAACCGTCAATAGCAAGGGGTCTTTTTTCTTGGACTACATTCAAGTGGATTCCGTTGCGTCGCTCGCTGAAGGTATTTCCCCCATTGCAAATGTTTCACAGCCTTTGGCTACCACAGGAAGCCTTCCAACGAGCTCCAATCTACCAAATTTAAGCAGCAGCGATCAACCTTCGGAAGCCGGCGATGGCGGTTCGCGGATTAGTATTCCTCAAGTTATAGGAGCGACTATTGGTGTAGTGTCGCTTATAGCCATACTGCTGGCTTGTATAACCTATTTGATGATTAGGCGACGGAGGTTCATAAGAACGCGTGAGACTTCTACTACTCAATAAATTCTAGGAGACTGATGTAACACACCTGACAATTAACAGAAAGGTTAATGTTTCCGGACGAAAGCCAAGATCTTCCTCAGCTCACCCCGTTCGTGCTACGAGATAGGCACACCTTGCCTCCGCCATATAGCACACTTGGAGAGCGTGATGGCCCCTGTCAGACGGAGAAGAATAGTAGCACTGTTTGGTAGGAGAACACAACAATAACTGCTGCATCATATGGCAACGCAAATATCATTTCTGTCTCTTCAAATCTCACTCTGTATACCAATAGTTATCATCTTCCTGTTTATATTTACGTGCATAATATTAAAAGCACAGGCAAGCTCGGCCACCTCGGTATTTAAATATAGACGCCCGTTATGTATATAAATAGAAAAATCATGCCATGCACTGATCCGCGCACGGCATAGGTTCAGTTGGTGTTGAAAAGCATTAGCTCGCTACTTGAATGCCTGAATTCAACGACGAAGGCATAATATCAGGATATCATCATTAACCTGCATTAGATACCATCAAGATTCCGTTGCTTCAGACGAGAGCAAGTAGTATCAACCCTATATCAACAATCATCATAATTACTATCTTCTGAGGTAGGAGTAAGAATCATGTTGATCATCGTGTGACAAAGTTGGAATTATGCCTACGCCTTGATGATACTTAGATAGAGTCATATATCATATACGATGTTCTGATAATTGCACCCGCGTTATCCTTTCTTCTTTTCTTGGCGCATTCTCTGCGTAGAAGACAGGTGCTTTATATGTCCTCCAGTTATTTTGACGACCGTAGTCTTGTCATCGCATACATACCCCGAGCAAACTTGGAACGAGCGGGGAACCATGGGTTTGAATTCAACGGCACAATACCAGGAAGCTACAAGGCGGGCTTCAGTGCCACTTTAACATTGAACGGCATGAGAACACTATCGAATTAAACTGCACGGAATCGCTATTGCAAATTTCTAACTTCCAACTAGGAACAAGTATTAACTTTGAAGGTCATGAGAACAATTGAGAGTGTTGACCAGACACAAATTGATCATACCCCACCCCCTTTGTCCCTGTACAGTTTTTACAACGGTACAGTTCCAGTTTCAAGCAAGGACAACGATGGAAAAATACACCAAATTTAAACATGAACTGTCAGCATGTCGTGTATCTAAAAAATGATATGTGATCAATGAGTGGGGCTTCTGAACATCTGAGATACTATATTGGATGAATCCTTAGAGCGAGTTACGAGTCCCATGCATATCACACAAAAGACTTCATTGTTACCAACTACACATCTACTTGCTCAATATATATTATAGCCTGAGTGTTGTTTCAACGACCATGCTCATCTCTCTTTTTTGATTTTATGTGAAGACTGGCTCTTTACCAGTGACCCATAATGCCTTCATTGATGTATTCTACGATTTTCGATGATAGCAGTCCTTTTATTGTATACTCGCCCCCTGACGCGTGGAGATCGGAAGGACAGGAACAGGAGTTCAACGAGACAAGTTCAGTGTGTGACACACCAGGTTCGGCTGCTACTCTGACATTCTACGGTACACATTTGATTTTTTGGCTCCACAAAATAATTGCTAAAAGCCTATTAGGTACAAGCATCACGGTTGTGGGTACAATCGGCAGTGTCTTCAACACTTTGGGTCTTACAGTGCCTGCGCCCATGTCCCTGTACAGCATTGATAATGGCCCTCCGACAGCGTATCAAGTGAATGAATTCCAAAACACAACACAATTTGGCGTGAATTTTTTTCAAGCCACTAACTTGAGCCTCAACACGAGCCACACACTCGTTGTAACCCTCAATAACAACGGGACCTTTATCCTGGACTACATTCAAGTGGATTTCAATGCATCGCTCGCTCAAGGCATCTCTCCCACTGGAAATATTTCATCGTCTCTGGCTACTTCAGGAGGCCTTTCAGCGAGCTCCAGTCTACCGCTCAATTCAAGCAATAGCGGACTACCTTTGGAAGGTGATGATCATCCAGGGCGCATTACCATACCTCAGGTGATAGGAGCAACTATCGGTGTTGTGTCATTTGTAGCCATACTTCTAGTATGTATCACCTATTTGGTGATTAGGCGACGGTCGATCATTAGAAATCGTGAGACTTCTGCCATTCAATATTTAAATCCTTGGCAACTGATGTAATACACCCGGCTCTAAACAGGAAGGCTAATGCTTTCAGAAGAAAACAACTACATTCATACTCTCCCTCGACTTACTCCGTTTGTGCTACTAGATAGGCTCGCTTTGCCTCCGCCATACAGAGAGCGTGATAAGCCGATAAGCCGATATGATTAGACTGGGAAGAATAGTACTCTTTAGTTGTACGATACCCTAGAAGCGAGGTATTCAGCCAGATGTGGCAAATAGCGACGTACGTATCACCGCCGTCTCAAGACATTTGCATCATATCCCGTATACGTAGTCCCATGTTTTATTACTTGGTTTATATAGACAAGAGCACAGCCGATCCAGTCTACCTCGGCGGTTGAGTTTAGACGCCGACCGGAAAATTCGTTTGTACATGTTTGGTCCATTACATTTTCTTCCTTCGTCTCTTTTTCGTCTTCCATTATACTCAACCGTTGCCATTTCAGTCTCTAATAATACTCTTTCCAACCTATTCACACTTGCAATAGATTCCGTTTTTGTGGAATTTATCCTTGTTTTCGAAAAAATTTGTTGTGCTCAGAAACGCCATTCTTCCCCAAATTCACCTCGGTTTTCCATATTGCTGAGCCAAAGCGCAGTGAGGCCTGGACTTATCAATATTGATAAGTCTACCAGTGCAAATCGACACATGACCAGCATTTAAAATGATTCTGAATTAATACATGATATGATCTTATCTGCTCCTTACCCCCAGCATTCTCCCTGGCAGCGAACTGATTCTTCTATGTCCATTCAAGATTCGACCGAATGATATATGCGTTTAAATGTCAAAGAATTTGGACAACATCAAGATATCATATGTATCACGCTGTAGGAGACGAGAGAGAAAACAACAACCATCAACCATCAACTCATCTATGAGGTAACGGTGAAAATCATGTTGTCTTCCAATTATCTACCAAGCTCATATATAGATCAAGTTGTGAACAATTGTATGAGTCTCGTAAGTACCACCCTTGGTTAAGCCTATTCATTTCCTATGAAGACAGGCACTTCATAGTTACATTTGCATTTTCTTGCTTTATAATATGTCTCCCACCACTTTCGATGATCGCAGTCCCATTATCATATACACACCCGAAGACAAATGGAAGAAGAAAGGAAATCGCAATTCTGAGTTCGATGGAACAACGTCAGAATGCAAAACGCCGGGTTCTACTGCCACTCTGATTTTTAACGGTACGATATCGACCTTTTGGACTCTCCAAATACACATGCTAAAAGCTCATTAGGTACGAATATAGAGGTAATGGGCACAGTTGGGAGAGCCAACAAGACGCATTCTATTACTCCAATGTCAAGCTACAGTATTGACAACGATCCACCAAAGAAATTTCAACCGCACGTATACCCGAACGAAACACAGTACAACGTGACGTTTTTCCAAGCCAGTCATTTGGAGCCAAATGCGAGCCACACTCTTGTCATAACTGTGCATAACACGGGATCTTTCTTCTTGGACTGGATTCAAGTGGATTGGGAATCAAATTCGTCTGCCACTTCAAGAACCTCTGCTTCGCCTCCAGGAAAGAACTCCTCGAATGAACATCATCACCCTTCCCACAATAATGGTATTTCCACAGATGGAATTATAGCTGTGGTTCTAGGAATTTTGTCCTTCGTCACCATCCTATGCGCCATTTTCTTTTTCCTGGGGAAGAAGCAGCGTGCACGCAAGGCGCGCCAACTAGAACGGGCACGAGAGGAGAATATGAAGACGTTTACCATGAATAATGGCAGCGATGCAACTCATTTCGGTGTAAATGTTAACCCGGAAGGTCTTGAAGAGGGATATCCTGCACAGGAAAAGAACGGTACGTCTCGAATAGTAGAAGCTTGGGCGCCGTTTGCTTGTTGAGGACTAATGATCATCTAACAAATCAGATTCGTTTTGGACGAGGGCGCTTTGGCAACGTCCGCAACCTGGAGTAGAAGCGGAGACCAGGTCTGTTGCGTCAGGGCCTGTGTTCTATGCACAGTAATGCGGAAACTTCCCCAGCTGGTGATACGGCAAGTGTATATGATAGTAGATAAACAGAACACGTACAGAGCATTGCTAGGCCCTGAAGTGAGACTTGTGCGCTGTTCATGGCAGTCTAAGTTGAACTGTCATCACAGGAGCAACAAAGAAAGATGGAGATCATTTCGATGAGATCGTCATTGCATTGATGAGCAGCTTCAGGGTTCAAAATCGTCAAATGGAATGGCCCCAAATAACAATGCAAAGACAAACGAAGCAAAGGGAAAGACGAAGGATAGCGACCACTTGACGGGTACCATGGTGCGTATCGAATGTGACCCCTGGCGAAAACGTATTTGCCATTCGCTCAATTTGTAAGGCTACATCATCATCATCATCCACCCGCTGCATGATGGTCACCGGCCACCGTTCACCCACCTGCAATGTCGTTATTATTAGTCAGCATACTTGAAACATAAGGAAAACTCTAAAAGAATAAATACGTGAGGGTGGTCTAATTCTCTGTGAATAATAATAAAAGTAAGTTCTAAATACTGGGTAGATGAAGAAAACCAATCTTCAACGTGTCTTCTTTCCCTCTATACTTTCTAGTCTTTGTTTGGCTTCAACAGATGTGATCACGGAATCAGGGGACCCATTTAAAATCGCACTATCAGAAGTGGTCCAGTGAGATAATTCCAAGGCCTGCAGGAAAGGTTTCTCAAGTAGAGATGTCTTTTCATAGGCTGTCTGGATTGCTTGGAGAGCATCCATATCTCCATGATTGCTGCGATGGGCAGCTACATCTCTACATACTTCAACTGCATGTATCCATGCCCGAAGTTGATCCTCATTCGTATATTTGCCTTTGAGGAAAATATGAAGACGTGCAAAACCGTGCAACAGATTCGTTTCGTCGCCTAGACAACTGCGATCGAACCATAGAATGTATCGTTCGTTGGCGAGGAGGTCAAACAGTTCAGAGGGACAAGGGTGGGTGCGTAGGACCCGCGAGAAAGAAGAACCTATAGTGCATTGCCCTAAGGGAACGTGTGAACGGACATCACGGATGATACCGGGACGCTCAAATATTCTTTCCAGTCCTGCTATCGTGGAGGGCGTCAAGTCATTGTTTTGACTTCGATACAGAAGCCACGCAATGCTAGTTCGTTGTCGGTTGAGTGTTCGTAGGTGTAAGCCACGCACTCCCAGATAGTTAATTGTTAGGTGGAGGCCAACGAGTATGAACAGCGAAGTATAGGTTGCCCATGG
>Ga0247779_1001691_pt1 | contig 10412 bp, 3 predicted proteins | sample UWRJL221509R5_FD_179925 | JGI IMG/M metagenome (GOLD analysis project Ga0247779, IMG submission 179925) | Plant litter microbial communities from Arlington Agricultural Research Station in Wisconsin, United States - UWRJ-L221-509R-5 | ecosystem: Environmental > Terrestrial > Plant litter >...
TAGGGATAGGGCCGATAGATCGGCGTGTCATGGACGTTGACATCGCTGTCGCGCTGTTCGTGATCGACCTTCAATCCGGCATAGCCTTGCTGTTGTCCAAGCTGTGCCGCCCGCCACAAAGCCAGATCGTAAGTCTTGGACAGCTCTCCCTGCAGCCGGCCATCATCGCGGGGATTGCTGCCGCTTACCCTGATAAAGGGACCGGTATACGTGATGGTGGTACGGTCCTGGGTAATCGGTTTCTCGCTGTAGCCGAAGGGCCCATTCACTCCCAGAGGTGCCATGGCGGGTTTGGGCGGCGTGGTTGCGCAAGCCGATAGAAGACCCAGTATCAGCAGCCCGAAAAGAAGGCGTATCTTCATTTGTCTCAACCGCCGTGGCTTCAGCGGCCGCGCCTGACCGCCTGTTTAAGTCTAGCATGATCGTCCGGTGACGGTGATGCAGCGGGCTTCAAGATACCGTGACGTCGATCATCCGCTCATGCCCGCGTCGTCGCTGCCGCAACAGTCCTCAGATGTTGCCGTCAGCGCCACACGGCCTGTGGATTGCCAAGGACCTGCGGGCTGAGCGCCAGACAATAGATATTGTTGTCCCACATCGCCTTGCAAGTGCGACCGGCCTCTATCTGGCCGAAGCCGACCAGGAGCGCGCTATAGCGCGACATACCCTCATAATCCTTGCGAACGATGGCCGCCTGCCCCTTCCCGGCCAGCGCGCTCGGCATCTGCCGTTTGGCGGCAGCCAGCGCTTGCTGTGCCTGGCCGACACTGGAAAAAGACCCGAAGACCGTGCCCCATCCCGCCAGGCGAACCGTGCCACTACTGCTGCCACTGGCCACCATGGTCTGGCTGCATTCGCCGGCTTTCAGACGTGTGGGCGGCGCCGCATTTTCCGACGCGTCTATCTTGAGCGAAAGATCGTTCAACAGCGGTAAATCGCTGGTGGTCCTGCCAAAGCCGCTATTCAGCAGTGCGGCCATCTCACTGGCGCGCTCGCCGCGATTGCCGCCGCCGAGCAGCACGCCAACCAGCCGGCGCTCGCCATGTTTTGCCGAGGCAACGAGATTATAGCCGGCACCGCAAGTAAAGCCGGTCTTGATTCCATCCGCGCCTTTGTAATTGACGAGGATACCGTTCACCGTGGGTGACGAGCGGCCATTGACCGTGACGCTACGGTCACTGAAGAAATGATAATATTCCGGGAAATTATGTAACAGCGCCATGCCCAGCCGGGCCATATCGGCCGCCGTCGTTACCTGTTCTGCATTGGGCAGTCCTGTTGCGTTGCGAAAGATCGTCCGGCTCATGCCCAGGCGATGCGCCGTCTCCGTCATACGGATGGCAAAGTCATGTTCGTTGCCACCGATCTGCTCGGCGACAACGGCGGCGGCATCATTGGCTGAGGCGACAATTGTGGCGTTGATGGCCTGCTGGAGGGTGATTTTTTCGCCGGTCCGAAACCCGAATTTGAACGGCTCCTGACCGGCGGCGCTGGACGAAACGGTGACGGTCTCATTCAATTTGTGCTTGCCGGCCTTGATATCTTCAAAGGCCAGATAAACCGTCATCATCTTGGTGAGCGAGGCCGGATACCACAGCGCATTGGGCTGGTTCGCGATCAAAACCTGGCCGCTATCGGCATCCACGACGACGTCAACAGGGCTTGCAGCAACCCCCCTAGGATACGCTAAAATTGCTGGCACGGCGAGAATCAGCCAAAGTACCAGAATGGGGAATTGGCGAATAAGCCAGGACGTCATATGAGCCTCGGGATTAGACCAGGAAATCTGGACGTGGGCTTAAACATTTGTCCAGTATAGATTAAGTTCTGGTTTCCGACTGTGATCGATTTCGCACAGGAGAGTGTGTTGTGAATAAAATCTTGTTTGGTTTGGCGCTCGGCTGTTTGGTGCCAGTCATCTCGGCTCCCGCTTGGGCCGGATTTCAGGAAGGTGCCGATGCCTACAGCAAGGGCGACTACCAGACGGCGCTGAATGAATGGCTGCCGCTGGCACAGAGTGGCAATGCGCAGGCGGAGAACGCCGTTGGCGCACTTTATGATAACGGCCTCGGCGTTGCCTCGGACGAGGCCGAAGCTTTCCGCTGGTATTCGATGGCGGCCGACCAGAATTTCCCGCTGGCGATGCGCAATCTTGGGACCATGTACGCGACTGGCCACGGTGTTCCCTACAGCTTGCAACAAGCACAGCTTTGGCTGGGCCGGGCCGCTGGTGCTGGCGACCGCATCGCTGGCAGGCGCCTTGAGGCGTTGCCGCCGGTCGGCTCGACGCCCACCGATCCAATCGTAACACCGCTGGCGGCGAGCAGTAACTCGGTCGGTACCGACACGGCCAGCACAAATACCAGCGGCTTTGGCACCACGACCGGCCCCAGCAGCTTGTTGGCGCAAACCAACCAGCCAACCGACAGCAATCAGTCAAACGCCACGGCGTCCACGACGTCACAACCCGCCACCAATTCTACATCGACGGCCGATAATACGGCGCAAGGCAGCGCCAGCACGGCTTTGACCTTCCCGGCTCAAACACCGGCAGCGGCGGCAGATAGCAGCCAGACCTCGGTCGCTCAGCCAGCTGGCAGCACGACATCAGGAAGCACGACGGATAGCACTGCCACCGCCCCGGCAACACAGGTCGCGACGGCCTCGTCCGCGACTGGTCAAACAGCCGCGGCAACCGATGCCGGATCGGCAACGGTGGCCGATGGCTGGCATGCCTTCGATGTGGGCGATTACAAAACAGCGCTGACGATCTGGCAGCCCTTGGCGCAGAACGGTGACAGCAATCTGCAGGTGCTGGTCGGATCGCTCTACGATTACGGCCAGGGCGTTCCCCAAGACAGGAAGCAGGCCTTGACCTGGTACCTGGCGGCGGCCCAGAAAGGTTCCGGCCGTGGGCAATATGCGGCTGGTTCGCTACTGGTCAAAGACGCCAAGCAGCGCGATCTGGTTGAGGCATATAAGTGGTTGACGATTGCCGGCGATACTTTGAAGGGACAAGGCGGCGACGTGGCCGCCAACCAGGCCCTCAGCCTGCGTCAGCAGATTTCCAAGGAAATGAGCAAGGACGATATCGCCAAGGCGGAAACCCTGGCGCAGAGTTTCCACGCGGCTTCCTAGACGGAACAGCATTGTATGCTGGTGCTTTTGTAGAGCAGCCTAGCCGCTCTCGGGGCGCCGCTATTGCAGCCAGACCGCAGCGGTTGCGCTGCGGCCCTGGTTGTCGATGACCGTGATGCGGGCGGCACCGCGTCCGTCGGGCTGCCATTCGGTTTGCCGCCGATAGGGCAGCGCGGTAACCGGTTGACCATTGACCAGCCAGCGTAGCGGCATGTTGCCGCCGGTTGCCTGCAACATCAATTTTTCCAGGTGATCGTCAGACTGGTGCAGCTCGACGGTGGTGCCATCCACCGGATATTGCAGCTTGAGATCATCGCTTGCATCGGCAACGATAATTCCCGGACTGCCGCGACGTTGAAAGCGCTGCAGATTGACGGGAAGATTGCGCGTGTCGCCATTGATGACGCCGGGCGGTGCGTTGGCCGGCAGCGCATTCGGCGCGACGGGCAGCTGATCGAAAGCCTCGAACAAGATCGGTGCTGCCGTATCGCGCCCCATGCGATCAGGCGAGAAAGTACCATCCGGCCGACCGACCCAGATACCGACCGTATAGCGTGCGTTATAGCCGATGGCCCAGGCATCGCGGAAGCCGAAGGACGTGCCGGTCTTATAGGCAATCTGGGTCGCGTTGCGGCGATTGCTGCCGGCCAGCCAGTTTGGTGGTGGCGGCGTATCGTCCAGGATGCGGGTCAGGTAATAGGCGGCGACGGGAGAGAACAGACGCTTTTCTTCCATCCCCGCGCCAGCATCCGGGGCCACCGGTGATCCGGCATCGGTGGTCAGCTTCAGCGGGACCACCCTGCCCTGATCGGCGATCCCGGCATAGAGTGTCACGATATCCTGGAGCGAGATACCAACACCGCCAAGGGCGATCGGCAGTCCAGGTTCAGTGGCTTTTGCCGGCAACTTCAACGTGACACCGACATCCTGCAGCCGTTGCTTGAAACGTCCCGGGCCCAGCCGGTCCAGCAAGGCGACTGCGGGCAAATTGCGGGATGCCTGCAGCGCCTCGCGCGCAGTGATGTCGCCGCGAAACAGATTGTCGAAGTTCTGCGGGCTGTAATCGCCGAAGCGCTGCGCGACATCCTGCATCACCGTTTCCGGATGAACGATAAGATCGTCGAAGGCCATGCCATAGATGAAGGGCTTCAAGGCAGAGCCCGGCGATCGGATGGCCGTCACCATGTCATTCTGGCCGAACCGTTGATCGGCGAAAAAATCGCTGGAACCGATATAGGCTCGCACCGATCGGTCATCGTTTTCTACCACCAGGATGGCGATGCTGGCGGCTGGCTCCAATTGGCGCTGATGGCGTGTCACCAGAACCTGCAGGCGGCGCTGCAGATCGGCATCGATCGTCGTGCTGATGACCGATTGATGGGGTGCTGACAACAGGCGTTGCGCCAGATGCGGCGCATCGATCGGTGCTGGCTGGCGTTGTGGCGGCACTGCTTCGGCGAGGGCTACCTGATAGCTCGATTGATCGATGATGCCGGCGGTCAGTAGGCGCAGCAGTACCTTGTTGCGACCTGCCTTGGCATCCGCCAAGGCGCGGTCCGGGCGTTGATGTTCCGGTGCTTGCGGCAGGGCCACCAGCAAGGCGGCTTCGGCATCGCTGAGATGCCGTGGTTCCTTGCCGAAATAAGCGAGGCTGGCGGCACGGACGCCTTCGAGATTGCCACCATAGGGCGCCAAGGTCATGTAATCGGTCAGAATCTGATCGGCACCGAAATGCCATTGCAGCTGAACGGCGCGCGCCATTTCGATCAGCTTTGCCGGCAGCGTGCGCGGGCGCGGCTCCAACAGGCGGGCTGTCTGCATGGTCAATGTCGAGGCGCCGGACACCACATGGCCGGCTCGCAAGGCCTGGCCGATGGCACGCAACAACGCCAGAGGATCGACGCCGGGATGATGTCCGAAACGCTGATCTTCATAGGCCGTGAGGAAGCGCCGGAATTTTGGATCGACCAGTGCTGCATCCACGGGATAGCGCCAGGCGCCATCCGCGGCGGCAAAGGCCCGCAGCACCGTACCGTCTTCGGCGGTCACCAGAGTCGATTGCCGCTGGAGCCGCGAGAGATCCGGCGGATACCGGCGGTCGAGGATAACAGCGCAAAGGAGCATGAGAAGCAGGCAAGCAGATACGATCAGCAATCCACGCTGCCATATCGTCCTGCTTTGCCAGATCTGTCGCATCAGATCGATCCGTCTCGTCTCAAGGAGATAGCGGGCGATTCACGTTTTTGACGGAAGCAAACGTGCTTCCGTCAAAAACGATCGTGCTCTAGGGGGCCGTGATCACCATCTTTGCCGATTGTCCCAGCGCCCGGTAATCCGACTTATACATATCTTCAACACTGATGGCCGGCACCTTGTAAGTGCCTGGCGTAACGACACGGACCAGATAAGCGAAACTGAATTTCCGATCGCTGTTATCATAGCCATCGGCGTTACGGTCGAAGGCGGCGATATAGCGATCGTCGCGATATTCCTCGTAATCCGGTACGGTCAAATCCGTCAGCCAGCTGTATTCCGAGGTCTGACGCCGGTCAGCGAGTCGGGCGTTTTCGATCTCCAATCCGGCCGGCAACAGATCGACCACGAGCGACTGATGATTGGTGTTGTCATTGATTTGCCCCTTGATGACGACGATCAGCAGGTCGTTCTGTTTCAAGGCAGTGAGATCCGCTGGCGTGCCATCCGGCATAAAGTAGCTGCGGGTGATGTCATAGCCATTGTTGATGACAGGCATATCTTGTGCTGGCACGCCGCTATAGGTCGCACGGGCATAAACGATCTGCTGGCCGGCATTGGCGACGCCGAAGCCCTTTTGCAGGGCGTTGGCATCCATTGTCTTCGTATAGGCCTTGTTCTGCTTGACTGTGCCGATGCCATCGACGGTCAAAGCCAGATCGGTCGATTTACTGGTTGTCGCGCTGGCCGCGTGCAGGATCCAGGCCTGTTCCTGGGTACTGAAGTAACTCCGGCTGTCTTGCAGGGTCGAGAGTTTCTCCAGAAGCTTCTCCGGCGCCTGATCCGGCGGTAACAGCTCGGCGATATGGCTTTCCGTCGCCAAGGTGATGACGGCAGCCAGATCACGCAAGGTCGAGCCGTAATCCCACCAGGTCTCGGACCGTTTGCCGATATTGGCGATGGCAAGCTTGAAACCTTCCAAGGCGCGGGCTTGATCGCCACTGATACCGAGGGCGGCGGAAACCAGCGCAAGATCGAAGCTCGACAGATCCTGCTTATAGGTATCGTACATATAGCGCAGATCGCTGAGATTGCTTTGCTGCGCCACGGTCAGCACATAGAGCGTATAGGCCTTGGCAGAGAGATTGATCGCGTAGCGCAGATGTGGATCGCCGGTCTCGCTTTGCAGCAGATGCTGCAAGCCGCTCAGGCCGTTTGTATAGGCCTCCACCGGCACCCTGTAACCCTTGGCCTTGGCACGTGTCAGGAAATCCATGGCATAGGCCGACAGCCAGGGTTCGGCTGATCCGGCACTATTCCATAAGGCGAACTGCCCGTCGAAACGCTGGCGGTCGAGGACCCGGCCGATCGCGTATTGGACCTCCACCGGATCGACCTTCTGATAGCGATCCTCCAATCCCCAAGCAGCGGCGACGTCGCCGGTGAAGAGCAAGGGAAAGGCGACGCTGGTGGTCTGTTCCAGACAGCCATAGGGGTAATGTTCGAGATCCTTCAGAACCGATTGGACATCGAGATTCGGTGTCGTTGTGAACGACGCCCGCATTTCGCCGGTTCCCGGCAGGAACTTGTCGAGGGCATTGCTGGCGATGTCCAGGCGATCTCCCGGGTTGAGGCTGGAGAGCTGGCTGGTTGTGATCGCGACTTGCGCCGGCCGTACCGGCACCGTGATCTCATGGGTCAGCTTGAAGCCGTTCGGTCCGGTAATCGTCAGCGTGATATGCCCCGCTCCGATGCGGTTGCCGAGCATCGGGATACGCCGATCCAGCGTGGTGCCGGCCTTCAACTCGGCCGAGAAGGTCGCGCCATCGCCAAGCTGGACATCATCCGCCGCCTGCAAGGCCACGTCATAGGTGCCATCCGGTGCATCGAGATCGCGCAACGATAAAGAGAGCGTGCTTTTATCACCGGGCGCCAGGAAACGTGGAACCGAAACATCGGCGATGATCGGGTCATGGACGATCAATCCGGCTTCGGCCGACCCGACATTCTTGTCGTCATAGGCAACGGCCATCAACCGCAGCCGGCCATTATAGTCGGGAATGTCGAAGCCGATTTTGGCGATGCCGTCCTTGCCGACAGCAACCGGTCCAGAGAACAAAGCCACCAGCTTGATTTCCGGCGGCGCGCCGCGTTGCGCATTGTCACCGTCGCCGCCACCGCGGATCTGGCCGCGACGCCCGGCTTTGCCATCGATCAGCTGGCCATAGAGATCGCGCAGTTCCACGTCCAATCGCCGCTTGCCGAAATAGAATTGCAACGGGTCTGGCGTGGCGAAATCGGTCAGCTGCAGGATGCCCTCGTCAACGGCCGCCAGGGTCAACATCACCGTCCCACTGCCGGCGTTCTTCACCTGCACGGGAATCTCGACATGCTGTCGTGGCGCGACCTTGTCCGGCACGGTCATGCTGATCTGCAGCCCGCGCGGCTTCGGATCGATGCCGAGCCAGGTCAGGCCGATGGCACGACCAGGGCCATGCTCGGCCTTTTCACCGGGTCGAAAGGCACTGGCCAGTACATAGGCTCCGGCGCCCCAGGCAGCATCAACCGGGATTTTCACGACCTTGCCGGCCTGAGGCACTGAAACGATGCGGCTCTCGAGGACCCGGTCTGTAGCAATCGTCAGCAAGACTTCGCCATCGAAAGGCGGCCGGATCATGACCTCCGCCTTGTCGCCCGGTTCATACAGAGGCTTGTCGGCAGTTACCGAAAGCTTGTCGGGTGTATCAGCTGTGCCAGGCTTGGCGCTCCAGCCGGCATAGAAGCGCACGGAGGCGGCATTGCCACTGGCGGGGTCATAGACCTCCAGCCGGTAATTACCCCAGCTAACAGTCTGCTGCAGTGCTGCCGGCTTATCAGCCGCAATATCGAACTCACCATTGGTGACTGAACCGTCATGAACGGCGACCGTATAGTCCCAATCGCCGCTGCTGTAGAACCAGTTGTAATCCCAATCTTCCTGGATCAAGCGATACTGCAGTTTCGATCGGGCGATCGGTTTGCCTTGGGCATCCAAAGCGATGACGTCGAAATTGGCAGCGCTATCCTCGGCGACTTCGTGGTCGCTGAAATTTGGCTTGATACCAAGGGTAATGCCATTCCGGCGGATCGGCAGGGTGACGCTTTTGATGACGGGTCGGCCACCGAATTCATAGACCTCGGTGCGAATGGTCGCCGCCAAGGGCGACTGCACATCCGGCAAGCCTTGAACTGAAATAGGCAGGCTGGCCTTGCCGGCCTCGTCCGTGCGCGTATCGGCAATATCGATGCGCTTTGGCGAGATATCCTCATCGACCAGGCCGAACTCATAACCGATTTCATTGGGAAAAGGATTGGGATCACGGGCGATCACCATATCCGCCTTGGTGACGAGATTATCTGCCGGCGCGCCATAGAGGAACTTGGCAGCGATATCGAGTGTCGCCGCTTGACCTTCGACAAGGCTATCGACACTGGGCTTTGCCTCGACTTCGATCTTCGCCGGAACCACGTCTTCAACGAGGAAGGTCGTGGTCGCGACGGGGGCGCCTTTGGGATCGGTATAGGCTTCAACCGTCCAGGAACCTGTCCGGGCTGTCGCTGCGATGGCAAGGTCTTGACTGAAGCCGCCACCCTGCCCCTTCAAATCGTCAAACCGCATCGCCTCAGTCCCGTCCGGCCGTTTCAGGCGCAAGGAGAGCGGCAGATTGTTGATCGCTTTGGCCCCGGCATCACGCAAGAGCGCCATGAGATGCACGGTCTCGCCAGGACGGTAAACGCCACGATCGGTATAAAAGAAGACGTCGGCATCGCCCGGCGCCTGGCGACCGCTGACACCCCGGTCGCTGAGGTCATAAGCAGCGCGGGTCAGATCAAGGAAACTGAAATCATTATCCTTGCTGCGGAAAGCCATGACAGAGGTGGCAGTCCGGCCACCTTCGCCGCGCAGCAGGCCAGGATCGAAATGGGCAAAACCGCTCCGATCGGTCAACGTCTTGGCCAGCACTTCATTATTGCGCGCCAGCAGCCGTACCTCGACCCGGTCCAGCGGCGTTGCTTCCGCCAGGGATCGAACGAAAACGGACAGGCCGTCCTGGCCTGAAAGCGTTGTCAGGCCAAGATCGGAAACCACCAGCCACTGCGTCGCATAGGCATCGTAATAGTCGCCGCTATCATCCTGATTGTCGGTATCCTCGGTTGCCGATTCATTTGGCCGCAGCGGCCGCGCCGTCAGGATATAGATTCCCGGCGCCGGCTTTTTCATCAGATCGGAAACCGGGATTGAGGTTGCCTGGCGAATATTCTTCGTCAGGTCGATATCCATGACGCCATGCCAGATTTCTTCGCCTTGTTCATCGGCAATGCGGCGGCTGTCATACTGATAGAGGTTGGTCAGGAACCGGTGATCGTTTAGCTCGCCGACCAGATTGCGGTCATTGATCCGCAGCAATTGCAGCTTCACATGCTCGACATTGACCGTGTAAAGCGGAACACCAGTCGAGCCGATTCGCGGCAGCACATAGGCTTGATTGCGGAAACCGACCGATGGGTCACGGTCGCCGATGGCGGCATCCAACTGTTGATCGGCGTCGAGACGGCCGGTGGTGGCGCCAGGCATGCCTTTCAACAGGGTGATCTTGTAGCTCGTACCGTAACTGAGCCCATCCACACAGAGGGTGTCGTCGGTCACATGAAAGGAAATTTGCGCGGCTGGCTGTACCCGCACGTAATCTTCATACCGGAGCTGGGAGGTGCCGCGTAGCGGGCGGTCGAATTGAATGCATTGGCTGGCAAGATCGCCGTTTGCGGTGGTTTTGTCGTTGACGACATTGAAGGCGATCAGGCTGCCCAGCCGGTTGACACCAGCTGCCGCCGCGGGATCCGAACTCTGCGGCGCGGCGAGTTGGTAGGCGAGGAAGGCCTCGTCGTTCCGCTGCAGTTTTTCCAGGTGCTGGGCGACACGCAGATTCTGGACACCACGCTGCTGATCCGTTTCGACGACCAGGCTTGCCAAATAAGCCGCATAGACCGTTTCAAGATCTTTACCGAGATGCTCTTCGGCCTGGGCGAGGCTATCGAGGACG
>Ga0247779_1001692_pt1 | contig 10411 bp, 9 predicted proteins | sample UWRJL221509R5_FD_179925 | JGI IMG/M metagenome (GOLD analysis project Ga0247779, IMG submission 179925) | Plant litter microbial communities from Arlington Agricultural Research Station in Wisconsin, United States - UWRJ-L221-509R-5 | ecosystem: Environmental > Terrestrial > Plant litter >...
CCACCCCTCACCCAAGTTTTCTAGAACACGGATTTGAACGGGCATGGTTGCATGCACATCATGGATTATACTATGCCAACGTGGAACTTCTTCCCATGCCCTATTTTAGTGGAAAATCGGAAAAAACAACTTCCCGGTGAGCAAGTCAATGATTCCTGGATCGACGGGTGCTCTTGTGAGTCTGATTGTATTACAACTCAGCCCCGTCGCTCAAGTTACACAGAGTTACTTCGTTATGAACCGGACTGCAGAACATTCGAGACGTAATTCAGTCTACTACGGGTTACAAACGAAAGACCGGCAATTATAATTATTCTGAACCTTATCAATGTTCTACTCACCCATTCATAGTGGTTTTGGATAAACAGGGAAAGCATAAAAGCTGTCTATATGCGTACTTCTTCCTCTACAACGAGTAGTACCTAAGACAATTGAATAAAGAACTGCGTAAAGGGTTTCACTACCATGAGAAATTGAATTATGATGCCCCGACGCATTTCACATATAAGGTCAGAGAGAGGCATATCAACCCGTCCAATCTGATTCTCGACGAGTCCCCCATGGTGATACATCCCTTCCCAATAACCGAGGCGCAGATCGTTGCCCTTTTTCTTGGAGGCATCTTATTTGGTGTACATCTAGTCAGCTCAGGATACTGCATACGGGCTCTCATCCTGGAAGATAAACGTCCAAAGCAAGTAAACAACATTAATTGGCGCATGCTTGCAGTCTGTGTTATTCTCCTCTTTATTGGAGCACTGGATCTCTCGCTAGAATTCTATGACATCCTGAAGGCGTTCGTATTCTCTGTTGGTAAGGAAACGCCGACAGAAGTATTATTTGATATATCGTCCTGGCTCAATGTCACCAAAGTACGTTTCTTACGTTCCATCCTTTAATAATGAGAGTCTAACACCAACTTTGACCATGTCAGTCCTTATTAATAATATTTCAGACGTTGTTGGGAGATGCGATGCTGGCCCGTGTTTTTTTCAATGTGTGACCACGAGCTTGGCTGATTCGTGTGAATAGATATACAGATGCTGGATTGTATACAATGGCCTGTGGAAAGTAGTCATCCTTCCTATCGTTGCATGGCTAGTATGCTTCGCCATTGGTATATGGCTCTCCGTGATCCAGGTGGGATTCAAAGGGCAGGCCCTACAGAACATGAACAAATTTGCACCATTTTCAGTCGGCTTTTGGGCTTCCAGCATTCTGTTGAATATCGGCACCACTGGTCTGGTTTCTTATTATGTTGAACCTACGTGTTTCTGACATGGCTCTCAGGCATGCTTTCTGTTCGAATATACAAAGTTCATCGGGCGACACAGCGATACGTTTTCCAGGATTCACTCAACAAATCCACGGGAAACTACTTACTCAAAGGTGTCATGCTCATCATAATTGAATCCGGATTATTATACACCGCTACCGCCTTCGTGTCATTCTTGATGGCTGTGACGGGGAGCACGGCGATCTACACTACCACCCATGCCGTACGTTTCTCTCTGCTATTTGAAACCAGCTGTACTGAGGTCAATAATACTGTCAAGGAAATCCAAGTCGTCGGAATTTCTTTCAATTTAATTATTATCCGCGCCTCTCAATTGAGGAACACTCGGCTTCGAAGGGACGACTGTTCTGCGGTGGTGCCACGGATTACTCCAGTGACACTACATATCATGCCTGTCGACGAAATAGTTAGTGATATAAAGGGAGATAATCAGGTTTTGCCCCCGCCCGATGAGGAAAGCAGCATCGGTGGTCAACCACGGCAAATTGAGTTAAACACGGACGAAACTTCATCGAAATAATTCGCAGTTTAGTATCCATATTAGATAGAGACTTATATATTCCTTTTGACATAGAGTAGTCATACCAGATATAGCACTCCTTCGCCCCGAATTTCATCTTGCGCGCCTATGTTCAAGTCGCGTCTGGAGTATTGTACTGATTGGGCAGTCGGGGAGATTGCACTGCCACACCGTTGCTCGGTTGCGGGACGATGGGGGGAATATTGAAAGTGTACCCTATAGGTAGAAGAGAAGAAATTGATAGGAGCTGCGATTGTATTCGTAGGCGAGGAAGAATTGAATTCCCTGGTGACGAAATAAAATATATGTATCGATTGCACTACAATAATATTCTAAAAAAACACAAAGTACAATATGGGCAAATCAAATGTACACGTACATACATAATTTATAATTGAAATTGTTCTGGAGATTGTCAAAAAGTTCCGAGATTATAATAATTAAGTTGGATTAGGCAAAACATGTCTCCATACCCTGTTCTTCGTCCCTCTGCCTGGGCTGATGCGCCGCACAACGCAAATTCTCGGGACCTTCGGACAGATATTGTTGGTATCCTTCCGTTCCCATCTTCTCTGTCTGACACTGCTGGTCTAATACTAGCCCTGCTGACGTAGATAGAGAATGCGCATGATTGAAATGGAATGCAGCGCTCATCTGCGTCATCTGCGTCGTGATTCGGAATGGTGATACCACAGAGCGAGTTTCTGATCGATTGGAACTTCCCCTCGTGCTAATCGCATGCTGTGCAATCAGCTCGTTGGCTGTCTCAGATGACCACGCAGTCCCTTTGGCTACGCGTATGATTATCATAAACGCAGCAATCGCCTGGTACAAGTAGGATGATCAAAATTGTGTCATGCGCACGAACTTGAAAGGATAAATGGAATAGACGCACCTGGACTTCTGTCAGACTCAAAAGAGGCAATGCAAGCATTGGAGAGCGTATGGCTACCATAATAATGGTGCATACGACGGTAACATCCATTATAAGTCCTGATTCGATCAGCATCGACAGAAAGCTTGTGTATTGTCCGGCGTATTCCGCTCCAACGAGTTGCTTGATGCTTCGGCGGTATAGAAATAGCCTCATCACGATCATGAACGTCAAGACGATGTTGAGGACGAGACATGAAGTCCCTTCTAGTAAGGTTAGAGTAAAATCATGGGATGGAGTAGCCCTTTTTACTGTTATTGCGTGCAAGGACGTGATGGATATGGCTATATTTTGTTGGCATTATTGAGTGTGTATGTGTGCCCACAAGTCCTCACTGACCTATGGACGCCAAAGTAAGGATAGCGGGTATGAGCAACAATAACCAGAGTGACGTTTTTGAATTTCTATATATGACGTAGCATCTCCATAACTTATAGTAACGTTAGTCAGCACATGTTCAGAAGGGAAGTTAAGTCAAAACCCACGAGTAGCACATCGACGAGCCAATTCGTGACAGCGCAGGATATGTTTCCAAGAATTCCGACTGGAACGCTAGTGTACTGTTTCATCTGGCTCAATCCCGGTCCACCTTCGGAGTCTCTGTCGTCGATGTACGCAGTTTTCATCATCTGAATCTTTGATGCGACCGATAGTGTGCAAAGAACGAATACAAGGCAGTTGTACACCTCCAGAATCGAAATCAGCCAAGATATTCTTCCTGTTTTTCGTTTTTCCTTCTTGGACCTCTTGCGGAGAAGCACGAACGCGAGGATGAAGAGCGATATGTCTATGCCGTACCCAATGAAGCACAGAACATCGGCTTCGAGGACGGCTTTGTCGCGAATTTCATGATGCGGGTGACCCGTCGGCGCTGGTGTTGATTGGGCGTGGCTCATACAGAAGGATGGAATGAATGCTTGAAGAAAGCAAAGCTATTAGGCCCAGCTATTATGTTTGAGAAGAGGGAAGGATCAAGGATGGTATGGAATGATTAGGTTAACGGTGTGGGCAATAATTCATGATTGATGTAGAATTCTAGCGGCGCCTACTGATGAACAGAGCCATCTCCCGTGGGTCTGTTTCCGCAGCGAGAGGGATGGAGCAGGTTGATATGTAAAGTGATACGAGCCCTTTATAGGTAACTACTCTGAGTACGCCGGGCAGCCGTCATCCATGGCACTATTGATAGCACCCCATTTTGGTGATGACCCGTGGGTATTTCGGTTCTCAAGATGCGCTCATCTTAGAGCACCAGGTAGAAATCATTATGCTACAAGATAATCATACTTCCAAACCATGAATTAAATCGACTGAGATGAAATGCCCTCTACAGCATCGTCATTGTCATGAACAGCTGATGATAAAAAGGCTAATGATCGATTAACAGATAGATAGGGATTTTCTTTGCAAACCACGCTTACTGAGAATAGCTTCTTCAACCAAGCAACATGATTTAGACATGACATTGGCTCAGTCTCCGACGATGTCGAGCAAGAGCAATATTGGAATTATTAAAAAATAGAATTTGGGCCGGTTGCTGCGTTGCGGTGCTGCGCTGTTCGGACGTTGCGACAGGTCACAGGATTATCTGTTTAGCCGATTGGATTAGTTGCCGACCTGATCCTGATTCTAAATTTGAAGCCTGTTCGCGTACTCATAGAGCACGCCACTATGGAGTATGATTCGGTCCAGTGTAACTGGGTTGTGAATTGCTCAGGTATCTTTGCGCAATGGTTTCAAGGCTCAAGGAACGATGCATCTGGCCAAGTACACGTTTACAGATGGCCACGACTACTATTCGGCAAGTTAACAGTAGCCGTTTAAAATGTCGTCTGTTAATTCGCCCCGTTAATAGTTAAGTAAACTACCAAACAAGGAGATTATGGGGATATTTTGTGCAAATGATATAAGTCAAAGGGCAGGAAACATTTCCGTATAGGCCGTATTCGGCGATCATGAATTTAATATTAGTAGTCGGCGCCAGCCGTGGTGTTAGTTTCACACCTTTACTCTATGTACATAATCTAATCTAATCATGACACCTCGGGAAGTTGATGTTTTTGGGTCACCTCAAAACGCCCGAAAAAACTCACTTTTAGTACAAAATTTAAGGCCGATGGAAAACAGGCATTAAATTAAAGCTTTAGTAATGCGCTAAAAGTCGACCAAAACTAGAAACTTTATTTGTAGTTTGGTATCCCACGAAAGCATGACTGATATTATTATTTCCGATGAGAACAAAAATTGAGACGAATACAGAAATTTCGGGCTTCCTCTCAGCAAGTCAAAAAATACAATAGTAATGTAGTTTGTAAATTAGGACTAAACTTCAATCTTTTTTCGAGTTTTCTCACAGTCTGAATCTTTGACTATTGTGTTTATTTTTGGCACAATTGAAACTGTGGCTGAAGTTCTGAGTATTTGGCTGCCTGAAAACAATTAACTGAATGGGATTTCATGTTTTCAGCCAGGCAAATATTTCTATTTTGAACGGTAGTTTCGGACATACTCAAAAATATGGCTTTTGTTTGATCATTTTGACCATCTGAAACTAGCGGTGAAAACCTACCTTTTGTTCCCGTATTTAGAACGAATGAAGTCCACATTTCCAGCCTACCTAAAAACTGATCCTAAACTTGTATATTAAGATACGATTTCGGCCGAACTGAACATCAGATTTTGGGTCATATTTGCAGTGTGCCATAAAATTTGAACAAAAACTGAGTTTTTATTTAGCATATATGGTATTCCACAATTTCGATTATATCTCATAATTTGTGACAGACTTATTGTGTAAACTAAAACTAAGTTTTCTCGGGCGTTTTGAGGTGACCCAAAAACATCGACTTCCCGAGGTGTGAGTAGGCCGGAGCGCACAGTCACGTGCACACTAACACATTTTTTTACTCGTAATTCATTATTCCAAAGACTGATTTAACTCGCATACACTCACAACTCAAGATCCTCTTCAGAACGGTTTGAAAAATATAATTTATCAGCAGACTTCAAGAACTATTACACCCAGGTCTTGGCCTGCGTGGTGCGAGCTGCGAGCATGCCTCCAACAGCAAATCATATGAACTTTTACTTATTCTAAGCAGAGTCTCCGTAGCCTACTAGCTTCGAGCTACAGTCTTGTCAAATTCTGTATTAGTGGCTCTTAAATTTCTGTTTCTAAGGTTTTCCAACCTCCTCTCGTTGAAGAATTCCTTCTGTTTTTTGACTTTTATACATTGCTACCGCCTCTTTCTCACTCCGAGGTCATGATTTTGTACTTCAGTACTGCTTTTTTCTTATTGGTGTGTTTCATGATTGTTAACAAAGTAACGTTTTTTTTCACGTGTGGCCTTACAAAATTAACGTGTATTCACGTTCTGGCGGGACAAGTGAATTTGCCCACGTGAAAGTGAAGTGAAGCAACAATTTCACTTGGCGTTCACTTTCACTTGTAATTAACGTTGAATTAACGTGTACTCACATTAGGTCCATATTTTGCATGTATGATAACACTTCAGTTTTATTCATATGTATAATACCTGCACTACTTATATCACCATTTTAAATCTATGTGAGTTGCTCGAGTCCGACAAAAATCAGTTAGTTCGCTTTACAGCAACATGCCAATTCAGACTCCGCTCGGCTATAATTATCCAAGGTGATTAGGAGTTTTACGAGCTCCTGCTCAATAGGTAGTACCATTATTTGATGATAAACAATTTTGACATTAGTTTAGACAGATTGCGTGCAATATAGGGCCCTTTTTAGAGCATTATTTATTGCCAGACAGTTTGTGCGACCAGTAGTGGTCATTCTGTGCTGATTTATTCATAGTTAGCGCATCGGACTTGGTCATCCACGCCTTCGCAACTGTGGTAGGAATCTACCTGTACAAATTTGCGCTTATAATTACAATAAGATATTATTTCACCATTATCATGTTAAAGTTTCTCGTTGATTTTATTACTACAGACTCGGTATTGGACCGATCTTAACGCTAACACGAGGGAGGAACCGTGCTCTCACTTTAACCATTGTTCTCAAGCTTCTTCCCCGCCGAAGTCATCCAAGTCAGGAAGAAATATCGCTTTAGCGAACATTAATATATATATGTGTGATATACATACACTATTGTCATCATGTACATAAGTGGAATATATAAGAAAGAGTACATGATTATACACACATATATAATTACCAAAAATAATTCTAAAAGAACGTAAAATAGCCCGTACGCAGATAATAGGCAAGTGAAAACGTGAAATTGTCCACGCGTGGGAAAACGTGAGTCACACATGAACGACTTAACTTGGGTGGGCTGGGGTTAATCTGCCATGCTCCGCAGTGAACCTCACTTACATTCATCCAAATAGTGATTTGGGAGTCGACACTTGGTCGGCGCGTTCCCAACGACTGATCGACATAGAAGGAACTTTTAGAAGTGAACCAGAATACTTGGGCGACATGGTACATCCGACCTTAGGCCTTATTTTTCACTCTTTTTCAATATGGGATGCGGAATGTATCCAGGCTTTCCTGGGAAAGGTTCTATATACCTCATTTCTTCATTTTTTATGACGGAACCACCGCTGTACACGAACCGATCCTAAACGATTAACATAAGAGACACTGGAACTCGTCGAACTGCAAACCCAGAACATTCCCGTGCTTGCCCTGGATTCAGGAGTAATTTATCCCCCGAAGGCGTATTCGCGCCGGGAGACCAATGCCAATCAATTAATCGCTGTCGATCGGATTTGCGGTGAGGTACTGACCGAATCACAAATTTTGCGGGCTGCACGGCATGAAACTGACATTGAACTCCTATGCAAATGCACTGCAACGTATATGGCGAGTCTTGTGATTCGATTTAGTGGCGTCTAGTAAATTGTCACGGGATTTGGTTGAATACGGGAGAAATCTATTGGAAACGATAGAACAAGCCCTTGAGGTAAGTAACCGTAAAGGAGCACTGTGATTTTTGAGCGGCAATTGCGCCTAGTACTCCGGATCCGAGCCGTGGGAATATTTTCCCGACAGGCGCGGCACAGCTTTTATTTTATTTTATTTTGTTGTGATTGGCGACGAGCAACTTACGAGCAACTTACGAGCAACCGTCATCACCCTTTTCAAGTCTTTCTCTCAGATCTAAACAATAACCCGTATAACGGTGTCTGATACAGAGCAATTCTCATTCGAAAGTACACTCTGATTCTGCCATAAGGTGCCAACATCACCAAAAGCAACCGACACAACCCGCCGACCTTTACGAAATCGTCAACGGTGATTGCAGCGATGAAACGTTCCGTGTCAACCCCGTTGTGTGTTGGTTGCGGTGTGAAATGACCGTCGGCTCTTCCTGCTCAGGGAACAACACAGGGCTATACATTTTTGAAGTATATAACAACATTTCCAGAGGCATACTGAATTCCAAACCGTCTTTCAACTCCTGGGATGTTCTCTTCTCTTAGGCTCTTCGCTCTGTTGAGCTTGTTCTCTTTGGTGTATGCCGATATACGTTCGGATTTGACAGGGAAAGGCTTTACTGTCTCTTTCCCCGGGGATTCTCAATACTCTTCCCTTTCCCAAGCTTGTGAGTACTTTCGGAAGTTCTTCTTTCGTACATAGGCCTGACATCATCTGCAGTCAATCAGCGCTATACGTTCCAGCCAGCAGCGATCACACTCCCAACGACACCGCAACAAATTTCGAGCATCATCACAGCAAGTGCCGCTAACAACTTCCAAGTTGTCGCCCGAAGTGGAGGGGTGCGTCGCTCCTTTATAATGCTTCCCAAGTTCCATCACTTACATTCCTACAGCATAGCTACATTGCAAATGGACTCGGTGGAAAGAACAACGTCGTAGTCGTGGATTTGCGAAACTTCAAGTCCATTTCGATCAATTCGTCGACTGGGAATGCTGTGGTTGGAAGTGGGAACCGTCTAGGAGACATAGCATTGGCGTTGAATAACCAAGGTCGCGGCATGTCTCATGGAACATGCCCCTACGTTGGTATTGGTGGACATTCTGGTAAGTCGTTTTCCTCCAACCTCTTCTGTTCTTGTGCGTTGACATGTGGGTGTCTATAGGATACGGTGGCTACGGTTTCACCTCTCGCATGTGGGGCTTGACTCTCGACAACATTCTATCCATCGACGTCGTGCTGGAAGATGGATCAATCAAGACCGCGTCAAGCACCTCTAACTCGGATTTATTCTGGGTACGCATTTCCCTCTCGTTTAGTATAATCTTTAACTCTAAAACTTCCACTACCTAGGCATTACGGGGAGCAGCTGGCTCATTCGGAATTACAACATCGATTACGTTCAAAACCTACCCCGTTCCTGCCTCTGCCACGATCTTCGGGTATGACTGGGACCTTTCAGCCGCAGACGCCGCAGACGCCCTGGGCAAATTCCAGACTTTTATCAACACCAACATTCCCAAAGAGTTCGGTCCTGAGATCACGCTCAGCAAGGGGTCTGCTCAAGGCCGCGTTTCATTCAGTCTCGGTGGAGGATGGTACGGAGCTGCGAACGGCCTGAACGCCGTGGTGCAACCTTTCTTGAGCCAGATGCCCGCACCACAGCGCAGTGGAGGCACCCCAGGAACATACATCAACAGCGTCGCGTCTTTGACGGGTAATCTACCTCTCAACACTGCCTCGGGACCGGACACCCACGACACTTTCTATGCGAAATCGTTGACCACCCCGCAGGCTTCCCCTATCCCTGACGCTGCCCGTAAAGCGTTCATGAACTACCTTGCTAATGATGGATTCAACGCTAACACGGTACGTTTCAACCAGCTAGAGTGTTCCTTCGTTTATGTTTATGTTTTGATAGGGATGGTTCGTCCAAATCGAACTTTACGGAGGCTCCAACTCGGCCATCAATGCTGTCGCTGCAGACGCTACTGCTTACGCCCACCGAAACTCTATGTTCACATTCCAGTTCTACTCTTACTCATTCAGTAGCAATCCTCCTTATCCATCCAACGGCTTAACGTTCGTCGACGGTATGGTAAACAGTATAGTGAACAATGGACCCTCCGGATGGGATATCGGTGCATACCCCAACTACGTCGATGATCGTCTCCAAAACTGTATGTGTACTCCTCGTTATCTGTGTTTATGTTATTTGGTTACTTACCCTTCGCAACCTTGACAGATCAACAAATGTACTTTGGATCACATTACTCCCGACTTCACGACCTCAAGAACATCTACGACCCTAAGGGAGTTTTCACCTTCCCAACCGGTGTTCAAGGTGACGTCGTCCCGAACCCACCTGCCACCACGGATGTCAACATTCATCCTAACGGAAATAACAACAAATGCTTGGACGTCCGTGCTGCTACCTTCGCAAATGGAACACCTGTCCAAATGTAAGTTCTTTCTTATAATATAAAACTTAGTTCAGCAAAGTTTGACTAACGCTTTGCTCTTCCTTTCTCTAGTTTCGACTGCAATGGCACCAATGCTCAGAAATGGGTTATCAATAAGGGAACAACGTCTATCCGGGCCTCAGGGACCAACTTCTGCCTCGATGCCGGGTCTGCGCCTGCTAGCGGTACAGGCATGAAGATATGGACGTGCTTCGACAACCTCGCTGCGCAGACCTGGACGTACACGAACGATAACAAGGTCGTTCTGTCTGTCC
>Ga0247779_1001693_pt1 | contig 10410 bp, 11 predicted proteins | sample UWRJL221509R5_FD_179925 | JGI IMG/M metagenome (GOLD analysis project Ga0247779, IMG submission 179925) | Plant litter microbial communities from Arlington Agricultural Research Station in Wisconsin, United States - UWRJ-L221-509R-5 | ecosystem: Environmental > Terrestrial > Plant litter >...
GCGAAAATACACAGTAATTATTACGTAGAAGCATTTGTCCCGGCCTAACAGGAGATTAATGGCGTAAGCACTGGTCACAGGCACATTCGAATAAGAAGTGAATATGAATATTTCCTAGATGAAGTATAAAATTTGAAATTCGAGTGGAATGGGAATCGTCTGTGAGCGTTGAACGTTGAGAGCTGATGCTTATTGCTGAATAAGTACGAGTAATTGAATGACTAACTGACTATTAATAGCATATGTACGTTCATAAATATAGAACTGAGAGCGCAGCGATGGAATCGAAAATGCGATCAACTCCCGTGATCGCCAGTGATCGATCGCCAAAGCCTCGCATTCGCACCGAAAGCGATTTATTTTAATAACGCTCCCAGTGTGTCTTCGAAACGCGACGGCCTTAGGAATGCTCTACAGATATAAAGCTGGGCCACTTTTCTCGACGCTGGACCTATACATAATCTTGTAATGGTGAACATTCCTGCGCCAGTCGGTGGCACTCCTCTACCGTCAGACTTCGTTCCTTCCATAGTATTTGTTATTCTATACATCCTGCTCGTACCTCTGGCTGTATACCGTCTAACTTCAAGGAGATCACGTTCATTTCTTCTGATCGGAGCAGCTATATTCACAATTGAACGGTGAGCTTAGAAATCTAAGGATGATTATAGACTTTCAGCTTCCAATTTTTTCTTCCAGTATCGTCACCCACTCTTTGCGTGCCATCCAATCACGCAGCGATAAAAGCCGTTTCTCCGTTGGCATAACAATGTGGATGCAAATAACGTTAACTATGGGATATGTAAACATCGCTAACGATAGTCTAAACTTCATTCGTTGTTTACTCGTCAACCCAACATTCGGATCAGAAACATTCCACCAGTCATCCGCTGCAGCCACCAAAGGAGCATATTTCAATGCTCCTCCGCCAGACACTCCGGATCGCCCTCAATTGCGCTTTTGGATTCGTCGACTCTTCGATTTACTGCGCGCCATTTTCTTTGCCGCGATAGTACCAGGCATCCTAGCGCATGTGAAATATAGCCAAGTCTTAGTTGACCAGGACCAAGCAGACAAAACTACCGAATTAAGGTTCTATTCTTTCCTTTTCCTGATTACTTCGACCGTCTTCTGAGACTTCTACTAGGTATTTGAGTGCAGGAGTAACCTTTGGAATGTGTATTGTCCTCCTAATGCTTATTTTATGGAGTCTATTTAAATATCCCTCCAGTCAATTGAGCAGGCGGAGCGTGGCTGTATACGGCACGGTAGTCGGGCTCATCGTTAGTATTTACTAAATTTTAGCTGAAGTTTGATGCTGACTTGCTTTACAGGCCATCGTTTCACTCTATCGTCTTTTGGTTCTACATTTCAAGGTCACATCCCTAAAAGGGCCTAGTCCATTGAACACTCAGCGCGCAAAGCTTCTTTTCTACATTCTGCACGTGTCGCCAGAGTGGCTCGTCTTATTCATCCTTCTTTCCATCAATGTACGAAAAACATTCAGCACGGGACCAATGGGGGATCGGAGCAAGGATAAGGGAGGAAAGTCTGAGGAAATTGGACAACCCCTCTTGACGATGCAAAATACATCAAACATTCGAATGTAGCGTTGGTCATTACCTTATCTGTAATAGCAACCGGTGGCAAAGTGGTTGTTGACCTGCTAAAGCCAACGTAACACTGGTCATGTATGTTGTAATTTGGGAGTCGGAGAATCCTGGACACTCGTGGATTGATTGTACTTTGAACCTTTGAACCTTTGAAATTAAATTAATTTGCATTTGAAGCCAATATTAGACCTGCCCATCTTGTGAGAATTGAAACTTCCTGAAATCGGAAAGAGATTCCTTCCCCTTTGCTTATAACCCCGAACACGAGAACGAGCCACCTGCGTCCATTGATCACAACCCCACGAACTTGAATGATGGTCGGGTCAGTTAAAAGACTCAGGTAACAGAAACAATGAACGCACAGGATTTTTGGACTTTTCCTACAGGTGGATTGTAAGAAGTACAGGGAATAGCAAGAAGTCAGTTACAGGAGCCCATCCTTGCATACGTGGCCGTTCCATTCGAGCAGTCCATAGTGATTTGGAATTGAACGCCCGTGTGGCATAGCCACTTGTACAAGCATCAACAAATAATATCCCGCAATGAACAGAAATAGAATCAAGCTCCGAGACTCCGACTTCCGACATCTCACAGCCGCTGCCACCAACTGCATCTACCCAGTATCATGGACCGGATTGACGGGGTGGATGGAAAGGCCATCTACCTTTCTCAATTACATTATACACGATCAGAATGTCTGTCATCGACGAGCGGTGCCCACCCCTGCGAGACGTGTAGGAGACGAGAAATTTGCGAGGCAAAAATCTCTCATGCGATAGAGTCACTCAAAGTCCTTCTGGCAGAACATACGGAACTGAAGATACGGACGAATCGCACACATAGCCAGATCGTCAATGTTTTACCAATTGAAATCATGTCCATCATCTTTGTGCACTGTTTGCCAGATTATGCGCAACCCCAAAGAGAAGATGACCTACCTCATAAGGGGCTTGGTATCACACCGATCAAATTAGGATCAGTGTGCAAAGCTTGGAGAGACATCGCATGGTCAACACCAGAACTTTGGACACACATAAGTATTCCTCTCACCAAATTGGATTCTGCAAGTGTCCGATTCGTCAATGAATGGGAGACTCGCTCAGGAAGCCTGCCTCTCGTGGTCGAGATGCATGAAGATACTGTTCGGAATTCCAGAGGTTACGCAACCATTGGCGAGGACATCGCGAAATTTGATGAACATAGCCTGCAGAACTTCTTGGTCAACTTCGTTACGCATTCATCTCACCGATGGCGCGATGCTTATTTGCGATTATCATTCTATAACACAAATTTTGTGTGTTCAAACATCTCTAACACGACTTCCCTTCGCACATTGCACCTTCGACTGACAGCGAATGCGGCGGAAGATATCGATCACCCGTGGGGAATGGAATGGGACAATAACCAGTATCCTCCGATGGAGTGTAAAGGCTATCCCGGGCTCAAGACGTTTTCTGTCTTCAGATATAGGCTCAAATTTCTAAACAGTAACTGGAAAGAAATTACAGGTGTCACTATCGGTCGCTTACCTTTGCTCGACTGCCTCGACCTTCTACGGTTTGCCCCCTTACTAGAAACATGCCATTTTCTTGAGATGGATGATGGATTCTATGACCCTTCACAATATGCCGATGACAGGATTACACACACCAACCTTCAAACACTCGTCGTCAGCACAGTCGATTGCATGGCTGAAGATCTTTTTGATCATGTCGTCCTCCCGAATTTGGTGCGCCTATCCTATTCTGTGCCTCCCTCTCACATCGTCCGCCTACCGCTTATATCTTTTATGGAGCAATCGGCCTGTCCGCTGGAGAAATTAGAAATTGAGGCGTATACCGTTGGATACGAAGATCTTGAGCCTATGTTGCGACATATACCAAGCCTCAAACACCTGCGCATTACACCCGTTTATGGAGAGCACGATTGGTGTCCAGTTCATCATATAAAATCGTTTCTCAGGGGTTTGACTTCGAAACAGACTGTTGGTAGGGGCACGGGAGAGTTAGTACAGTCGATCCTTCCTCGACTTGAAACATTACAATTCTCCAATGCCCCAGACTTTCCATGGGAGCTTGTTCCAGATATCTTTGGGCCTCCGCAGAGCTTATGCGACTCAAGTAGACGACCACTGAAAACATTTGAGCTTTTATATGATCCTTTCGACAATGAGATCGAACTCATTATTTCTTCCGATATTAAACTTTGTCTGAAAGCCCTCCGAGATGCCGGAGCGCAGATCATATGGACTAGCGGAGGCCATGATATCCTCCCTTTATAAAATAATCATCATTCGAAGGCAAGTATAACCCATTTTATAGTCAAATTTTGTATTGATCACACATTTCTCATCCCGCAGGCTCCTTGGCGAATATTACACATAGCATCGACACACTACGCGTTGTCCTATAGCACGTCAATTGCATATTTAATCACGATCTTCGCAGAATCAATTCTTGAGAACCTCGCGAGAAAATCATTAGCAGCTAGCAACAGTCCCAAAACCTACGAAGAACATTTAGATACCTTGGAGGCTTGGACTAATATGTGCAAGATCAATCAGATTTATTGATGGATCCGTCCGGTCACTTTCAGTCTAGCGCCGCTGTACCGTACAACGGCGCTAGACTGAAACGATATAAATTTCAAGATAATACTAGTACTTACTATTTAGTATTGGTTGATTGATGGTTTTGTACCACTTGTAAATCGAACAGGTCTGGCATATGCGTTACTTCTCACTTCTTGGACGAGAGAGGCGTCAGGAATACCACCAACAGATGAAGGAAACGAGCTGAAGACGAGCGGGTAACACCCGCTCATCGTCAAACATGGTTTCTCAAACCCTCATGACTTTTCTGCACTGATTTTTATCCAGAATTCGGACCCGACGTACATGTTGCTTCTGGCTCAAGCGCTAACTGACCAGACTTGAAATTTTGAAAGTTGAAACGTTCTTGTTCGCTGTGTTAATCGGACTCTCACTATATTCATTAACCAAAGAATGTATAAGAACAAACGAAAACCACAACCCACCACTCTTCCCCAGTCCCACATTTCTTATTCAGTTCCCTCACGATGAAAACACTGAGTATCTCCAGTGCAGTCATCCTTCTCGCAGCTTCTCTGTGTGCTATCGGATCGCCTGCAGCAGAGACCTTGCCGCCTGACCTGGCTAAGCGCGCCTCTTCAGTTCCGCCGGCCCTCAAATCGCAGATTGGCCATTCGAACACATTCTATCGTGCTGTAGACGAGAGCGAGGCCACGGCCGAAGGTATCTCTACCAGGTATCCTCTTGGAGGACACCCATCTTCCCTCTTGGATGTCTCCGGGGATTTCTCTGCACACGAAGCGTTGTATGTTACCCATGTACGTCGTGCCGGTCAGAAACATAAAACTATCAACCTGACCGTTTGTATGGTGACCATTTATTTTTTACTATATAGGATTTATATCAGGCCCAGCTTTGGGGGGACAGCTTTGAAGGATCTGACTGGTACATGATCGAGTTCGGATATGAACCAATGGAAGGGTTGACGACAAAGAGGTAGTAAACACAGTATATTCTCATTTAACGCCAAGTTGATGACTCACGGTGATATAAATTCTACATAGCTTCCTCACTCCTTCTGACGAGTGGAAAGCCGTAAGTCTATTTTTTTTCCTACGTATTTTCATCATCCGCTAAGTCAATGATGTACCGCATTTGGTTCCTCTTGTGCATCGATTCAGTTTGTGAATCAATGCGACAACGAGAAATGCCCCCAGGAGTACGATATCGTTGAAGGTCCACTTGCTACTCGCAGTACTGGTGAGTGTGGACTCGTGCACCAGCATTTGCAGTATGTTAACACTTGAGGGAATGCTGCTCGTATAGATGAGGCAATGGAAGCCGCAGACACGGATCACCCGGATGGTGGGAAGGTGTATGTCTATCAGGCGGCGTTTACAAGCGCTAATGCGTTGAATACCCTGAGGGTCAAAAGCATCACAAAGCGTCCTGGAAACACCAACGGCAAGCCATCTTCGTTTGCCACAGAGATACAGAATCGTGGACGCTGCCGCCACCGGTAAGTCAACTTAAAGCTGTGTATACAAAAAAAAACAATTTTGACGTCATTTGAAGGCGCAAGGGACGTAAGTGCCGACCGTAATACATAATCCGTGAATACAATACGGCTTCACTATGAAAGAAAGCGAGGCGGTAGTTTGCTAGAGCCCGCAAAGGTCTATGTTGTGTGCTATTATAATACCTAATCATATCATGGATGCGGAACTTAAGGCTACAGGCTAATACATACTTCATTTCAATTTGACTGCGTGGTTTTCCTACTCTCTCGACGTAAATCTGCCCGGTCTATCAGATTTCAACGACTAATTAAATAGCTGATACCAAGAGACTCAACTTCTGCATTCCTGAATCCGATGTTGGAAATGGCTCAAATCCACGACTTTGGATAATAGCTACACTGGACATTACCGGCGATCTTGATGATATTCCGTTTTATATTTACAGCATGAACGTTCAATCGAGTGAATTTTCCTTCACGGGAGACTATACTGGAAATTTGAGATTATGTGACAAGTGGATGGGGGGCAGTTGGGAAGTTTGATGAAGGCACCGATTTCAAAACAGGTTCGTAGGATTTATCTTCATACGGGAGCTTCACTTATTTCTCCACTATTACTATCGTCCTCGAGACCTTTCATTTACATGCGATATTCCGCTAAAACGCGCTTCGCTAAAATTGACATACACCTGCTTGGTCCAGAACATGCCATCTGCGTACCCCCGAGGTCAAATTTTATCGTGAGGGCGATTGGTACACTAGTAGTAGTACACAGTGTCGTAGACAGGCCACCACCTCTTAGTCAGGCCAAATAACGTGAACGCGGACGACCTGAAGAATGCCCACTTACGCCCTTCGTAAACATTTATTCCTTCTATTTCAGAGATTGGGAGGATATGAATATGGACAGTGGAAAACAAGAAGCTTAGCGGTTCAACGTTCAACGTCCAACTCTCGAGATTCCTGTGAGTCATTTGGAAATAATTTAAACTCCGCGTTAACCTTAAATTAGCTGCAAGTGAAAGCTCTTCCCATCCTGAATTATCGCTTCGAACCCTTCGAACTTGTCACACTACAAGAACGCAAGACAACAACAAAAAAACAACTTTGTATCCCACAAGACTCTGTCCATTTGAAAAAAAATTGTATATTGTCTTTGTTTTACCATGTACATACATTTTATCTATCCATCCATCTATATAGTAGTCTGTTTCGCAGTATGTATGTATGTAGAATTGAATAAATTATAAAAAAGAGCGTGTGTCGTTGATTGTCGAGTGGTTGTTTATACAAAGGTCCAAATGAGAGATAAAAGGTAAAGATAAAGAGAGATAGGATTGAGGAAGAGAAGAAAAAGAAAGAAAAAACATAAATAAGATCGGAACCAGAAATTGAAATCGAAAAAAGAAACACCGACATAACCGACCGGCGCGCTCATCTCCAAAACTTCTTCACCTCCTACACCTCACCAACACCACGCTCACTAACACTCCTCCTGACCGAATCCATCTGCATCATCCCCAAATTCCACCTCTTCTTCAAACTAACTGGCATCCTATTCACCTCTTTCGTTCGGAACGATATCGACCTCCTCGGTTTCGACTTTGACTTTGACTTCTTCTCCGTCGACGCTACTTCTTCCGAGGTAGCAATGGCACCCTCGTCCGCACAAGTATACGAAGACGGTGCGGTGGATAACGCTGGTGATGCACTGGTCGGTGTAGGCGTCATCGTCGTCGCCGCCGACCGATGACGACTCGAGCTCGATAACGATAACGACCTCTGAATCTTGCTAAACACACCAAGCTTCTTCGACTTCACCCCCGTCTGTATAGGAGGATCTGAATTCGGACTTGACGAAACAACTTCCTCTCCTTTCTCTTCCGCCACTTCTTCTTTCGGTTCGCCGTCGCCCGTTGTTCCATGCGCACTCTCGACACATCGTCCTTCACCCTGATCCTGAGCCTCTGCATCCGAGACTACATCAGCGCACACTACCCCACCCTCTGCCTCCGCATCGAGCTCCGCACCCAACTTCATAGCAATAATCATCGACGAAGAGCGTGAAGGGGACGCCGACGCCGACGGAGATGGACGCGATGGCGTCTGCTTGACTTCAACCACACGATCTTGCTCTTGCTCTACCTCCTCTACCACCTCCTGCACGTCAACCTCGACAGGTGCACAAGAGTCTACAACCTCATGTACATCCACACCCTCTTCACCCGCATTGCCTTCCTCCTCCTCATCCTCCTCTTCACCCGAACATCCACTCCGACTCTCAGGCGGCGTCGGGAGCTGCTGCATCGACTTCTCCTCAACGTCCACATGGACGTCCTTCTTTTCCACCACTTCTACGTTCACATCGACGGTACACTCTTCATCCTCCTCCTTCTCCTCTTGCACATCCTCCTCTTTCGTAACACCCAGCGTCGTCGTCGTCGAAACCAGCTCAGTTTCCACATTTTCCTCCTCCTCTTTCACCTCAGCAACATCGAGATCAAGGCTGGCTTTCACCGCCTCGGCCTGCTCCTTCTCATCAGCAACATCGAGGCCCAGATTCGCTTTGGCCTTCTCAGCCTCAGCCTCCTCCTCAGCCGCCTTCTCCTCTTCAGCCTTCCTCAAAGCTTCAGCTCTAGCTCGAGCTCTCGCCTTGGCCTCCCTTACCCTCCTCCTCCTCTCTTCCTCATCCTTCTTGGCTCTCCACACAGCATGCGCACAACACGCCTTTTCATCCTCACTCGCCCCCGAACGAGCGATCACAACGTCCCCTCTCCCAATCCACGCGCGTCGACCACCCAACAACGACAACTCATCATCGTTACCGAACGATGGGAAATCTAATAAACCAAGCAAGATCGCTTCGCCTGTCGTTAGTGGTTTCACGAGGCTGTCGGTCTTTGGTTTTTCGATGGTGGTATGTTCTCGATGTGATTGATGTGAAGAGGCGCTTGTGCCGGTACTGGTGCTCTCGTCCTCTTCATCATCGCTCTCGTTTACCTCACGCTCACGATCATCTTCCTCACCCTCTTCCTCCGCCTTCTCCTCCACTTCTACCTCAGCTTCATCCCGCCCTTCAACCCACGCACATCCTACACACCCAAGCGCACGCACAAATTCAGCATGCGACACGAGGTACGGTACCACCTTGTCAGCCACCGCCGCCGCTGGCTTGTCGTCATTTAGCGCAGTAGGAGACGAGCACGAGCCGTCATCCATCGACCACCGTGTAGAGGGTTTCTTCTCTGTCGTGGCGTAATAAGCATGATACGAATGTCTATACGTCGATCGTGCATGTGGTAATGCTGGTGGTCTGCTTGCACCAACGGGTATCTCGTCTGTTGCTTTGGCTTTTCCCTTTCCTTTCGCATTGGCCATCGCCAACGATGCAGAGGAAGACGAAGATGGGAGTATCCCTGTGCCAGGCAACGCGTCGTACGTAGATGCAGGCCTTGATGCGGGGGGTGTCGTACCAGGTGTATTCGTCGCGCTTGTGCTTGTAGAACCCGACGGGGAGAACGAGGAAAAGGAAGAGAAGGACGGTCGGCCCGAGCTAGACGATGTGGATGTGGATGATGAAGGCGAATGCGTTGGGGTGGGCCTCGAAGGGTAGTTGCGCGACGAAGACGAAGATTGGAGCATTGATGAAGGAGAGGGAGAGGAGAAGCCGAGCAAGAACTGTTCGATTCCTTGGACGAGTTTGGGTTTGGGGTTCTGTTGTCCTGCTCCTCCTCGGGCGGGGGTGGGTCCTTTGTGTTTGCTACTGCTGCTGCTGGCAAGAGAGAGGTTGTTGTTCGGGTTCAGCTTTGAGGATCCTTGTCCTTTTGCGTTTGGGAATGGGATGTTCGAGGAGGGAGAGTCGCCTTCGGCCCGAGCCCACGACGCGGGTAGGATGTGTACGATATGCGCGTTGACGTTCATCGGCGCTTGCATCGATGACGAGACGGCTTTCGACTTGGGTACGGGTTCCGATACACCACCAAGTCCATCCTCACTGACACCTCCAAACCCGGTGCTATACCCATAGCCAGGGATGAACGAAGAGAAGCGGTTCTTCTTCTTCGTCGATCCCGCGCGTAGTGGAGGACGCGGGACGACAGTTTCGCCTAGCTCGCTCGGGGATTCCATGTCATTAGGAACTTGGTTACTTGGTGATAAACCGAATGGGAAGCCCGAGGATGAAGAGGAGATGAATGAGGAGAAACGACGTTTTTGTTTGTCGCTTGCGTCGGTGGCAGGAGTAACAGTAGCGCGGCGTGTAGGTTTGGCTGATTTGAATTTCCCGGTGAGGAACGCGGCGCGTGGGGGTGTAGGGAGAGCGATGGTTGGGGAGGGTGTGGCTGAAGAGAGGGCATGACGCTGGGAGTGGTATGTTTGGATATCTTGGATTATGGAGGAGGATGAGGAGGGACCCCCGGCGAGGTACTGCGCGCTGAGAGTGGTGACTAGAATGGCGTGTTTGAGGAGAGCTTTATCTGGGATGTTGTCAGGGAGAAAGTTGAGTATGGCGTCGAATGAGCGAGATGTGCCATTCTTGTTGTTGGTGTGAGGGACGAATACATTGGGAGTAGGAGAGGGATAGCGGGAGTATTCGTGTGTGGCATCTATCGCGCTAGGAAGACGGGGGACACGGGATGGGCTGAGGTAGTAGTATTGTGGGTAGTTGTTGTTGATTTTTGGTTCTTCTGATTTACCGAATGAGAAACGTTTTGGCCTCTCAAGGGATG
>Ga0247779_1001694_pt1 | contig 10409 bp, 10 predicted proteins | sample UWRJL221509R5_FD_179925 | JGI IMG/M metagenome (GOLD analysis project Ga0247779, IMG submission 179925) | Plant litter microbial communities from Arlington Agricultural Research Station in Wisconsin, United States - UWRJ-L221-509R-5 | ecosystem: Environmental > Terrestrial > Plant litter >...
AACAAGGCACCGCCATGCCTTCGATCTCGAAGCGAGCCCTGGAAAAGAAGGATGAATTTGGCCTTGATGACTTGGAGCTCGCTTATGGCGTGGCTTCGCCGTTTGGGGCAGGCGTCGGTACAGTCCGGATCTTTAACTTCAGTCGATTGAATACATGCTAACAACTTTGTTTTGCTAGACATTAGCATCCTTGGACTTCTTTTTTGGTGGGCCGATCCCCTTATCTCGATAATTTCTCGCTTCTCATAATATTCCATAAATTACTTACCTGTATAGTGGCCATGCTCAATTATCCTGGTATTATGAAGAAGGTTCAAGCAGAAATTGACACTGTTGTCGGCCGCAACCAAATCCCTACATTTGATGACATGCAGTCCTTGCCATACCTACAAGCAGTCATTCTGGAGACTTTGAGGTATGCTGTGTTATCAACCTGAGCTACGCAGCTTCTCTTATTATATCTGATACAGATGGAGACCCGTCTTCCCTCTTGGAGTTCCCCATGCCTCCACGGCCGATGATGAATACGAAGATGGAAGATACATACCAGCCGGAACGACTTTAATCGCGAACATTGAGTATGGACTGCTGGGGCTTGTTACATCTATAGCTAATTCAAAGACATTTTACTTCGCAGTGCGATGAGCAACGACGAGCAGGTCAGTGCATCATACAAATATAGAAACTACGGCAGCGAAATAAAAATGATAATTTCTCCCAGATGTTCCCTTCGCCGAAGGAGTTCAATCCTGTGCGTTATCTTAACGTTGATAAATCAGATCTCAATGCACCAAGTACCACCTTCTTCTTTGGTTTCGGACGTCGCATTTGTCCTGGGAGGCATGTAGCTCTTAACTCTCTTTTTATCCTGGTATCAAGGTATGTCATGATGCATCATAAAGCGCAGGTTGTGTGCATTGAACAATACAACGTTCATAATTTAACCAGAATATTATGGGCATTCGACATAGTTGGCACTAAAGACGGAAAAGGAGGGCTGAAAATCCCGCACGTGGATGATATAGAGGGAACTTTCGCGCTTTCTCCCAGACCATTTACGTTTCTGCTTGAACCTAGAAAGGATGTTCCCATTCTGATTGAAGAGGAGTTTTCCAAGGCAAAATTTGAGGCTTCTAGATGGATGTAGATTCTGTTCATATTTACCATACAAGATATGAAAGAAATACAACGTTATGTTTAACCATGCGGGTCGTGTATCATGTTTTGGGCTGTCATAAAAATCCTCATATCACGCACACGAGGTCCGATGCTGACTAGAGGGCGAACGCCAATCTAGTACCTTCTAAAAGGTTACGCCGCCCATGTTAACTTGCGGCTGTTCTACAACGGGATGGTGGTTTCTTGGTACATTGACTGGGAATATGCTGGCTTTTTTCCAGCAGAATTTGACAGTCCTTTTTGCCTTCGTAATGGGATGCTATAGGCGATGAATTTGACGACACCCCCAAACTTTTGGAATTCAATTCACACGCATCGGTGGCCGGCCCTAAGGTTAGAAGGGTGTTGTAAATGTAAATGCAACTTTTCAGTAACTTGTGTACACAAATTAGCAGCGTGTCGCTTTAATCTTCCAGTGGCTATGGGACAAGCATTTTCTTTCAAAAAATTGCCTTTCGGAAGATCTAAGACGTTCCCACAATTATCAGCCCCTGATTCCGACGTGACTGCGGTGTCCATTGTCGATGATCCCGTACGTTTGGAAGTTCTTGTATCCATAATCTATTTCTGATCTTTTTGTAGAGGAGACAAGAGCCATTTTCTAGGATTACACATGAAAAGAAGTATTTCGAATTCGCTCATGCGCCAGAACCTTATCCGGTATTTGTGAAGAGAAGCCTCACTCAAGACGAATATTTTATAAAACCGATCTCCAAAGAACCTCTTGTTCCTTACATGGCATTTGAGAGGCTGAAGAATGAAGCTGCCAGTATACACTTTATCAAGAAGCATACAACCATTCCAGTTCCGAATATTCGATGCGCCTTTGAGGACCATGGACGCTATTACATCATCACTGATATCGTCCCTGGTGTCACTATGGCAGAACTCACCGAGGAAGAAAAAGCAACCGTCATTAAGGAGCTTCAAGGATATATCAATCAAATGCATTCTCTTAGGTCTAAGGCTCTCGGAGGAGTCCTGGGTGACGTCTGTATACCGTTTCGTTTGATTCAACATGTGAATCCCGATGTATTTCACAATCTCCCGGAAGCAGAAACCCCCGAATACGTTTTCTGTCACAATGATTTATCCCAGCACAACATTATCGTCGACGAGGAGACATTGAAAATAAATGCCATTATTGATTGGGAGTATGCAGGATTTTTTCCGACGGAATTCGATAGTCCTTTTTACCTTCGGAAAGGACCGTCTGTTGCTATAGGTGACGAAGTTGATGACACAGACAAGCTTTTGGAGTTCTTTGACGCCTTGAAAGCTCAGATTTAATTTTTTTTCTAGGTAATCATGTTTTTATTTCGCAATCTTGAATACCAACAAGAGTATACTATAGTACAAGCCGTATTCGTGACGGCCCACGGGGAACTTACAGTGTTGCTCATACACACGTATATTAGTCCAACTTTATAACAATGATTATCGTTCACGTCATGGGAAGAACACTTTTCTTCGATTGCGCTGACCTTACGGAATGATCTGCTCTGGGGAACAGCGAAAAGGCGTTGATAGTCTGACTTTTGGAAGTCACGTTCGTTGCGCGTTGCCAGAACATGTGATTATCGGAGTTAATTTACAAGTAAGACGCGTCGCGTAGTACGCGAGGAGATAGCGGTAACGAACAGGTCCTTATATACTAGAGACACGATCGGTGAGAATTCTGTGAGACAAATACGTGTACGCTTTGAGTGAGCTGCTGGCAATCTTCTGTAACCTTGAACCTTCTGTTCAAGATAAGTTATCAAACTCGAAGTAAAGGAAAATAGACGAAGATGAGAACAGACGAAGATTTATTCGAAATGTCCATGTAAGTAACATTAACAACTAGGATGGTCGAAGTGATGAAAAAAAGGCCAAATAGAATCAAAAGAAAGTGGTGGACGCAAGGCAAAGACCAGGAAGTAGCTTCATCTGCTCGGGTAATAGGAGGTAAGCATGGAAATTGGATATGAACGAACGGTTCTGGAGACACGTACCATTAGACCCTAGACGGCCCCGTACGGCATCAATCACTTTCGTTTCTTTGGTATATCGACTGGCAAAGTCTTGCCTTCCTGCGCAGCTTTCTTCTTGGCCTCTTCAGCTAAGCGTTGCTGTTTTTTTTGCAGCATCGTCAGCGGCCGAAATGCATGTGATACATCTTGGGTCTGTGGACGATCCGGGCATACCACAAGAGCAGGGAGAGACTTCGGATGGCATCTGAATATGGCCCATTAGTGAAGTTATGTACATAGAAACGATGACTAACTTACTTCGTAGGCTGGGTAGTTTGAATATGCTAGGTAGCAGAGGGCATCAGGAACATTTTCCGGACTAGTGGAGGGGCTAGACACTACCTTTAGATAAATGATAGAAAAGACTTCGAAGGAAGATTTCTGGGGGATATTAGGCTACCTGATTTCTCGACTGTATTTATATGTAGCAAGAAGTAAGATTATTGGGCGAAAGATCTCATAGAAGAGTTTCACTACTCTCCAGCGGCTTGTATGCGACTTCTATCCACATTTTCCTGTTATCTAAAGCCGACTGTGTGCTTTGATCAATTCGATAAACTCGGTATTTATGTCACTATCAATACTCGGATAAAGAATTCTCCTAATCTACAAGCTACTTAGGAAATATTGAAAAGTGCCTACACTCCTAGTTTGCAGCGCTCTCACGAGTGCTGCATGCTTTGAATGATTAAAGGGAAGTAGAGGAGTAGGTTTTTCTCATTAATTACGGTACATCGGAACACGGGTGGACTAGTGTGCAATATATCGAGTCATGAATGCTTAATTAAGGAATCTCTTCTAATTGCTACAAGTCGGGCGCAAGACCGGAGTCCGCTGACTATAGTCCTGTTTACACAATCCTTACCTGGGAAAGACAGACAACCCCGAGGAATGAGAATCAGGCAGTATGGCTTAAGTTTCTTACATCAAAAAATACCATCAAGTGAACCGACTTCGTATCTTACACGGGGATATGTTACTTGTGTCTTCATCATGCCTGGTCATTAAAATGTTTTCTTAACAGAAGTTTTTAATGCAGCACACCAGCAGTAGTGTCGTAGCTCGATGATATAAGGGGTTTATTGAACATTACTGGTAATGCGTCGTTGAAAAATAGATATTGGTTCTTGATGTGCAATCCGGTCTGACGGGATGGATCGTGTGTGCAGTCCCTACATACCGGTTTAGGAAAGTCGTGAAGATGGCTTGGAGTAAATCTTTAAAGCTTTAGGTTTGACAAGGCTTGTAAGTGGGTCGAGAAGCTTAGAAATGACAGTTTGAACTGCGGTCATGGATTTCCAGGATATGTTTAGGCGAGTTGGGATTATCAGCTAGCATGTGGTACGCAGACAGTTGCCTTCATGAATGACTTCTAATGTATCCGAACTTCGATGTAATGTACATCAAAAAGTTGACCTTATTGTAGGTGTAAAAACTTTTTTTTCTTTTGTTTTGAAAGACCCAGAAGACTGGTAAACTATGTATCGCGAACGATCGGTCTGCACACTCTCTTACTCGTATCGTGGCATGGGATATAATAAATGATGTAAGTAATCTGTTATCTAATCTACAGGATAATTGTTGCAACAAGTCATCCACGTGACCGTGAAAGGTGAAACGATGGCACGAAAAGTCCTTTGGATAGTGATGACGAAGAAGGTTCGTTGTGTCACTGATGAAAGCGACTCAGTTTTTTTGATAGCAAAATAATGTAGTGTATGTATGTAAAGTTGTAATGGTATTTAACAAATTATTTTAGTATCAAACGCCTAAATTTCAACATACATTTTCATCGGAGTTTATGCATGCCAAGTAAAAACAACCTTTCTTGAAAAGAAAGGTCAATCACATATTTTCAACTTGTTTAAAAACTCCAGCAGCTTGGGAGTGTCGCCAATTTCTTCACCCAATGCTACAGACGGTCCTTTACGAAGGTAGAAGGGATAATCGAATTCCGCTGGGTAAAAGCCCGCGTACTCCCAATCAATAATGGCGTTGATCTTCAGTGTATCTTCGTCGACAAGATTGTTGTGCTGAGATAGATCATTGTGGAAGAAACTGTATCCAGAGGTTTCCGCTTCCGGGAGATTGTGAAGGATCGAAGGCATCACATGTTCAACTAGACGGTACAGGATACAGACATCCCCAAGGACACCACCAAGAACCTTAGACTTGAGGGAATGTGTTTGACTGATATATCCCAGAAGTTCTTCGATAACGGTACTCTTTTTCTCCTCTGCGAGGTTTGTCATAGTGACCCAGGGACAATATCGGTGACAATGAAATAGCGACCATGATCTTCAAACACGCATCGAATATTCGGAACAGGAATGCTAGTATGTTGCTTAATAAAATTTATGCTGGCAGTTTCGTTCTTTATCCTCTCAAACATCATGTAAGGAACAACCGGTGATCCGTCAGATAGCCAGATGTACTCGTCGGATGTGAGATTCCTCTTGATGAAAACAGGATAAGGTCGAGGAGCCTCATCGAACTCGAAATACTTCTTTTCATATGTCATCACGGAGAAGGGGTCCTTGTGTCTTTATTAACACATATTAGAAAAGAACAGGAAAGCAAAACAAAGAAAAACGCACTGTATCCTTGAAAATGGGGACTTTATTACTTGCGTTAGAATCATGGTCGGATGATTCTGGCGTAGTCTTAGAGCTTGCAGCTGGGTCACGCTCGGATGTAGGAGACGCTTTACTTTCTGAAAGTGAAGCCATTATGGTACTCAAAAAGCGGTCGTCGGTTCGTCCTAGTGCCCAAGTCCTACCACGCTGTTAGTTTGTTAAACATTAGGGCCGGTTCAAATCGCAAGCACATCGCGTGGGAACTCTCATTTCATCGTAGTCGCTGCAAAGTGCAAAGGCTGAAAAGTGAGTACGTGGAATGTAATTGTCGAAAGTCTTCCTCAGGCTGCATATTACGACTCTTCTAACTGTATTTTTTTGTAAGATCCACTGCAAGCAACGAAATTATATGTTGTAGTACAAGCTCACCAAGTTTTCGTGCAAATTTTCTGATCTGGACTCAGACTGAACTCCCTATTGGGGAGTTGTGTTCGTCGAGTGATTTCAAGACGCACGTCACTATCCTATTCTATCCCAGATACGCACAGCCAGCTCGTGTCAATGCCAGGCCTGAATGGACCACGACTGTGTGTGTGTAGCTGTATATTCTCTCCTTAACATGTAAGAGGAAGTACTTGTTCGAATACCGTATAGGGCAAAAAAAAAGTTAGGGCTTTCCCAACACAAGGACATTTCATGCCATGGTGGTACGTTGGCAGAATGCATATTTTGCGCCAATTGAAGGTTTCCATAAGCTGAAAGCTAATCCCAGCAACGTTACATGTATAGCTTTAGGCCTGGGATACACTTGCAAACAAGTAAGGTCAAAGGCAGCCTTCATCGATATAATTGAGTAACGTACGAAGCATAATCGAACAAGGGTAAAATGTATACTTTGATGAAGCTTCAATGAAGGCCCATAATATAGAAAGGCCTGTGATGACGTGGCTGCGTCCAGGGGCTTGCGAAAGACGACGACTCTACTCTTAGTGGCATGAACGTTGTAAGGACTGAATATTGAATTGTTATGATTGAAATCCCAGGGACGAGATTGCCCATCGCACTATGATCCATTTCGTTTGTTAGTCGCATTGAAAATATGAACAGGAATCTTCAATCCATGCGATAGGAAATATGTTGTTGCCACCGTCGAATTAGAGAGATCTTTATTCAGGATGTAGGTTCAAACAGTTTACGCGGAAGCTTGCTGCATCTAGGGCCTTGAAATTTTTGCAATACTGACAGAGAAGAAACATGACATCCCATAGGTGCTTAAAAGTAATATTTGGGAGCTCGGAGACCTTTGAAGGACCTTGTAGAGGCAAATGCGCTTTGCAAACATGTCGAATGAAATGAATAAAAGGAGAATGCCAACTCATGTAATGTACACAGTCATCTTGAGGCCAGATTTTATTTTGAAGCTTTTAAACGGGCTGTTCATCTCTATATGAAAGTACGTTGCCATAACGTTACGTGTACGTGGCAGCTGGTAGGGCTCTAGGAAGGATAACCGTACAGGTGCATATCGTGGGGAAATGGCGAAGGTCGTAGGATATCGTCGATGAATTCACGTAAAACGTCAAAAACACTATCGGGAGGGTGTGAGGCTGTAGCAGTATTTGAATAAGCCGCCGAAGCTCCTTTAGTATCTTTCCTAGAGCCGATATAAATTTTCGCGATGGTTCAGTGAGTCTATCACGAAGCAACACTGGCGTCGACTGAAAGTCGGAAGAGTTTGAGTTTAATGGGGCTTCCAGGGACTTCCGAGCAATATTTCAAAGGGATATTCTCCAGTTCGGATGCGAGATGGATATATAAATATGAGCTAGCTGCTCTCTATCGTTCCAGACAAGGCAATAGGTTCGATTGTTTCTTCCGTCTACATGATGTGGCTGTGCTATCAGGGGGCTTGTGTCCATAGCCACTTTTAGGATTTCTTTACCCATAGTCCATCGGAGAGGAAGGATTACTGGTAATATTACTATACGCTGTATCTGTATCAGTGTTCCTGATGATCGTGATGAGAGGTCAATTTCGGGAGAAAATGATGTATCTCGTTCTCATACTACGAGATTTTGAAGCAGCAATTGACGAGTTGTCCCGGAGCGAGAAGGCACTGGGTGACTCCCAAAAGTACATTCCAATGAAGCATGCTGATAAGTATGCCCCGCTAACCACAATCGATGAGGAAAAGGGCGAGATGTATGGATGTACGCTCTACATCAGGTTGATGGTCAACTGGTCACGTGAAACCAATAATTGTCGTTTGGCGGGATCTTCGACAACTTTTAGGAATGCATTATTGTCCCACTGAATCAATGTTCCGAGGATAGTCACACAATGAAGGCAAGGTAGTGACCGGTAGAGAGAGAGAGAGAGAGAGAGAGAGAGCGTGTGTGTGTGTGTGTGTGTGTGAATTGCTGCTTAATGGAGAGGTCGCACATATTATCCATAAGGAAAGCGCTTGCGGTGCATTTGTGCCGGATTCGGATGCATGTTATGTCCTGTGACCATAAGAATACTTGTATACATGATACAGTTGGGTAAGGGCATGTTAAAGAGCGCTGTATAGACAGAGGTCAATGAGTCTCATACTCATTTAGACAATGACTTTAACGCTGTACTCACCACTGAAAATAATATAGGTTTTGAAAATTGAAGAACGCGTACATATGCTCCGAGAGCGTCTAGATGCCGGGCAACTTCGTTGTAGGACGTCCAGAAAGCCCTATTGGCATAAAACTTCAATTTTAGGACACTGTCCGTTGAGTTTGTGTGGTTTAAGCGTAGTCCAGCGCAAGTGCATCGGGCAGAGAAAGTTTCAGTTGAATGGCAAAAGCCTGGTTGGTCGGTGTAGGACACTCGAATTGCTGCAGTAGGAGTATGGGATGCTAAAAAAAGTACTGTGTAGCAAGCAAGTCTTGTGAACTATGAAAGGTTTGCATGAAAGACGACCATTTACATGACTTTGAGGGCCGCACGGGTTGAATTTTTGAACGCAGAAACCTTGAAGCTTTGAAGACTGATCTGCGGATATACAGGGTAAAAAATTTGCCTAGGTGCTGGAAGAGGGTGCATACTATTAGTAATATCCAAACGCTCCAATACGAAGAGAAGAAAAAAAGGATCTAACCTGGTACCTAGTCACTAGTCGCTACCCGCGTCCGACCCGCTTTGTGTCTTAGCATATCCTTCAAACAGAGGTACTAACTATTGGCCTCGCTCATAAGTTACCAAGTCATCTGGAAAGGATCCATCTTAACAACGCGTACTTCCATTTCTTCTTTCATCTTTGGCCGATGCCGTGCTTGACCTCTTTGTCGCATGTGCCTGGAAGTGTGAAGTCGCGCTTCAGGATGGCGTATAAGCTCAGATAAATAAACAGAGGTAGAGATCGGCTGTATCGCCCCTAGGGAGAATCTTTGCGGCAGTTTCGTGAACCGTCGTCGGGGAAGGTATCGAATGCCACTGATTCAGAGCACTGAAGCCGTAAAAGGTTCGGGCCGCATATAATTCGCTCACAATCGCGTGTTTACACAAAGCACTGGCATTGCGATGAACGTTCCAATCAAATTCCAATTGTATTCTAAAGACTAGCATTCCTCGAAAAGATACTAATAAAATGCATGTTACGCTATATGATAGGCAATGTCTGCATCCCGAAGTGTCTAATCCAATAAGTCAAACCCTTTATATTCTAATCTCCCGGAAGCAGAAACCCCAACATATGTTTCTTGTCACAATGATCTATCCGCAATACAGCGTCCTTTTCGACCTTGTCGATAAAGAGACGCTAAAAGTCAATGCCATAATTGACTAGCAGTATTCAAAGTTTGACCCAGCAGAACTTGACAGCCCGTACTACCTTCGCAAGGGACCATCTGGCCTTTTCTGCTGGAGTTTCTAGCCGGATTGGGCGGAGCGCCTGAATAATTGTCACAACTTTAAAAAGCAACGTACATATCATGAATTAAATGGTGCGTGTACAGTACACGGTAATTAGATAGACGTCGATGCCCTAATCCGGTTCTCCATGACTTCAATTCTGTGCTATTCTGTAGTTCCGATCAATTGAAAATATTCCTGTGAAATCTTCCGAGTGCTTCGCATCAACGTGGCGTTGGGCTGTTGAGAACGACGAAATCAGTCAACATTCCTTTTCGCAACATTTAACGAGCGTCGATGATGCCAGACGAGTGGGTCCGAGTTGATGAAATCGATTTGCTCTTTTCGGTATGTATCAGGAATGACCGTAGTGTTGAGACCATTCAGCTGCAACAGGACCTGTATGATTCGTCAGAGAAAATCGTTTATAATAACTTTGAATCCACTTCACCTGGTTGCTCGTGGTATATTGAGGCCATAATGGACCTGTATAAGTGTTAATGAAGGTGAAGTTATTATACGAGACTGAAGGATGACTAACGTGGGGTTCCATGTCCATCATTAGGGTCCAGGCTCGTCGCAAAAGAGACCCAGTAATCGATCATTATCCTGCTTAGGTGGATAGCAGGCGCAGAGGTGTCAGGGGGTACTCCGTAGACGAAATCAATTTCAGATGCGTGACTGACTGCTCATTGGAATGAATTAGCAAAAGTATCGTATTTATTCAGGAGAAAAAACAAATCGTGTACCTCCGAAA
>Ga0247779_1001695_pt1 | contig 10408 bp, 8 predicted proteins | sample UWRJL221509R5_FD_179925 | JGI IMG/M metagenome (GOLD analysis project Ga0247779, IMG submission 179925) | Plant litter microbial communities from Arlington Agricultural Research Station in Wisconsin, United States - UWRJ-L221-509R-5 | ecosystem: Environmental > Terrestrial > Plant litter >...
GAAATGCCGGACTGTCAGCAACATTACGATTACGGTCTACACTCGGGTTACACACGCTCGATCGACCGAACAATATTATCTGGTCAAGTGTCTACTAATCAGCTTTGGAACTGTTCCACGAGAAAGACTTTCAGGGCACCCGATGAGCACACGAAGTGCGGTCCCATAAGGAAAGCGCTACCTAGTACCCACTGAAAACGCGTCTGGTTCTGTGGCGCTGGGTAACAGGCGCGGTCCTTTCCGGAATAACCGTTTAATCGTTCGACGTGAAGCTTCTCACTCTACTTACCCTGATTTCAAAATTCTTCTCAGACCAAACTCGCAAGGACAAGCCCTAGATATTAATGTCTTCCTGGTTAATACATATATACAACGTGTCAATGATCCACCCAAGAGAAAGAATAAACATAAATATAATCTAAAAATAATAATTCAGATCTCATTGCGCAGTATGACGCTGAAGCAATGTTCGCAATATGGCTGATCCCCACGTTGGAAGAAGGACGGGTTATCAAATGGTTTTTCGCAACTCTGTGTCGCACGCGAGAGAGAAAAAGATCAGATCTGGTGCAAAGAACGTTATTAACGAAAAAGGAACTGACCGCACACACGAAACAACTCCAGCACCACTTCCCACCCAAGGCCTCCACGGCTTCATCATTGTCGCGGATGGACCTCTTGCATCGCTTGCACTTTGGCAGTCGCAACCGAACATGGCATGCTTCACAGTATGGATAGCCTTTGTATACCGTGAATCCTTCAAATTCACCGTCTCCGCTTAAGGCAAGTTCTCCTACGACGGGCATCTTTGAGTAGGTAAAACCCTAATAAATAAAGAAAATAGATGACATACCTTTCGAATCTGTGGGAAGAGCCCCAGATGGCGAAAGGAACGGATCGCCACATTCGGCGCAAAAGAAATGCTGTGTGTGATAGGCTCTCTTTCCCAGAGCTGGATCATCCAAGCTAATGAATTGCTCTTCTATGATCGCCGTCTTGCAGCTATAACACCGAGGTGCGAAGTTCTACCACGTTTTGAGAAAGACAAATCATATTAGCTTGTGATAGAAAGAAGGAGGTTTCTCAAAAAGAAAAAAAAGTTGTATCGTCGCTTACCTCGTGGTAATCAAGATGGCAATACGGACGACCTTCATGCTCATACGAGCTGACATGTTCCAATAGCTCATTGCACACGGTGCATTTGAAGCACGCGGGATGCCATCGCATGCCCATTGCACTGACAATTCGGCCAGAGATTGATCCATGACATCCGCCACAGATAAGACCACCACCACCAACGCGCGACTGTCTGCCATAGTTCTGTCCTTGAGACGGAGGTCGCGGTTGCTGTTGTTGGTGATATGGGTGTTGTTGGTGCTGACGTTGACCATTATGGTCATCAGGACCAGAGATATTGATACTCGGACCCTCATGATGGTCGTCGAACCCAGGTCCTGAGACACTTATACCAGGAATTTCGTAAACTTGGATCTTCGGTCCTTCGTTATTATTGAATTCATGATGCTCCTGACGGGGTGAGTCCATGCCTATGTTAATCATAGGTATGCTGTTAGACATCGGCGGTGAATTGACGCTGCTAGCAGAAATCGACGGAGATTGTGATTGTGACGCAGAATCGGCATGTCTCCTCGGTATGTTCGAGTTGCCAGTGCCACCTAAAGGACCGACTTGAGTACGAGGTACTACTACCCGTCGTCGTTCAGTGTCACTTCCGTGATTGCTATCTTCCTCTAGCTTGGGTATATCTGCCATCTTGCTCCTGCCTCCAACCGGGTGGGGAGATTCGATCCCAATCGTCGGCGGAGGCGCTGGAGTCTGTGGCTGATTTCTCGAATTAGACAGTTGTTGTGTAAGCTTATCAGAAAAAATTGACGTGTTCGATTCTCCGTGCTGCTGCATATGCTGATTGAATGCAGATGGAGGAGGGACGTTTGCCATATTATAAATCTGGCTTTGCGGTCTTCTCTGCGGACCAGATGCAACTTCCTGAGTGGGCGCCGAATACATCGATCGTCGTCGCGCCAGCTGTTCCATTGCCTTATTAGCGGATATGGGATTGATCTGAGACTGTGGACGTCCTTGTGGCTGAGGCAACTCCCTTCGCAGCGTCACTGTGTAACCAGAAGGACCTGGAGATGGTGTACGTACAATAGCCGCACGCGGAGGCGGGTCGTCCAAGTTGAGATTCGCTTTATGATTCTCGATGCGCGAGTTCCTCATAGCTTGATTGTTGGCTAGAACCTGTGCACCACTATAACTTGATGAAGACATATTCGTAGACGCCTCAGATTGAGGCCTCATATCAAAATAGTCTTGCTGGGCGTTATTAGAAACAGAACCAGGCGTCCTCGGAAGACGAGGTAAATCCACAGGCCAGGCATTCGAGCTCGCAGAACCACGGCTCTCGCTCCTGCTGTGGCTGTTCCCATTAACATTCATCGCCGAGAATCTGTTGGCCAGATTGTCGTCGCGATTCTGCTCGACTTTGCGCCGGTGCTCTTCTTCATCGTAATCGTCAAATTTAATAGGTGCGCTCTTTAGTCTGGGACCTCCGCGCACCTTCCGGTCTTGTTCGGTCTCTCGGACCATGGCAGGAGGTTGAGGCAGTCCTGTCTTTGTGCTCCTACCCACATTTCGTTGCTTTTTCGATTCAAAATCTTGCTCCCACACTTGCTCTTCATGATCGCGATAATCACGATCCTTTTGCCTCTTGGGGGTAGCAAGAACTCGATGCTTGTAATCTTTCTCTTCTTCTTCTTCTTCTTCCTCCTCCTCCTCCTCATATCGCCTCCGAGCGCTCATAGCCGACTTAGATCTCCTGCCTGCAGACTTCATCTCAAGAATCCCATATTGCGGACTAGGCTCTCTCCGTCTATCTCTCACCTCTCTCTCCCGTCTATCCCACTCTCGCTCATCAATTCTTCGAGAAGCGGGTACAACGCTCATCTGCTGCTTTTTCTTCGTCGCCGTCGTGGTCAATTTCTTCGTGGTCTTCTGCTGCCACTCAATCTCACTCTCATCCTCGTCATTCTCCGTATCATCATCATCATCATCATCATACGCTAATCTCAATTCCTCTTCCTCTTCCTCCTCAGACTCTTCATAAGCTCGCCGCCGCCGATGTTGAGTACCTCCAGCAAACGCCGATCCAGGTCTAGCTCTCTCTCGCTCGCTAGGCTCGCGTCTATGTCTAATAACCTCCCGTTCTTCAAAAGCACTTTTCGATCTTTCGTGTTTCCTTCCCAATGACTGTGACCGCGCATCCTTCTTTGCATTAATAGGCGCCCGTCGCCGATCATCTTCATCATCAGAAGGTGGATTCCGAACTTTAGGCCGTAAAACGGTTTTAGTGGGAGATTGTCTTATGGCTACTGCATAAGGCTCTTCGACCTCTCTTTCCTTTCCTCGTCTGACTTTAGTAGGCGATGGAGTTTCCGTGTACGAGGACGGCTCGTTCTTGGCCTTTGGTCGAAGTACTTTCCGGGGTGTTGTCGTGGTGCTTTCTACTTCGCGCATATGAGCGCCGCGAGAGGTAGATCGAGCACCTGCTTTACCCCGACCGTGGAATCGAGTGACGATGACAGGAGCTTCTTCCTCTTCTTCTTCCTCTTCCTCCTCATCTTCTTCCGTCTCCTCCGTTTCTTCGCTCTCCTCGGTCTCTTCCTCTTCTGTTTCCTCCTGCTGGTACTGCTGTTGCACTTGACTGCTCCTTGGGTACCCTTGGTTCAAATAACCTCCAGAACCACTAGTACCAGCCGACAATGGCTGCTGCTGCTGCTGATACCCCGCATAGCTCGGCTTCGGGGGGCTGGTCGATGGAAATCCAGCATTCGCCATGGCCGCAGAGCGAGACTGCTGGTATTGCTGATACTGCTGAGCCAAGCTCGGAGCTGGGCCAGGCGCAGCAGGCGCCGGCACAGGTGCAGGAACGGGTACAGCAGCCCCACTGGACTTTTTCTTCTTCAACAATTTACTCCATTTATTAGAACTGCTAGTACTGCTGGGCGGAGGAGCAGCTGGTGCAGGCACAGGCGCCGGCGGCGGTTTGGGTTTCGGATGTGGTTCAGAGACCATCCCAGCAGCATAGCCCCACACAGGCGCAGGCATTTCGGGAATCGTCCGTTTCCACATCGGTGTGAATTTCTGCGGAGGCGCTGCTGTCGAGCTACTACTCGTACTGGCGGACGACATGACGCTCTCTGCGACCGAGCTCGTTGAGTTTTTCGATATCATCGGTGGTGCAGATACGTTTGGTGGATGATGTTCGAATCCAGATGATGTAGATTTTGCTGATCGTGATGCTGAAGTAGAAGATGGGGTAGTGGGTACGTTATTATTGTTGAAGCCACTGCTGCCACTGTTAAAATCCGATTTATTCCACGACGTAGTTGGCGGAGTCTCTTTGAGAGGACTGTTAGATTGTGAACTTGGCTGCGATTGAAATTTTGGGGGACTCGCTCTCCTCTTTGGCAGATTATCAAGAGAGTCGTCTGCCTCTGCCGGAGAGGCAAGACTGACTGCATAGCTAGATGTCTTGGAAATACCAACACCGAGTCCTGCCTTTCTATCCGCTATAGAAGGGAAGACGGACTTTGTCGGGCTAGAAGATGAGGGCATAGAGAAAGTCGATCCCGTAGCAGATGTAGCTGAAAATGCCGATCCATTTGCTTGATGTGGCAATCTGCCTAAATCAACAGTAGCGCGCTTGTTATCACTTTCAGTGGGCGTAGGAAGAGGCCGACGCGTCGGTGAAGGTGTCTTTGACGAGGGCGGTAAATTTGTTTGGATCGGTTGTACCTGTACGGGAAATGGTTTCGCAGTGCTTGATGTGGGAAGGACTGGAATACGTTTGGGTGCATTTGGAGGAGGCAAAGCAGGTGGTGCGGTGTTTACACCTCCAGCTGGTTGAGGGAGAGGCCGCCTACCGGGAGTCTGTGGGGTCGATGGCTGAGGTGCGGGCTGCTGCACGGGTTGAGCGGTAATCGACTGCCTTTGGATAAGTTTCTGCTGAGCAATGGTGGCAGAAGGCGAGACAGGCGGAGGTTTAGATGGAGTAACTCTCCAAGAAGATGTGGGTACATTTGTAGGTGGCGAGGTGACCTGGTTAGGGAAAGACGAGGTAGGCAGGTTGGGTATTTGATTAGAATACGTAGGACTCTGCACCGTGGCCGGGGAATACACAGGCTGTTGTTGCTGCTGCTGCTGTACTGGGTATTGAACAGATTGTTGCTGCTGAGAATATTGAACCTGAGCAGGAGGAGGAGCATACACTGGTTGAGATAAAGGATACGGAGTCTGCTGTGCAAATTGAGGCTGCTGCTGGATATAAGGAGTCTGCGGGGGGTGATATTGTTGCTGGGGCGGAGCATACGGAGTTTGACTTAATGGATAAGGCGTCTGCGTCTGTTGTGGGATGCTCTGAGCAGCATATTGTGTATACTGGAATCCTTGAGACTGGATCGGCTGTTGTTGTGGAGTATACGTCTGTTGTCTTTGCAGATGAGGCTGAGGTTGTGGTTTTCCCAGTTGCTGATAGATATTTTGTGGCTGCTGGAATACAGGGGGGTATTGCTGCTGCTGTCCCTGGTAATATCCAGAATTGTGGGCCATGGTAACTACCCTAAAGCAAGGTCAGCTGATATCGAGCATATAAGAAAGAGATGTAGGGACCTCGTTTCGTGGTAGCAGATAACAAACCAACCTGAACCGCGAGGAAACGAACGCGATCATCTATCACTCACGTGCCTCAACCCTCAGGTCACCGAGCTTTCCACTTTGGGAATATTGCTCCCGCTGGTATAAGGATACATTCAACTAAAGAATACCACTTTTGCTACTGATTGACACAAGTACTTTGCTTGAAAATGCCATCAAAACTTGCATCCTAAAATTAGAGATCATAAGGTACATACAGAACGTCAAAGTCCGTGCAACATCTAAGCTAAACTCGGTAATGTTTTTTAATCTTCATGCACAAAAATATCTGCCTTAGCACGACTCATCCAAAGTCCTAACAGGAACGGCTCACAAGGTCGGAAGAAACGGTAATACCATTTCTGTAATTAGATTCGTCGCTGATATTAATATGAGCTCACCTACTCACGTCGTCAGCAAAATTGACTTGTTACAGCTTATACAAGATGCAAAAAGGTCAGGGCCGGAGATGCGGATCCGTAGGACACCAAGTAAATATTAGCCAAATACATATGGGCTCTTGCACCATTTTGTCAGTTTCATACTTTGTGAGGTCCACAGTCACCTATTAGCTGCGGGTGCTCTCTTTCAAGGTCATAATATGGGTACATCACGACTTGAGTCTGGCAGGTAGTGTAGTATAGTATATGATTAGTGCTTTATCAGCACTTACTGTGTATCAATTATCGAAACTAAAGATTATACAAGTAATATAACAACTCTAAGTAACCTGATATCGGTGAATACTCAAAAAAGAGCCGGAATAGACAAAATAAAATGGACTTATTCGTATCGGCGTCCCAAAGCGCGCCGTAGTATTTCACATTCAGCCAGTTGATTGCACGACATAAAGTAAAAATTATATCAGGATGTGTGATTACTTGTATGGAATTGAGTGGTTATATCTTTTCTAGACTTTAGGTTAAATGAAAGGCTGGACAAATGCAATGATAAGTTAAAGTGGGAGGCGCTGGTATGATATCGGTCTAAAAATAGTTACTCACCCGCGAAACTCAAGAATAGATCCCGTTTGATTTTGAATTTGTTAAACTTAGGGGTATAATGGGGTAATTATACGTGTCCATGTACATTTTGAAAAGCGATTTAAATTTCGTTGAAAGTCAGTCTTTTTTCAAACAAACAAAAGAGACGTTTAGTACGGGGGCGCACACTCTTATACAAATACTTACTTTGTATGAGTACGATCGCAACTCTAAGAAATGCCTTAAAATATTGGTAACGATCATGTGCTTTAGCGTAGGCTTTGCTGTAATTCATCAAATATCATGTACATGACATTGTATTGATATGACTCATATGCTGACGCTCCGATGATGTTGCGATGTCTTATTGTCGTCCAATCGAGAAAAATCAAATCGTTCAAAACAAAATATATGATCATCGGTCCACATTCAAGAATTCATTGACACTTAGACTGACCTCAAGTTTCTGTCCTCGATAATGATGCATGATATATTCAGCTCGAAGCTAGAAGGGAGTTCTCTATTCTTATCGGCAATCTCCCACAGTCTCTACTGTAAGCTGGGAAAAACACTTGTGACGGGCGCGACGGTTTCCCTGACATCGGCAGGTTTCATTTTGTCATAGGCCGAAGAACGCTATCTGCGAACAAGATACTTGGGGAGCGCCAGCTGTCTGCCATCGGCGTCTGCGTTAAGCCTTACCGCTCCTAATATTCAAGCAAAATATAACTTCAAGCTAGCTATTTAATGCTGGACAAAGCGAAAGTTCCAAATCTTTTTATACAAAACTTGCTAGCCACTCAAGGTATAAGATTAGATCAAGTCCCATGCCCACGTTCAAATGCGCATTGTCCACGTCTCAATATACTCGGAGAATGAAACACGATCTGTCAATTATAAATTTTCAGCGTTTGTGCGCTTTTATAGTTCAAATTTTTACTCACCAGTGACACATACATATTGAGAAGTCGAGGAAGGTCTGAAGAGTTTGACGCGTTGTTATTTATGGCTCACATGACCGTTGGCGCTAAGCATATCGCAGTCGGAATTTACGCGGTGGCCTTTAAAGGCCGCCCATGCCGTCACTCCTTCACTGCCACATTGTTTCACTGACGCACAGTAACGACCAGCTTGCTCCCCAACTCGGTCCATGGCAGCTTGATGATTTAAACCTTTCCGCAGCATATTACACACTCTTTCTGGTCCTCTCTTTCTAGTGCAATTCTAGTGAAAGACTGGGATGTCAAAATTTATGCTCAGAACAAAATGGCCAACGGCGGCTTTGGCAAATCGCAAATTTATCATTGCGATCGCTGCATTCTTCGTTGTTTCTTTCGTCCTTTTGGCGAATCATTCACTATCGTCCTTTCCAGCTATGACCATCTCTCTGGAAGAGATGCACGACCCAGGAAGCTCCGAGGCCATTAACCATCCACCGCCCGCATCGCAGCCCTACACAAACACAACGCGCATTCTACTCGTGTCAGCCATGTACCCTCTCAAGAAATCAAAACATACCCATGAGGAATATGCACAATGGCTTTCCAACTTTCTTGGACAAATCACCACGGACATATACTTCTTCACCACTCCAGAATTCGCCCACGTTGTCCGAACGGCACGGGGGACTGAATATCCTATAACCGTCGACACTACATACCCATCTCCATTCGATACCCCACCTCTCAAAGGTCTGGAAGGAACTTACGCAGCAATGCACGACTTGGACAGGGAGAAATGGTTACATTCTCCAGAACTGTACGCCGTTTGGAATGCAAAACCGTTCTTCCTAAATCTTGCTGTCGAGAACCTCGCAAAGACGGGCAAAGTCTACGACTACGCATTTTGGAATGACGCCGGCAGCTTTCGCAGTGAACACAGATACAAAACATGGCCAGATCCGCGGAGGGTCGATCAGATTTGGGCTACCGGTAGCGAATTTGCAGGACGGGATGCGAAGGATCTGCTATTCATTCCTATCACTCATTTGCCTGCGCGTAAAATGAGTACCTGGAGGGAAGACATGGGGCCTGTGGATTATGAAGTTAGCGAAGGTGAGTTATTGGTCTACATCCAGGAAATTATGTATGCTTCTTCTGCACGTCACAACTCATATACGATCGCGTTATTTTAGGATCTTTCTTCGGGGGGTCGCCGAAAACAATAACCTGGTGGGCGAATGTGTACTATGCATACCACGACTATTACATCTCTCTTGGCATGTTCGTGGGGAAAGACCAAACGCTCATGAATTCTATTTTCTTCCTCTTCCCGGACCGATTTATCACCGTCTTCTATAAAGACCCAGATGCAGCTGCCCACGCGGGTATTATTCCAGTCCTCGATTCGGGATATCTCGGTGCCTGCGGTAACGATTGGTGGTACTACCAGTTCTTCTTATCGGATCGCTCTACTCGTGATCAGATGCGAGAAATATGGCTCAATTGGACGTCCTGGGGTAGCTGGGAGTGGTGGAGGACCCGACAGAGGTGTCGCTTGACGGGAGTGGAGTCTATGAAAGACATTTTCAAAAAACATTTCGGGTCCAGCTGGGTACCGCCCAAGAGTACCCTTGGTGTGGCGTCAGATTAGGAGGTGGATGGGCAGGCATAATAATACAGGTCGCCTGCGTTGGCACAGATTGTTCTATATATATATTCGGATGTGTTGTTATTACTAGTATACCATCGTACGGGCATGTACGCGTTGTAATATTAATATTATGCTATCGTGTTTTCAATTTATACTGCATATCAGCGTGGTCGGGTCACAGTGCTTCCATGTCATGAGCGCTACAGTGTTAATATTATCTTCGCCAGTCGTAAGGTATCGGCTGAAACAAGGACGACGAAAGATCTTCAGAGGAAATTGAGATTTCAGAAGGCTTATAGTTGCAAATCAAACGACGTACCATATACTGCTCGAGTTAGTCTCTCTCGTTGTAGTCATAACCGCAAGGCCCCGGTATGAATCCACTTTTGTGCCTTCAAGAGGAGGACAAGGCGATATTGTCCTTATACCTCGCAGACAAGACAAGTGTAGAGTGCTGCACATATAAGACTGCGAGATGTACAAAAATTTTATGATTCAACCATCGCTCTATGAGAGAAGAAAGTAGCTCGGGGCAGTCAAACCTCACAGTCGGTCGTTGCAGCCCACATATTTGTCCTTTCCTAACAAGCGATCATGGTACATGAAAATACGATTGAGGACCTCAGGAGCAAAGACGAACATCCCATTTCGGTTTTGACTCAAGGGGAAACCACCCATATACGGAGTCAGACGCCACCTATTTTGTTACTACAGGACTCATCAAGTACACCAGCGCTCAATACGGGAATCTGAATCTTATACCCATCTCAATTGGAGGGCATATAATTGGCGTTGGGTGTGGATCCTAATCGCTTGTGAATCGTACATAAGACGTTGTAGAATGTTAGCCATTGATAACATAAGTAGAAAAGACAGAAAAAAAAAGGTAAGAGAGAGAAAGAGTCTAAACCACCCAACTTCGTGGGAAAGTGATGCCGTCGAGGTCACATGAGCTTAACCAAATCAAGTTTTATAACACTTGACTTCATAAGTACTACACCCATACGCGTGCGACATGGAAAACAACTCGTCTGACGCAAATTCCTTTTCTGCTGCGGTGAACTCGAGCCCTTCTGCTAGTCAAAAATCGTCTTTTACCGACAATCAACAACAGTCTG
>Ga0247779_1001696_pt1 | contig 10405 bp, 5 predicted proteins | sample UWRJL221509R5_FD_179925 | JGI IMG/M metagenome (GOLD analysis project Ga0247779, IMG submission 179925) | Plant litter microbial communities from Arlington Agricultural Research Station in Wisconsin, United States - UWRJ-L221-509R-5 | ecosystem: Environmental > Terrestrial > Plant litter >...
CTGTTCTTCGACAAGTTCGAAATCACCAACGAGATTGAGGATCTTGACAAAGGAGCTGAAAATCAACAGCTTGCCGTGAACCTCATCCAAGAAGACAATGTGACTGAGAAATTCGTATACCTTTGCAATTTAGCAAATAGCTTCAGGATTCGATTTTCCCACTCACATGCCCTTGAGCATCTAGATGAATGCATAAAGATTATGGAAGATGCTCTTGACTACATCGGCGAAGGAGCTGAAAGGTCTAAGGCAATCAGTCATCTGGCCGACACATATCTGGAACGCTATATGATAGAACGGGACGAAATACATCGACAAAAATGCCTCGAACTATGCAAAACGGCAGTCACTTCTTCAGCTTCCTTAAAGACACGCTTTTACGCCGCTAGGACATGGACGACTGCCACTAGTTATAGTCGCAATGGACCGGATGCCCTAGAAGCTACAACCGCGATGGTTGACCTTTTATCACAACTAGCTTGGCCAGGACTCAGTCTTTCTTCGCAGATCGACGTCCTACAGTTTGGTGGACAAGCCGCTTGCAATGCAGCAGCAGTCGCCTTACACTATAAAGATATTCGCAGGGCATTGGAGTGGCTGGAACAAGGACGCACAATTGTTTGGAATCAACTTCTTCGTATCAGGTCTCCTTTGGATGACTTGAAAAAACGTGAACCAGAACTCGCAGAAGAAATTTTCAAATTATCAAGACAACTTGAGGTGGGCGCGGAAGATAGGCATGAAACCATTTCCAGTCCACGAGAAATTTCAGGAAAAGATACCAGAGCGCAAATTGCGTTGAAACGCGATAAACTCTTGAAGAAAGCCCGCGCAATCCCTGGATTCGAAAGGCTCATGATGACCAAGGAATATGAGAACTTTGCCGTTGCGTCTTACGACGGATCTGCAGTAGTTATCAATGTAAGCATGCATAGATGCGACGCGATAATATTGGCCGCAGGCGACGTTCCGTTTCTTTTGCCTTTGGAAAGCTTTTCTCTTCAACAAGCCGAAGATCTGAAGGCAATGATGATTCAAGTGCTTCAGGAATCCGCGAGTTTACAAAGACATTCAGGAGAGAATGAAGACAGCGAAGTACAAGAACGATTCGGGAAGGGAAGACGGCGGAGACCAAGTCGTGAAAACATTGATACAACCCTCAGGTATATATTGAAAGAACTATACACAAAGGTCGTCGAACCAATCATCATCTGTCTGGGAATTGGAATAGCGGTAAGAAACTTTGGTGTGACGCAAGATTTGCTGATCTCAATGACCCCGCAGTTCGATGAAGATCTGCCACATATATGGTGGTGCCCCACAGGTCCGCTGACCTTTCTGCCATTACACGCCGCTGGAATATACGCGGCGGAGAGCGATACAGAGACACCGAGAATCTCTATCTTGGACTACGTCGTGTCTTCGTATATCCCCAGTCTCAGCAGCTTGCACAACATCATGTACAAGAAGTCGCATCATCGTCCACCCTTCAAGATGGTGACTGTCATCCAACCCAACACACCAGGCCAAGCAAAGCTCCCTGCAACGCTTTCTGAACTGAAGATTATACAAAGCCGCTGCAAGAGCGCGGGAACTTTCGAGGACTTGAAAATTCTCGTGGGAAGTGAAGCCACCAGAGAAACAGTAATGAAAGGCTTGAGAGAGCATTCCTGGGTTCACCTTGCGTGCCATGGAAAGCAGGATGCGAAGGATGCGACGAAGAGTGGGTTACATCTTCATGATGGAACCCTCTTCCTCGAAGATATCGTAAAGAATCAGATTCCTGATGCGGATTTTGCGTTTCTTTCGGCATGTCAGACCGCTTCAGGGGACACTGCACGTCCTGACGAAGCGGTGCACCTCGCTGCAGGACTACTGATGGCTGGATATACTAGTGTCATCGCATCTATGTGGTCCATCGGTGACGATGATGCTTCCATGATTGCAGATGACGTCTATGGGTATCTACTTCAAGAAGGAAAGGTTCCCGAGAGCAGACAAGCAGCCAGAGCTTTGCATAGTGCCGTGCGCAAGTTAAGGATCAAGCATTGTGGTCCACACGGCGGAAGCAATTTTCTTTCCTGGTTGCCATATATTCATGTTGGAATGTGATTCTAGGAGGGGATCAGTTGCAAGGACTTATTTAAATTGATAATGAATATTGATACAAGGCGGAATAATCTTGCCACTTGAACTTGAAGAAGATTGAATACATGCGTGGAGAACAAAGATCAAAAAAGAGCTTACATTGATTTACTACTCGTCCAGGTTGATGGCTTTGCCAAATTTCGCGTATAATTTTCCTTTGAGATCGTTCATCTGTACTTCACAATCATCTGCCTGTGCTGCGAGAACAGAAACTTGCTTGTCGACGAAGGCCTGGTCCCTTTCGATTCGTTTTACCGCACGCGGTTGAGTCATGTGGAGGAAAGCCTCGCCAACTTTATACCTAAGCTTCCGTCAGACATTTGGAGACGCTAAAGGGGATTACTTGACGCGTACATGACCATCTCCTGCTCATCGACAAATTCTATTTCTGTCAAAAGATCATCGAGCGCCTCTTTTTCTTGCTGCACAACGCGTCAAAAATGCGCATAAGTTCAATCGGAAAACACTACGCACTTTCAGTGCTTCAAGTTTTTCCTGGATGATGCGAATCCTATTATTCAGCTTTGAAAAGGTATTGATTCGTTGTTGATCCTCTTGTACGAATCAGTCTTTGCTTGATGAATAGGAAATATGTCAGGTGCACACACCCCAGGTGACCTCCTCCGAGTTCTCGTTCTCCTCTTCTTGTTCGAGCTATGATAGAGAATCAGGGTTTCGATTCCCAGAATGAATGGTCACACTGACCATGCGCATGATGAACGTTAAGAGAGAAAAGTATGGCCGCGATTTCAGGGTTTTGCCGATGATCCTGACCTCGGTTATGTCATCGGTCCGACTCAAGTTTCTCGCTATAGCAGTAGTGCCGCAGCTTGGGCATATGGACGTCTTTGTTGAAGTAGAACTTATTCTTGATTGTCATGGCTTCTACTGTTGCGTTTGCAGGGAAGTCCTTAAAGCAATATGCTTCAGTGCTTTTGACTTTGGATAATGTCAAATCCGGTCTATTCTACTACGTACTACTGGTTCAAGTCATCAAGGCCAAGCGACATCTCCAGGCAAGAGGAATCACAACGACAGCGAAGGAGCTTTATGTGTGGGTTTCACAGGTATGTAGCAGTATAGTACATAAACAGCTACCTACGTGCTTACAGTAGTTTTTGACTGTAGCAAATAATCCGCCTCATCCTGCGGCTGCCTTCTACCCGCAAGAAGGTGGAATCACAAATGGGGGCTGCTAAACTTGACATTGAGAACCGTCTTGTGCCAAAAGGCGCAAACGTTACTCGCCACTTATCCCTGCCTTCTGACGGAAAGTCTTTGGAATGGATCCTTGAAGAAATGGACAAAATGGACACCGAAATGGGAGGATCGGTAGAGTCCTGGAGGCAAGGAAAGCTTTCTGGAGCAGTCTATCGTGAGTTATTTGAAGCTTTCTGCTATCATTAATCAAAATTACAAACACACTATCACAGATGGAGGAGACGAATTATCGAAAATCATCGTAGCTGCCTACGCTCGCTACTGTGTCTCCAACCCGTTGCATCCAGACGTCTTCCCTGCCATCAGGAAAATGGAAGCAGAAATTGTAGCGATGTGCTTGAAGATGTATCGTGGGCCTGAGGGTTCAGCTGGTGCCATGACGTCCGGTGGAACAGAGAGTATTATTATGGCTATGAAGACACACCGGGATTGGGCTAGAGCTACCAAAGGCATTACTGAGCCAGAGATGTTCGTGGTGTACCTTACCATCCAGGACTTCAAGCTGATCTTATTTGCAGAATTGTTCCTTCAACTGCCCACGCAGCATTCGACAAAGGTGGTGCCTATCTTGGTATCAAAGTCCACACAATCCCTATCGACCATTATACTCGGAAAGTGAACATTAAGCATGTGAAGCGTGCAATGTATGTGCATTCTGTGATCGCATAGAACTTATACTGAAGAGCGTCGAAGTAATCCCAACACTATCATGGTATGTGCCTTCTTAAGGTACGCATATTGTCTGTGCTGACTCTAGCGCGTCTAGCTTGTAGGTTCCTGCATCAATTTCCCGGATGGAAATCAAGAAGATATCGAGGCACTCGGTGCTTTGGCAAAGAAATATAACATTGGTCTTCATGTCGATTGTTGTCTAGGCTCCTTCGTCGTGCCCTTCCTCGAGCCTGCTGGTTTAGCAAGTGGCGACAGCAAAGGTAGATATCGTCTGACACCTTTCGATTTCACTGTCGAAGGTGTCACTAGTATAAGTTGTGACACACACAAAGTAAGTTGCTGCTGTTGTGTTGCCTGCTTGAAACTGTAACTAAAAATAATGTTTTAAGTATGGATTTGCGCCCAAGGTAAAATACCTAATAAATTCTTCGGTTGGGTTACACTTGACCTATTTAACTATAGGGAACCTCCGTCGTGATGTACCGAACAGCAGAATTGCGTCGCTTCCAATATTACGTTAATCCAACCTGGCCTGGTGGTGTTTATGCCAGCCCAGGATTGTCCGGCTCTCGGTAAATATAACTTCTGGCATTTATGCAATGCGATCCTAATGTCATCAGACCAGGCGCACTGATTGCTGGATGTTGGGCAGTTATGCAACATCTAGGAACAGAGTATGTACTGCATTCTATACCTTCTCTAGCACAAACTGACGTGCCCATTTCAATCACCAGGGGCTATCTGGCATCGTGCCGTGACATCGTAACCGCTGCTCGCACTATCGCTGATGCAATCACGGATGATATTCCTGAACTTTACGTTCTCGGAAACCCACCAGCATCGGTAGTAGCGTTCGCAAGCAAGCACCCGCAGGTTGACGCATTGGAAGTTGGCGATGGGATGGGAAGGAGAGGATGGCACTTGAACGGATTGAGCTCGCCCAAGAGCGTACACATTGCCTGCACCGTAAGCTCTCATGCATTTATTATACGTGGGTGTCGACGAGAAGCTGACTACAACAAAAAAAAAACCTGCAGAGGCTTACTCTCCAGGTTGTAGATCAGTTCATTGCCGATTTGAAAGATTCGGTACGCGAAGCTAAGATTGCACCGTCTGGTAAAGGAACCATGGTTTCGGTATATGGTACGCTACTTTCTTTACTTCTCGATCAACATCCAGTAACACCTCTCCTAGGTCTTGGAAACTCCAGTGCTGTTGGGCCTGAAATGGTTTCTCAGTTGGCATCGTCTTTTTTAGATGCCCTTTATAAGGCGTAGACAGCATGTACTTCATGTGTCATGTTGTTATTTTTTGCATATATCTATGAAGTTTCTTATTTAATTTTTACTGAAAAAGCTGCTTTTTTCTTTGTTGATATATTTACTCTTAACAGCGTTTTTCAAAGACCTCTGTCTAGACTCTAGACAAACTTTTTTCACGTGACCATATCATACACGCGACGCGACTTGAAGCCTACCTCCTAGGCCGGTAACCTGGCCTGTATACCGCTGAAGCGACAAGAAGGGTCAGGTGACCCATGCAGAGCATTTCTTGTATATACACCTACCTCCAATGTCCTAGTGAAGTCCAAGGATTTTAGGTAACGTTCCTGACTCCCTAATAATCCTGCGGGGCTCTGAACTGGTGTAAATAAAGCAAGATATGGTGCACTCATGACGTCGCGATGATTTCACAACGCCGTCTGATCATGAGACGGTTAAAATTTCCACAGTTGTCCGGATTAAAATCGAGTGTATGTTTGAACTTTGCAGGGTGCAGCAAGGTATGGAGCTCGCACATGTGTATGTACCCAGCTCTGCTCTTCTTTCTCATCAAATATATGACAGCGACTCACACTTGGACTCTATACATACATTTTATAGTTCTGCTTTATTAAGCCTTATATACTTTCTCATGACGCACAAAAGGAACGCACACCTGATGCAAATATGTGCAAGTCCGTGTCGCTAAATTGTCTGTTATTTTTTTTTTGGAATGCCATGTAAGTAACTATGAATGTAGGACGAGCGACTGCGTTGATTTTATTTTATTTTTGCTCTGTGTTTCATCAAGTCTCAATTGACTCTAGGTATTGAACCTCTCACAGTAACCTTGTTTAATATATTTGATCCGTACAGTTTACTTCACTATTGTAACGAGATCTCCACTTTTGACGTTGACAGAAGCTCCAAAATTCTCATGTTATGACGCACATCGCATGAACAAGCGCTGTAAACCCCCGGCTTTCTGCAATAGGTAAGTGGTAATTCAGTTCTCAAATTTGTCCTTAGTCTTGAAGGAGTATAAAATGGCAAGCAGTTTCGCAATTTATTCTTCACTCGAACAACCCACATCGTTCAGTTAATCCATTCTCAACATGCAATTCAAGCTCGCCTCCACTCTTGTCTTTGTTACCCTTGCTGCTGCCACAGTCACCCCCGTTCGCCGCGGTGGAGGAGGAGGAGGTGCTACCACTCCCGCCAGCCAGTGCAACACCGGTGACCTTCAATGCTGTACGTCTTCACTGACGAAGTTGATTTTACTGCACAAATTTGATAACATTATTATGCCCGTTGTACAGGCAACAGCGTCCAGGCTGCAGACAGCTCTTCTATTGCAGGCCTTCTCGGTCTTTTGGGCATCGTCGTCGGGGACGTCACTGCCTTGGTTGGGGTAACCTGCAGCCCCATCTCTGTCATCGGAATTGCCGGCAACTCTTGGTAAATATTCTCGACGATTATGCTATCTGCGTCCGTTTTTCTGATAATTATTTTACACATAGTTCCGCTCAACCAGTCTGCTGCACGAACAACTCCTTCAGTCAGTCTACTTTTTCTTTCTTAAAAATTATGATTATTTAACGTTCTGCTATTTTAGACGGTCTCGTTGCCCTCGGCTGCACTCCCGTTAACCTTAACTTGTAGACATGCAAGGCCTACTGCACATCCCATGGGTATGGAGATGGTGGAATTCTGAGGTTCAGATTGCTTTGAATTTTATATAAAACAGAAAAATAAATATATGTTATGATTATGTCTCCCTTTTATTTTTGTGTGACAATTTAAGAGAATAACAGTCGTTCACTCGCCCATCCATCCATTGTCTACGACATTCTTCAAACGTGCGTGTAGACATTTCCTCCGGTCTGGAGAATGGAAGAAAAATCTAAATGGAGATATGAAATCAAATCTGCGAGCGTCGGCGGCGGCGCTGATGATGGCATATCCAGGGACATTTACTCGAGCTTATCTATCGGTTGATAACATCAAATCAATGAGAGAGAATTATAACAGTTTTCGAGATGTTCTAGCAGAGAAAACTAGCGTGAAGGTGTTCATGGAGATATGATTACTTGCGATAGGATTATTAGCATTGACATGTGTCATGAAGGCATTGGGGATCGATATGGTGTACATATGCACGAGCAAATTAATATCTGGGAATAGTATAATGGTACGTCTAAGATGAAGACAGAATGAGCAGCTCCGGGTCTTTCTGCGTCTGTACTGGCGACAACCGGCCACCGAGAATATCGTGATTCGTGCCCGGAAAAAGCCATAAAAGTAGACATAACATAACTGGAATGATACATAGCTTGACAATAGCAAACTCCCTGGTTATGTAGATGTTTGACCGAGACTACAGCGATGCGATGCTATGCGTGGTAGCTGGTACCGATTTTTGAATAGTCGTTTTGTGTTTGCCAAGTTGTAGATTTATACCACAACGAAGCATCCTCCGACAAGCGCCTTTAAAGATCGATGTCCGTCGTACCTCTTTTATTGAAACCAATTCAAAACTTACGCCACTTATATCATGCTATGCAAAGCTAATACATATGCTATTTTGTTAAAAGATCGTTATACAAATACCGCGAGCACATGGGACTGTGGAATCTGGATCTGCGTCCGCAAGGAAGAAATCTATTCTTGTGCTTTTATACGACCAAATTGGCCTTGAAAAAAAAAATGTCGTAAGAGTCGAAATAAACCTGATATCGAACATAACACGAAATTGTTGCAACCCGTCATATTCGTATCACAATCATTCAAGCTAGATGCTCCATGGCTTAACTTCGGAAATACTTGTACAGCGTATAGCGTTAATACAGCAGGCTATCTATATCTGAGAGAGATAATTTTAAGCTCACAGATAACGCATAAGAGTGTATCGATGGTAGCAGGGAAGCTGGGACGCGTTGCTGTGCAGCTAGAACAGACGAGACTTCCGACCATATGCCGCAGTAGTTCACGATCATGATATGTCGCTTAAAATGCGTGTTCTCGAAGGACGAAGTCAAGAAGGAGTAGATCATGGTTCATTTCGGTCTTTTTTACGCGGTCGGCTCTCTTTTCATCGCTTATTATACTCCGTGTGCTCGAAATTTCTCTCGGTTGAGATACACAGAGGGGCTCGGAGGTTGCCTGGGTTTATCGATGATGCCAATATCCTCGTTTTTTCTATTTCTAGGATCTGTATGGCAATTCGTTATCTATCACCTTTGCGCTAAGTGCAAATGTGGTCGCATCAAACACGCCCAATCCACTGCATCCTGCTTATATACCCATGGAGGAGCCATACTTGAAGCCTCGCGCCGGCTTATAAAAAGGTATAAAGTCACGGCGCGTCCTCCGAGAATATTTTTATTTGTCAAGTCCAGAACAGTACGGCACCCGAGCTCGTTGATGGCTTGTTTGGTGATAAGGTACCATCGGTCTATGTCTCAAGGGGAAATGTATTTAAATGGTGAACATAATCTTGGACTTGCTTCAGCTTTGGCGTGTCTTTCGAGTATGTTGAGACGATGCGACCACGGGCGCTAAATCAAGAAATACTCTGGAACTACTTCGGGAGATCAGCGGGCGCCGCCCCGCCCGGTACGTTTGAGAATAGATCGCCCTTATACACAGTCGAGGAAAACAATAAATTATTAAATTTTAATTTGGATGCTGAGACTCGCCAGTCCAGAGGAAGGCCATAGGGGGTATTAGTACAAAAAATCATATAGTGTGTTTTGATACTTTCCTTTGATCATTTTAAAACATGAATCAGAACTGGGCAAGCTGCATCCGTTTAAAATGGATGGTGTGGCAAACCGCGCAGCATGTCAGTAGCCCATGTTATCTAGCCTATTTTAACGCCAAAAGATACGGCGAATCACACAAGAAATTGACTCTGGTGGATTTCTAAACTCTGGTACGCCGTTTGCAAATGGCGAGCATTTTTAAGCCCAAAAACTGGTGGTCCTGGTCCGACCGTTTCACCATCAAAATTCATAGACAAGAAATATATGTATGGAGAGCTGACGGAGTTGTAAAAATGAGTGACTCGTATTCCTGAGATATGAAGATTTAGTGAAGGCAGGCTTGAATCCGGACGAGTTTCGTGACGTAGAAGAAAGTTAATTCCGGTGGACGTCCGGATGAAGTTAACTTTCAGAGCATTCCTGGACCATGTTCTGTCAACAAGCAGTAGCACTATCCAAGTTGTAATAGGAGAATATAAAGATAACATTTGCTTTTTTGTGTTATTTTATGGCCCATAAAGGCTAGCCTTACGTTAGACCAAACATTTTGGATGCAAGTAGTAGCCACAGCGGCCCCTAGTCAAGCCCTTCTCCCACCCCTGCAGAGGCAGGAAAATGCTTGAACGATCTCCTCATGTACACCCATACCACAGCGTAGCGAGCAATAAACAAGATATAAATAGTACATCAAGTGTACAACTATTGACGTGAGATGGAACGGAAAGTTCATTATAGTTTCCGGGAGTATAGGAGGAAAGGGAAAGTTCGACGGAAGCCCCAGGTTAGATGTTAGGTAGAACTCTGAAGCGATACACATCCTACCGCAAAGTATGTATATGTTTAGTCTTTGGACGACCTGCTGGAGATACTCATGAACAAGTTCAAGTAATTCTCGGTCAATGCCGAGACTAATTGATGAAACACTCGGCTAAATTCCGACATGCGGCTTGCCACGTGCCGAGGGTAGATAAAAGGATTTGAAGCCAGTAGCCACTTTAAAAACTACGAGAAATTTGAGAAAACAAAAGTCGACCTATAATTAAAAACAGCCACATTAGTGCTGAGTTATATCGTCTAATGTCTTTGAGAATTAATTCTTAGTGGTTTAAGGATAGCCCTGTAATGGCAGATCGGCAGGCAACTCGGCATAGCACGTTATGAATTGCCAAAAATGGTTTAAAAGGCTAATCGGGAAGGGACGGGCTTGTTGGACGGAGGCTTCCGTTCCGAGCATCCAGCTGGCGGAGACAAGAGATCTGATCGAATGGACAACCTCCTTCATGATCATGTCGTCAGAGATCTTTCAGATCTTATATAGGAATGGCTCGCTACCATCGG
>Ga0247779_1001697_pt1 | contig 10405 bp, 18 predicted proteins | sample UWRJL221509R5_FD_179925 | JGI IMG/M metagenome (GOLD analysis project Ga0247779, IMG submission 179925) | Plant litter microbial communities from Arlington Agricultural Research Station in Wisconsin, United States - UWRJ-L221-509R-5 | ecosystem: Environmental > Terrestrial > Plant litter >...
CCGGACCGCCGACAACGGCTCGAACATGGGCGCGGGTGTCGGCGACTACACCCCGTTCGGCACGTACTCGGGCTACAACTACCGGACCTTCATCGGCTGGACCAGCCCCTCGTGGTCGGGCTGGACCAAGATTACGAAGGCCACCCTCTACTGCCGGAACAGCACCCAGTACTACGTGGCGTTCGGGTCGAGCCCGTCCGCCTACATCGACCTCATCACCGAGTCGTGGTCCGAGGGCAGCAGCTCCAGCCTGAGCACGGGCAACGCCACCGTCCACCCCGGTCCGTCCACCAGCAGCGCCAACCGTGTGAGCAAGAACACCGGCACCACCGAGGGTGCGTGGTGGTCGGCGGACATCACCGGCATCATCAACCAAGCTCACCCCGGCACGTTCTACGGCGTGCGCATCATCGCGCAGAGCACCAGCGCCGCCGACGTGGGGGAAATCTACGCGGACGACAGCTCGTCCGAGCCGTACATCGTCATCGAGTACGAGACCAACCGGGTCCCGAACACCCCGGTCGTCACCGAGCCGCCGCTTGGTCTCACCCTCGACACCGCCCCGGACTTCCAGTTCAGCGCCAGCGACCCCGACGCCGGGAACACGCTGAAGAACTACGACATCCAAGTCGCCCTCGACAGCGCGTTCACCTCACTGGTCTGGAACATCGCCACCCAGACGGCAGGCATCTCCGGCTGGGCTGTCGGACCCATCGCGTATGCGGGCACGGCGCTGGTGCCGGGCACCACCTACTACTACCGGGTCCGGGTCCGCGACCAGTCGGACGCCACGTCGGCGTACTCCGCGACGCGCACCTTCCAGCTCAACAAGCCCCCCGAAATCGTGGGTGCGGACCTGCCCTACGGTGGGGCCAACCACGTCGCACCCATCACCAACCTCGCCGACCTCGTGACCACGCTCACCCCGAAGCCGAGGTTCGTGTTCACCCCACGGTCACCGGTCGGGTCGCCCGTCACGGGCTATCAGGTGGAGGTGCAGACGCTGGCAGGTGCAGCGGTCGCGACCGAGACCGATGCCACCACCCGAGCGTCGGGCACGGCTGTGACCCACAACTTCGGGACGGCGCTCACCAACCTGTCCTCGTACAGGGTGCGGTTCCGCGCACAGGATGCGCTGGAGGGCTACGGCCCGTGGTCTGCGTTCACCACGTTCGCGGTCAAGTACGCGCAGGCCATCTACGACCTGAACATGCCGAGCGCGAGCGCCATCACCACGGCGCTGGTGCTGGGCGCTGGCAAGGCACAGCTCCTGTACCGCACCGCCACGGGTGCAGGTGGCGCTGGAGCCAGCGCATGGTCGCTCAACGTCCCTGCGACCGTCCCTGCCCGGCTCAACGTGATGCTGCGCACCGCATCCGAGGGCAGCGCACCGCCGCAGCCGAAGGTGACCAGCTTCACCATCAGCTACCAGCAGAGCCTCGTGCTCCCGTACTCGTGGAGCTTCATCGGCCAGTGGTCGCTCGACGCCAACGTCCGGCGGTACGGCCTGAAGTCCCTGTTGCTCTCACCCGGTGCCAGCCCGGCGGGTGCCGACCACATCGCCTACCAGAACGTCCCCAACCTCGCGGCTGCGACCGACTACGTGCTCAGCTTCTGGGTGCTGGTCGAGGGGTACACGGCGGGTGGCATCAAGCTGCTCGTTCTGCCCACCGGCTCCATCGACCCGGCTGCTGCGCTGGCGTCGCTCACCATCGCCCGCAACACCGCAGGCTGGGAGCGCCTGACCCTGCCGTACCGCACGAGTGAGGGCGTGGACACCGTGCGTATCGCGCTGCTCGTGGACAAGAACATGGTCATCCCTACGCAGGTTCACGTGGACGGGGCCATGCTCAGCGAGGGCACGGTTGCCGCCACATGGACGCCAGCCCTGACCGGTGCGCCCATCATCATCGACGCGCAGGGCCTGCTCATCGACGGACAGGCCGGGTCCATCATCCGCATCACCCCGAACAACCCGGTGGCTCCGGTCATCGAGCTGAACAACGACGGCCTGAAGAACGCAGCTCCCTACGTCGGCACCGTTGCTCCCACCGACCCGTGGGCAGGCCAGCTCTGGTGGGATACCGACGACATCGGGACGAGCATCACCGGCTCCGGCACCTCCTTCCCGGCGGGGCCAACGACCGACATGCTGTTCTACCGGACCGACCTCGACATCCTGTTCTTCTGGGACGGGACACGTTGGCTCTCGACCACCGTCTTCGCGGCTGACCTCGACCGTATTGATGCCCAGAGTGTCGCCATCGGGGACACGGCCCGGCTGGTGGCACCACCGCTGCGCGGCTGTTCGGACATCCTGCTGCTGGACTACGACGGCACCTACAACGTGTCGGGCGGCACAGCCCTGTCGGCCAGCCATCTCTGGAAGATGGAGTTGCGCGGCGGGGCCACACCCGGTTCGGGTGCTACGACCAGCATCGCGACCAAGACCGTGGACTCGGGGGCGTCCTCGACGTGGCGGCGCGACGCATCGCAGGCCATCGCTGCCGCCAACGCACTGCTGGCCGGGCGGACCTACATGTACCTCAACCTCATCAAGACCGGCACGCCGGGCAACCTGTACTGGTACAGCTCATTGACGTACAGGCTGGTGGGCTGATGGCTGGACGCCTGAAGGTCTACAACCTGAGCACGGGCGCGTGGGAGTACGTCAACACCACGCAGGCGCTGCGCTTCATCCCCGTCGCCAGCGGTGCGTGGGACCTGAACGCATCTGCGGGCAATACCGCCGAGCAGGTACTGGAGCTTGCAACCAGCATCCCTGCCAACGTGCCCGGCATCGTGGCCGTCTCCCTGTTCGGGCTTATCCGCGACCAAGCCACCGCATCTGGCGCAGCAGGTGGTGCCAACACGACGCTCACGGTCCGGCACTACCCTTCGGGCGACGTTGCCATGACCGCCTACTCGGGCGGCGTTGGACAGCGTGGTGGCACGTGGTCCTGCCACTACGTCGAGGTGGGTGGGACCAACAACCGGTGCATCAAGTGGAACTCGTCCGTGTCCAACAACACCGCCACCGCTTGGATGCAGGCCAACGGGTACTGGGTTGTCGCACCCTGATGGACAACCGCCTGACGCCAGCCGGAGCTGCGTTCTTCGCGCTCATCGCCATCTGCCTCGTGCTCATCGGGGCGTTGCTCACACCGGGCAGCGTCTCGGTCGAGCAGCGAGGAGCTGTCCTCGCAGGCATCGTGACCACGCTGTTCGTCATCGCCAACCTGTCGAGCAGGCGTCGCCGACCCCCCGATGATGACGAGGGGGCCTGAAGTGGCGGTTACACTGGTGCGGCCAACCGTCACCAAGAAAGGTGGATGCTGATGGTCTACCGTCCCCCGTTCCGCAAGCAGGGAGATGGCTCCCGTTGCCAGTGGTCCAACTGCGGACCAGCCAGTCAAGCGATGGCCTCACATCGCCACCGCAAGGGCATCGACCCCAAGACATCCGGTCCGTGGCCTCCGATGCCGCAGGCCATCCGCAACCGCATCTCACCGTCGAGCTGTGGTGGGACCAACCTCAACCAGACCGACGATGCCTCGAAGTCGCTGTACGCCAGCGACATGTGGGTCCGGTTCGACCTCCCGTGGGACACCTTCCGCTCGCTCATCCAGTCCGGGCGTGGTGCGCACGTGGCCATCCGCTACTCGATGGTCCCGGCCAAGTTCGACGGCAGCCCCGGCTTCAACGGCGGGCACTCGGTGTACGTCAACGAGCGCCGGTCCTCCGACGGGGCGTTCCTCGTGTACGACCCGCTCGCGGACGGGCGTCGCTCCGGCATCCCGACCGCTCCCGACTGGTGGCCCGCCTCCGTCCTGAAGGCAGCCGCTGGCTCGTGGACCGGGACCGGGAAGATTGACGCCAGCTTCACGCGGGACACCGAGTGATGGAGCAGCCGGTGATGGTCTTCACCATCGACAGCCAGCACCTCACCGACCCGAAGGACAACAACTCCGAGTCGATGTGCGGGCAACCGGTCAACGACGCTGAGTTGAGCCCGGTGCTCACCCTCGCCGAACCCACCTGCGAACGGTGCCTCCGCATCTTCGCCGACCGCATCTCGAAGGCTCGACAGGAGGCTGTGACTCATGCCTAGCGCACCGAAGAAGGCACCGAAGGTCGGTGCCCCCGCGTCCGAGCACAAGAAGTTCGCGCAGGCCGTGCTCGACAGCGACGACTATCGGGAGCCTGCCGACAAGAGCCGGAAGGAGCGGCCCTTCGACTCACCGGACGAGGACCCCAACTACAAGCCGAAGGAGTGAGACCAATGGCAGCCGACAAGAGCGAGACCAAGGGCGAGGTCACCCCTCCCGAGGACTTCCTCCCGCCCACGAACGAGGCCGAGAAGGCAGAGGCCGAAGCCCGCGACGATGCCGCGCAGGCGGCAGCAGACGAGGCCGACCGCCAGAAGGAGCGGGCGGACAAGATGGAGGCGTACAACAAGGCGGCGTACGAGGAGTCCATCAGCGGGCAGGAGCTGCCGCCTTCCGTGCAGGCCGAGCAGAAGGCCGCGAGCAAGACCACGGTCAGCGCGACCAAGACCAAGGGCGGCTGAGCCATGCCGTCGCTGGTCATCCGCCGGGCGCGGCACGGCTGGGCAGCTCTGCCCGGAGCAGTGGACCTCCAAGCTCCACGCTACGTCTCGGGGACAGCGGCGGCTTCGTCGGTTGCCCTCACGTTCGATGAGAACCTGCGGGCAGCTCCGGCCTTCGCGCAGTTCACCGCCACGGTCAACGGCACGGCTCGCGGTGTGACCGCTGCCGTCGTCGCCGCCAAGGTCGTCACGCTGACACTCGCCTCTGCGGTCACCGCAGGTCAGGCGGTCATCGTCACGTACACGCCGGGCGGCACGCCCGCTACGCGCCTTGCTGACGCGACCGCACGTGCGGTCGAGGCCGAGGCGTTCGTCACGCCCACCATCACGGCTACGTAGGCGCAAACAGGGGGGTGTATAGTCCGCGCACTTGAACCCGCTACCCGCTGTGGGGCGGCGGGTTCACTGTGCATGGAGGTCCGCCTTCCGTCCGTCCGTCACCGCGCCACCAATCCAACCCAACGAATGAGGTACACATGAAGCTCTCACGACGGCTGCTTGCCGTCACCGCTGTGGTGGGGCTGCTCGCCCTGTCCATCCCGGCCATGACACTCGGAGCCAGCGACACCGCTGGCCAGTGTGATGGCTACAACGACCCGGCCAACACGAAGGTGGACACGAGCAACGACGACCTCGTTCTCGAAGCGGGCCTCACGGTCTGCATCCACGCGAGCAACGGGAACACCGGCTCGTTCGTGACGGACGGCACGTCCACGCTCCACGAGTACATCGTGGCGAGCGGGCTGCTGAACGAGGGCGGGCAGGTCCCCGGCGTGAGCAACTACGTGGTGTACGGGGTGGCTCAGCCCACGCCTACGCCCACGCCCACGCCTACCCCGACGCCCACGCCCACGCCTACCCCGACGCCCACGCCGACCCTTCCCCCCACGGGCGGACAGTTCAGCGTCCCGGCGTTCAGCAAGGTGTGCGGTGGAAGCATCACCGTCACCAACTTCGCGTCCGGCAACGTTGACTTCGTGGTCATCGCACCGGGCGAGACCATCATCCAAGAGGACGGGACCTACCCGCTCGCACCCGGTGCGTACACCGCCGTCGGGTGGGTGGATGACGAGGCCGTGACGGACGAGGTTGCCTTCACCATCGAGGCGTGCCCGACCAACCCGACCCCGACTCCGACTGCCAAGCCCCCGGTGCCTACCGCTCCGGCGACTGACACGGAGCCGACCAGTGGTGGGAGCAACGGCTCGTCGGTCCCCCTGCTGCTCATCCTTCTGCTGGGTATCTCCGGCGGGATGTTCACCATCACGGAGCTTGCCCGCCGCAAGCGTTGAGCTGAACACAAAGAGCCCCCGGCTGGGCCGCTGTGAGACCAACCGGGGGCTCTTTCATTGTGCCCGTACCTACGCTGCCATGCGCTTCCGTTCTTGCTGGCGGATGTACTGACAGGTCAGACATCGGCCATGCTGATTGGGCCCGTATCGCCGCCACGTGAACGCGGTCTTCAAGTGACCTGCCTTGCGACAGCGGTCCCCTCCGTTGTGTGTCTTGGCCTCACGCGCACGTCGGCACGCAAGGCAGCGCCACTCGCGACGCCCGTCCGAGTACGAGTAGATGGTGACGTGCTCCGCCCCGTGGACAGAGCACGTCCCCCGTTCAGTCCTCACTCACGTGGCACGACCCGCATGGGAACGCGCCCATGCCACCCTCGCAGGTAGTCGATGGCCTTCTGCAACATGTCCGGGCTGTCCCCGGCCAGTCGCACGAGGTTGTTGCACCGGTTGCACAGCATCCCCCGGACGCACAGGGCACAGCCAATCTTGCCGGGGCAGTGGTTGTGGTCGTGGTCCATCGCGAGGCGACGGCCAGCCACGTCCTCGTAGAGGATGCCGCAGATGGCGCAGCCGCCACCCTGCTGGGCAAGGATGGAGACGACTCCTTCTTTGCCCACACCATGACGCCGGGTCACGGTGTGTACACCGAGCCGCCCTGCTTCACGCCGTCGAGCAGCCCGTCGATGGACTGGTTCGCGAACATGAAGGTGGCGAAGGTGAGCAGACCCTTGAACGCACCGTACAGGGCGGGCGTCACCTTGACCCGCTGGAACGTCCAGCCGTCGGCAGTCAGGTGGAGCAGCGCCATGCCCTCCGCGTTGAGCAGGAGGTCGGTGAGGGTGGGGTCAACCACGTCGTCCTCACCCACAAACTCGGCGAGGGCGTAGCCCACAATCTGGAGGGCATGGTCGGTGTAGGTCCCACGTGAGGTCTTGATGTCCACCACGTAGACCTGTCCGTTCGGGAACCTCACGAGCAGGTCGAAGCTACCGGCGTAGCCGATGTCGAGGTTGAACACCTGCCGCTCACAGGCCAGCACCGTGACCCCCGAGTCGTGCAGCCAGTTGCGGTACTGGTGGAGGTAGGGACGCACGTCCTCGTCGGCGTCGATGATGGCGACGTTGGCCATCGCTGCGGTGTGGACGGCGGTGCCCAGCTCTGCTGCTGAGTCCCGCTCTTCCGTGGCCGCAGAGCGCAGCCAACGCCGCGCTTCGAGCTTCACGTTCTTGTCACGCACCCGCTCTCGTGGCCGGGCAGGGCGGGCCAGCATCGTGTTGAGGATGTCAACCTCGTTGACCGCACGGTCCACGACCCGGCTGATGGTCCACTGGTGGAGCTGGAAGCTCAGCCCCGCCATGCGGCGGAGGGATGAGACGGAGGGCAGAGCCCTCCCCTTCCACTCGTAGTACCGGAGCCCGGTCTCCGGGTCGGTCTTCGCATTGCGAGGACCGGACGTGACGGTGATGACGGCGGTGGTCGGCATCAGAAGCACACATCGCACGTGCAGTGCGACCGCTTGCCCGACTCGCAGTGACGGGAGGCATCGTGTGAGGGCATCATGTCGCCCGGCTTGTGCTGCTTGCAGTACGAGCAGTCCTCGTCCCTGCTGCGGCGGGGCGGCGGTGGGTTGGACGGCACCTTGTCCAGCGGTGGTCGCATTGGGTTCTCCTGTTGGGTTGGATGAGAGGCCCTACTTGCGCAGGTACCCCAACGATAGGGCAAGGACCACGAGGGTCACGATGCCGATGACCTGAAAGGGCATCGGGGTTGCAGCCAGCACGAGGGCCAGCACGAGCAGACACACCACGCGAAGCGGGGTCTGGTCGTTCGTTGCCGGGAGGCGGACGATGCGTTCGAGGAAGGCGACCGGTCCTGAGTCGGGCGGTTCGGGCTTCGGCTTGTCGGGGTCGTTACTGGCCATTGGGCTCAGCGAAGGTGGACACGTCGATGAACACTCCCTCTTCCTCCCACCGATGGACCCACCCCTTGGTGGCGGTGAGCTTCACGACCTGCGCGTCATCCACCCACACGATGGAGGTCATGCTGTCGAGCACGGCGCGGGCCAGCTTGTCGATGTCGGGCGGCTTGGTGGGATGAGCTGGAGCCGACGGCTTCAGCTTCTCACTGTTCCTCCCACTCCCGTAGTGGCCCAGCCCACGGTGTGACTTGAACCGAAGGGCGATGTGGATGGCCTCACGGAAGGGCTCGATGTACCCGTGGTCGGCCATCGCCTGACGGGCTTGACCGGACAGCTCGTGTCGCCACGTGGTGTGACGGGAACCTGCGTCCTCCGTCATCATCACCTGCTTCGTGGCCTCGTTGTACCACGCACGCTTGCTGCCCTGCGGGATGGGCGTACCGGCTACCCAGTAGCCGATGCGGTAGATGGGCGTCACCGGTCGGGCGGCAGGTTGGCTTCGTCAGCGCAGGTGACGTGCCACATGGACTTGTCGGGGTGGTCCTTGTCCTCGCTGAGCCAGTCGAAGAAGAACCCGTAGTGCTGCCACGGCCAGATGAACCCGTGGCAGTAACGACAGCGGGCCAGTTGCAGGTGGCGGAGCCAGCGCATCAGTGCTCAACCTCCGGGTCGTGCGTCCCGTCCGTGCGGTGGCAGTCATCACACGGGATGGCCATGCGGAACGCGGCCTGTGCCCGACGCTCGTACTCCAGCCGGGTGATGAGCCCGTCGAGGTAGTCGTCGTAGGCCCCGTAGATGGCGGAGTCCCGCTCGTTGGCGATGAACTCCCGGCGGAGCCGACGCTTGATGCGGCGGAGCATTGCCCTCACGGCTTCCTCGCTTCGTTCACCAGCTCTGCCGCTGCGGCGAGCAGGTCGAGCGCCCTGTCTGCGGGCAGCTCCGGTCCGGGGACCAACCTGCCCTTGTGGTTGCGCTTCTGGATGCGCAACACCGGGCCCGCTGCCCACTCCTGCCGCTCGATGTAGGTCACGCGGACCTCTTCGGTCGGGCTGATGGGAAACTCCCGGAAGGACTGCCCCTTGCTATCCGTCTTGCTGGCCACGTTCATGTGCCTCCACGTATGTCAGGTACTCCCGCTCCACTGGGCTGAGCCCGGTGTGGGGAACCTCGGTTGCCTTGGTGAGCAGCAGCTCCGCCGTCTCGGGGTCGGCATCTGCCAGTACCTCCGCTGCTGCGAGGTACTGAGCTGCCTTCACCTTGTCTCGCTCTGCCTGAGCTGAAAGCTCACGGAGTCGGGCTAGCTCGGGGTATGTGGGACCAACGGGCTCGGTGAGGGCAACGGCTGTGACAGGTTGTGTGTCACTGGCTTCCACAACTTCTGCCAGAACCTCGTCAGCTTCTGCCAGTCCAGAGAAGTCGGCTTCTGCCGTAGGCAGCACAGCCCTGATGCGGAGGTAGTTGACCCCGTTCCCTCCACTGCGGTCTTCCTTGAAGTCAATCAGCTCGGCCTTGTGCAGCGAGTGCAGCACGTGGACGAGGTTGTGCAGCCCATGCGGACCGGGTAGGTCAGCGTGCAGGGATGACACGTCGGGGTATGGGCCGCGCTCGCGGACCATGTTCAGGACCCGCACCTTCAGCGAGCCCGTGTCGCGCTTCAGGACCGGACGGTCCTTCACGATGTACCGGACCTGCCGTTCGGTGACGTTGGTCTCGGCTGCGGTCTTGGCGTAGTCATCGAGCCGGGCGTATGCCGCCATGACTCGCTCTTCCATGTCGGGTGTGACCTTGACGTACTGTCGTGTGGCCATCAGCGCCACGTCCTCTCCTTCCTCGAACAGCTCGTAGCCGTGAGTGTGGTCCGGGTACTTGGCCCGGTGTTCCCACCACGGCAGTCGTTCGATGGTTGTGTATTCGGCTGACGATGGTTGGTTGCGGTAGTCGGTTGCTTCTGCGGGGTTGACCTCCCGGAGGCGGGGCGAACGCCCGACCTCGCCGTGTGTGTGTTCGTAGCCGCACGCTGCCCACCCCTTCGGGGTGAGGCGAATGGAGTACGGCAGCCCGTGATACCCGGCGGGTGCGGACTCATCGCCCGTGGCCGGGAGCTTGTACTTGACGTGACCTGACTCGGCTAGCCCTTCAAGCAGCCACGTGACGAACCCAACCGGGTCACCGAAGGTGAACCGCTTGTCCTTGCCACGCTGGTACAGGTCACTCGCGAGGCGTGTGACGCCCGGAGTGACCCTGCCTTCGGCGAGTACCAGCAGCACGCTCTCTTCGGAAGCCGTCAGCTTCCGCTGGGTGGGCACAACACGGGCGTCACGCCTTCCGCGCCGGGGCAGTGCCGACTTCGTTGAGGGCAATGGCGGTGCGGATGAGGCGGACGACCTCGTGCTTCTCGATGACGACCGTCTCCTTGACGGTGCCGTCGGAGTGGGTGCCGATGAGGGTGCGGACCGGCAGCAGCTCGACCTGCGCGAGGATGTCGCGCAGCGTCTTCATGCCACGGCCTCTGCGTCGGGCGCAGTCTGCTTGTCCAGCCACGGGGTGGTGCCCTTCACGGCGGGGGTCTCCCCTCGCGCAGGGGCA
>Ga0247779_1001698_pt1 | contig 10404 bp, 10 predicted proteins | sample UWRJL221509R5_FD_179925 | JGI IMG/M metagenome (GOLD analysis project Ga0247779, IMG submission 179925) | Plant litter microbial communities from Arlington Agricultural Research Station in Wisconsin, United States - UWRJ-L221-509R-5 | ecosystem: Environmental > Terrestrial > Plant litter >...
TCCTGTCAGCGATATGCAATCGGCTTCCGTAGATCGGGCAGCCCAGCTTCTGCATCAGGCGAAGCTTGCCAAACGTGCGATCGCCCGTTTACCCGGAGACTGTGAGCCGCGGACCCTGCTGGACGGTTATGCGATCCAGAAAGAGGGGATCAAGCTGGCCCAGGACCATCTGATTGGATGGAAGGTCGGATGCATTTCGCCTGAGTCGCAACGAAGAGCGGGAACGACTGAACCGTTCAGCGGACCCATTCTGCGACGCGACTTGTACGAGACTGGCTGCGATATTTCGCCCGATGCCTATTTTACCTGCGCGTTTCAAGTCGAATTCGCCTTCAGGTTGGCAAGGGACCTGCCCTTGCAGGACGCGCCATTTACCTTGGCGCAGGTGAGGGGCGCGATCGGCAAGGTGGTGCCTGCACTGGAGATTGCGGATTCCCGCTTCATCGACTCATCCATCATCGATGCTCCCGGCCTTATTGCCGATGCCGGAAAGGCGGGGGCCTTCATCATCGGCCCGACAGAGCTTGGGCTCGACGATATCGACCTCGTCAATCAGGAGGTCACCTTGCGCATTAACGGCAAAGAGGTTGCTCGCGGATCCGGCAAGGAGGTTCTGGGCGATCCCACCCGCAGTCTGCTTTGGCTGGCAAATTCCATGGCGACGCGCGGTGAGTATCTGAGGGAAGGTCAGTTGATCAGCAGCGGCACCTGTACGGGTTCATCTATGGGAAAGCCGGGCGATTATGCGATCGCTGACTACGGCAAACTGGGAAGTATTGAGGTTCGATTGTCCACATGAGTGCCGAAAAGCAAGAGATTAAACTGGAGACAGCGTATCCGTTTGATCGGCGTCGAAGCCGTAAGGAAGATCGTGTCGCTGCCGTTGTCGAGAACCTGAATCAGCTGTTCCAGGATGAGCAGTTCGGCGAATCGACGCAGTTGCCGCCAGAGCGAGAATTAGCGCTTCAGTTGGGTATAAGCCGGCGGATTCTGCGGCGAGGTCTGGAGCGGTTGGAAGCGTCCGGCAAGATCTGGCGTCATCGCGGCAAAGGCACCTTCGTTGGCACAAAGCCGGTGGCGCATCTCAAGAACATTTCCTGGGCGGATACCGCGTCAAATCCCATGGAAGTGATGGAAGCACGGTTGGAACTGGAATCTTACCTCGCTTCCTTGGCCGCCGTGCGCGCGACCTCGGCGGAGGCTCAGTATATCGTCTGGTGCCTTGAACGCAGCAAGTCTGCGACCGATGTGGAAACGTTTGAACTCTGGGACAGGACGCTCCACAGGGCGATCGCCGAAGCCGCGCATAATGCGCTTCTTCTCACGCTATACGATGTCGTCAATGTGGCGCGAGACCAGAGTTTTTGGGGCAAGTTGCAGCATCATGCCATCAAACGGTGTGGCTTCGACGACATCTGGCGTCAGCATAAATTGGTTGTCGACGCAATCGTGTCGCGTGACCCCATCAAGGCACGCAGATGCACCTATGAGCACATCGTCACCGTCCGGGACAATATGTTCGATTCCTCGGGGAGAACAGACGAGGACGAGACGTCCGCTTGACTGAAAAAGGCGGCCAGGAAGCCGCATATAAGCAATAAACGACAGGAGGAAGTGCGATGACCAAAGTGGTGTATTCGGCGGAGGGAAATCATCCCTATGCGAAAGCAGTTCGAGCCGGTGATTTGATTTTTGTTTCCGGTCATCTCGCCTGGGGAGACGACGGCGAACTCATCCACGGCAACATCGAGCAAGAGACGCGGCAGGTCTGGAAAAATATTCGGAAGACCTTGGAAGGACTCGGTTGCAATCTTCAGGACATCGTGAAGGCCACGATCTGGCTGCAAGATACGCGTGACTTCATCAACTATAATAAGGCCTATTCAGAAGTCTTCCCCAAGGATCCGCCAGCGAGATCGACAGTGCGGGCCGACCTGATGTTCGACTGCAAAATCGAAGTCGAAGTTGTCGTGTACAAACCTGTCGCGGTTACCGACCGACATTAGGCCCCGCTAGCGCTTCGTCAACGGATACAACGGAGGACATTATATGTCTGAGTTGCTTAATCCATTTGATACATTCACCATCCCGCTCGGTGCCTGGGTGCAGACTCTGGTCGATTGGATGACACTGCATTTCCGGCCTGCCTTTCAGGTGATGCGCTGGCCTGTCGCTCATATGCTGGACTCGTTGACGTCCATTCTGACATCGGTGCCGCAATCGATCTTTCTGATTTGCCTTTTCTTCGTGACCTGGCAGCTCGCACGCTTGCGGATGGCCGTCATCTGTACAGCCTCTCTCGCTTTTCTTGGCGCGATTGGAATCTGGCCAGATACAATGACGACCCTGGCACTCATCCTGACAGCAGTTATCTTTTCGATCGCCATCGGGTTGCCACTCGGCATTCTCGCGGGTCGAAACGATCGAGCGGAGGCTTTTCTCCATCCGCTGCTCGACATCATGCAGACATTGCCGGCTTTCGTGTACCTGGTGCCGATTGTCATGCTCGTGGGCATTGGCAATGTACCAGGTGTCATCATCACGATTGTCTTTGCCATTCCGCCCATCATCCGCTTGACAAGCTTGGGTATCAGAGGCGTTCCCCCGAGCATCGTTGAGGCAGCCTATGCCTTTGGGTCATCGGATTGGCAGGTCCTGTGGAAGGTACAGATTCCCTTGGCGATCCGGTCCATTCGCCTGGGTGTCAACCAGACTCTGATGATGGCCCTGGCAATGGTAACTTATGCCTCGATGATCGCCGTCGAAGGCCTTGGGCTTCTGGTGTTGCGCGGCATCGGACGTCTGGATGTCGGCCTGGCTTCCTTAGGCGGCATCGGCATCGTGATGCTGGCGATCATCCTCGATCGGCTGAGCCAGGCATTAGCCGTGGCGTCACGTGAACGCAGAATGTTCTGGCGCACCAGTCCTCTGGGCATTCTCGCAAGACTGTTTTCATCGGAAAAACACAAGAAAAGTGTTCGAGCCTGAGCACACCGAGCCTATGCGTACCCGCCCGATTACTCGATATCACAAGAACGCCGGGACATCGTCTTCGATCTCACCGGCCTCAGGAAAGGGGTATGACCATGAGAAAGATAGCAGCTTGGCGCACCACGCGTTTTCTTGCTTTGGCCGGAATCTGCACGGTAGGAATGGCATTTCCCAGGATTGCCCTTGCGACGGAAAAGTTGCCGGGAGACGGCATTACCGTCAGAGCAGGATACACCGTTGGCCTGCTCGAAGAGCGATTTCAAAATCAGGTTGTCGAGCTGGGCCTCGAAAAGCTCGGCTACAAAATGGCAAATATGGTGCAGATGGATGTTCCAGCTTTGCACCTTGCCGTCGGTCAAGGTGATCTCGATTTCATCGCGGCCCATTGGGATCCATTGCAGCAAGCTTTCTTTGTGCGGGCCGGCGGCACCGATAAAGTGACGATGGTTGGTTCTTTGGTCGAGAATTGCCTGCAGGGCTATCTCATCGACAAGAAGACCTATGATGAAAAGAACATTCACAGTATCGACCAGCTTCAGGATCCCGAGGTCGCGAAGCTCTTCGACGCTGATGGCGACGGAAAGGCCGATCTTGCCGGCTGCCCGCCGGGCTGGGGATGTGAACGCGTCGTCGAAAACCACATGGACGCCTATAAGCTGCGGAAGACAGTGGTGCATCATCAGGGGCAATTTGACGTCATGGCAGCCGACACGGTTGCCAGGTTCAAGGCGGGACAACGCGTTCTTTATTATACCTACACGCCCAACTGGATCTCGCAGGAGCTTGTCCCCGGTAAAGATGTCGAGTGGCTGTCGGTACCTTTCACGTCTCTGCCGGATAAAGATCAGATGGATCTCCCGACCAAGCTGCCCGACGGGCGAAATACGGGTTTCCCGGTGAATGCCATGCGGATAATGGCGAATAATGATTTTCTGCAGAAGAATCCGGCAGCGAAGAAATTGTTCGAACTGATGGTGATCCCGGTCGCCGACGTCAATGCGGAGAACCTGAAGCTCCATGATGGCGAGACAGCGTATGAAGACATTCGTCATGATGCCGAAGCCTGGGTGACCAAGAACCAGACGCAGTTTGACGATTGGATCGCTCAGGCCACGAAAGCCGGCGGTTGACATGGTTCACCCGCGATGATGAGAAAGCACGATACGCCAGAGACGACGTTCGGCTATCAGCCGGAACAATCGAGGGAAGGCCGGATGCATGCCTCCGCGACGCCCATGAGTAAGAGCCAGCGGAGAAGTGAATTCGCGGCCACGGATGCCCGACAGGCATCGGTCAGATGTGAAAATATCTGGAAGATCTATGGTGAGCACGAAGAGCTTGCCATGGAGGCGGCAAAGAAAGGCCTGGGGCGCGTCGAAATTCAACAGAAGTACGGTTGCGTTGTCGCCATTGCCGGCGTGACGTTTTCCGTTGCACCAGGTGAAGTCTTTTGCGTGATGGGCTTGTCCGGTAGTGGGAAGTCGACTCTGCTGCGCCACATCAATCGCCTGGTGACACCCACCGCCGGGCGGATTGTGGTGGCTGGCATCGATGTGAACACGATACCCGAAGAGCAGTTGCGGTATCTGCGGTCGACGAAGATCGGCATGGTCTTCCAGAATGTCGCGTTGTTTCCGCACAGAACCGTGCTTGATAACGTGGTTTATGGTCTTGAGGTTCGCAAGGTGAGCCGGGCCAGCCGCAATGCAACAGCTCGTGAGAAACTGGAGATCGTTGGCTTGCTGGATTGGGCACACCGATATCCGGATGAATTGTCTGGTGGCATGCAGCAGCGTATCGGGTTGGCACGAGCTTTGGCGGCAGATCCCGAGATCCTGTTGATGGATGAGCCGTTTAGCGCCCTCGATCCGCTTATTCGACGTCAGCTGCAAGACGAGTTCATCAAATTGTCCGCGGTGATGAAGAAGACGACCATCTTCATCACCCACGACCTCAATGAAGCAACGCGGATCGGTGATCGTATAGCGATCATGCGTGACGGTGTTTTTGTTCAGGTGGGAACGCCAGAGGAAATCGTTGCCAATCCCGCGGATGACTATGTCCGCGAATTTGTCAGAGATATCTCACCCCTGACTGTCGTCCAGGCGCACAGTGTCATGGTACCCAGGGCTGGTTCAGCAATACGCCCAGTTGGGGTCTCTTTTGCCGGCCGGTCGGTTTCGCCGGAAACGACCTTGGCGGAACTGATTGATATCGCCATCGAAACCGACCAGCCCATTTCCGTCATCGATGACGCCGGATGTGAGATCGGTGTCGTGACGAGAGAGGCCCTGTTTTCCAAAATTCGCGGCCGCAGCTAGTCTGCTGCAATTGGCCTGTCAGTTGTCGGTCATTCGTCACGTGTGAGGTCATAAATGGCTTATCCAGAGCTCAAACTCTTTATCGGCGGCAAATGGGTCGCCGGCGAGAATGGCGGGGAGGATATCAGCAACCCGGCGACGGAAGAGATTATTGGCCATCTGAGGCACGCCAGCGATCGTCAGATCGACCTTGCACTCGATGCAGCCGCCAAGGGGTTTGAGCGCTGGCGGCGCGAGCCAGCGGCTCAGCGTCGTCGGTACCTATTGCGAGCGGCGGGGAAGATCGAGGAGAAACGAGAGCAGTTTGTCGAGACATTGAGCCTGGAGCAGGGAAAGCCACATCTCGAAGCGTCCTTGGAGCTGGACCGCGTCATTGATACCTTCGAATGGTTTGCGGATGAAGCCTATCGGATCTACGGGCGGGTATATCCAGAAAGGAATCCCGGCGTTCGTAATCTGACCCTTCCCGAGCCAATTGGTGTCGTCGCCGCTTTCACGCCCTGGAACTTCCCGGCCTTTCTATCGTCGAGGAAAATCGCGCCGGCATTGGCAGCGGGTTGTTCGGTCATTCTTAAAGCAGCAGAGGAGACGCCGGGCACGGCCATCCTCCTCTTGCAGGCCTTGGAGGAGGCGGAGCTTCCACCTGGTGTCGTCAATCTCATTTACGGCGTTCCCACCCATGTCTCTCAGCGGCTGATAGCGTCGCCTATTGTTCGTAAAATCAGCTTCACCGGTTCGGCGGCCGTGGGCAAGGTGCTGGCGCGTCTTGCCAGCGAGAATCTGCAACGTTGCACGCTGGAATTGGGTGGGCATTCTCCGCTCATCGTTTTCCCCGATGCCAATGTTGGTAACGTCCTTAAAGCAGCCGCCGCTTTCAAATTCCGCAACGCCGGCCAGGTCTGCATTTCCCCGAACCGGTTTTATGTGCATCAAGAGGTCTATGAGGAATTTGTTTCTGGGTTTGTCGACATAGCAAAAGGCGTCAAAGTTGGAAGCGCGCGAGATGCTGGCGTGACCATGGGGCCAATGGCAAATCGGCGCCGGCTCGACGCGATGGAGCGCTTTGTCGATGATGCTGAAAAGAAAGGCGCTCGACTCGCCACGGGCGGCCGCCGTATCGGCAATCGAGGTTTTTTCTGGGAACCGACCGTTCTTGCGGATGTGCCGGACGATGCACTGGTGATGAATGAAGAGCCGTTTGGACCTATCGCTCCCGTCGCTTCGTTCCGTGATTTCGACGATGTCATTGCGCGCTCAAACGGCACGGCTTATGGCCTTGCCGCCTACGTCTTTACCGGTTCACCGGAAACGGGCCGCTTGATGGCGGAGAAGCTGGAAGCCGGAACTGTCGGGATCAACCATATGTCCCCGGCTCACGCCGACATACCGATGGGAGGCGTCAAGGAAAGTGGCTATGGGTATGAAGGCGGTCATGAGGGGCTTGACGCTTACCTCACCTACAAGCATGTCGCGCAGTCATACGGGTAACGAATTTCGTCCCTGCGGGTGAGCTGTCGGCGCCGCAGCGTTTATTGGATCAATGTATCGACAATCGATGTGCCCCTGTAGACGATCAACCTGACGTTTTTCACCACCGCAAGAGCCCATCTAAACTCTAGGAGCGGGGCAAGACCGCACTGGGGCGGCTCGCGGGATTGTCATCGCTTGGCAGTGTCGACGAATTTTCCTTGGGTCAATTGCTGGAGCTGTACGGGTGTCAGGTTGAAGACGGCATTGGGCGTGCCAGCAGCTGCCCAGATACTGTCGAATTCCAGCAGGTCTTCATCCAGCAGCACGATCGGTGGCGTCGCATGGCCGACCGGTGGGACACCGCCAATGGCGTAACCGGTTTTCGCGCGCACGAAATCGGCATCGGCGCGAACAATCTTTTCTCCCACCTGCTGGGCAATCTTTTTTTCATCGACACGGTTCGGGCCAGATGCAACCACCAGAACGGACTGGCTCGTATCCGCGGTGCGAAAGATCAGTGCCTTGGCGATTTGTGCCACGGAACAGCCAATTGCCGCCGCGGCTTCTTCAGCGGTTCGTGTGCTTTCGGTAAATTCAAGCACCTCGAAATCATTGCCGAGCTGCGCTTGAATTTTGAGCGCGCTGGCGTTGGTTGCTTTGCGCATGTGTCGAAACGTCCCCCGGCATCAGTCTCTCATTGCAAGATGACCTATTAAATGATGGCCGGTTCAGGAGCGCAACACGATATTGAGGCTGGAGCGGCGGTCGTATCGGCCAGCCTAAAACTGGCCCACCAGTCGTCGCAAACCGAGGACCGCTGCATCCGGCGTCGTGATAACCGGGCAGGCAGATGCGTTCGATACGAGATTGGCTGCGCGCGCCATCGAGAACTGGCCAAGAACAATAACATCCGGCGCCGGTAACGCCGTTGCGGCTTCAGCAATGAGCCGGTCATGGGTGGTGGTATCGCCGGCTTTCAGGGCAGCAAGCGCGCCCTCGATATATTTGGCCTCGATATCGATCGATTGACCGGATGCTGCCGCCATTGTCCGTAACTCGGCGCGTAACGAGGCGAGGGATGGCAGGAAAGTCACCAGCAGACCGATCCGGCGTCCGGTGGCGAGCGCATCGGCAAAAGCGGATTCGTTGGGCTTGAGCACCGGTATCGGCAGTGCCGCCTTAACGGCATCGATAGCCGGACCGAAAGCCGAACAGGTGAAGAGAATCGCCGCGGTCTTGCCGCCGACGCCCACCTGCTGCGCGGCATATTGGCCAAGCGTCAGGAAACGTTCCCGGATGGCTGTCGTCAGGTCACCGGCGGCGGCGAGATCGGCCGACAGCGACGTATCGAGGAGATCGAAGCGATCGGCTTCAGGCCAATGCCGCCCAAAGGCCGCGTGGATCGGCTGTACCGAGTCAGCCAGCGCATGGATCAGGGTAATGCGATCGGACAAGATGTTCTCCGTCAGTTTCGGTTCACGACGCGCGATCGGCTTGGCGCAGCTTCAGCGTCGCCATAAGGGCTGAATCACGCTCCTGTTCCAAATCCGCAATGGACCGGCCAGCTGCCTCTTCGGCGATGCCGTCACACAGCAATTGAAAGACCTCCGGCGTCAGTTGTGGTGTGCCGAGATCCGCCCAGCGCCGCTCCTGGCTTGGTCCCAGGTGTTGGAGATAGTGAGCGATGCCGCCAGGGCCGCCGCCCAGATGATAGGCCATATGCGCACCGATCACGGACCAGCGCAGGCCGGGGCCATTTACGAGCGCCAAGTCGACATCGCCCACCTCGGCGATGCCGGATGCCACGATATTGACGGCTTCGCGCCAGAGTGCTGATGCCAGCCGGTTGGCGATATGGCCCCTGGCTTCTCGCTTCAGGCAGACAGGTATGCGGTTGAGGCGACGATAGAAGGCAGCGGCCCGGTCGCGCAGCTCACTCTCGGCACCATAGATTTCCACCAGGGGCATCAGATGGGGCGGATTGAAGGGGTGAGCGAGGATGAAACGGTTTGGATGCGCAAGGGCCTGGGCGAGATCCGACCAGAGCAGGGAGGAGGTGCTGCTGGCAATCACACAATCCGTTGGTGCTGCGGCTTCTATCTCGCGCAGCAGCGATATTTTGAGATCGAGCCGCTCCGGGGCGTTTTCCTGAATCCAGTCACTCGTCGCGACGGCATCTGCCAGCGTCTCGACAACGGCAATCTCGCCATTGCCGCCCATACCCAGGCTGACGAGCTGTTCCCTGGCGTAGGAGACACGTTGCAGGAAACTTTCCCCTGCCTTGAAGTCGGGGTCCCAGGCGCGAACCTGAAGGCCGGCGGTCGAGGCCAAAGCGGCCCAGCTTGCCCCGATCAGGCCGCAGCCAATGACGCTGAAGGTACTTATGCTCTTTGTCTCGGTCGTCTCGGTTTCGGCCATCGGTTTGTCGCTGGGCTGTGATTGTCTGACGGCGACATTATCACAGCAGATGGATCGGGACAGATCAGATATGCCGGAGCGGATATGCGGGGATGGATATTGCCAGGAGGCGGGGTGAGAGTCAGATGACCTCATCCCGCCTCCTGGCAGACTAAAGTTTCACGCCTGTGCGGCCGGATAATTTGATGGGAACATGGCGCGCAGGGCTTGCTCGTCCATATCTGTCTTGAAGGTGTGATCCTGGCCGACCGCGCGTGCGCGTTTAACCGCCGGCCGCGCATCGATCGCTTTGAACCAGCGCGACAGATGTGGAAAAGCCGCAAGCGCATCGGTATCGCCGGGGAGCACGCGGGGGGCGCGATCCAGCCAGCCCCAGGCGGCGATATCGGCGATTGAATAATCCGTGCCGACAATGTAATCGCGTCCCGCCAGGTGATCGTTCAGGACTTGATAATGCCGTTCGACCTCGCGGCGATAGCGATTGATGGCATAGGGAAGCTGCTCGGGCACCGCATGCTGGAAGTGGACGGCCTGACCGGAATACGGACCGATGCCGGTGGCGACGAAGAACAGCCAGGAAAGCAGCTCCGGACGATCAGCTGGCGAGCCGATGAAACGCCCGGTCTTGTCCCCGAGATAGAGCAGGATCGCATTGGAATCGAACACGCGTGCTTCTTTGCCCCCGGGGCCATCAGTATCGACGATTGCCGGCACTTTGCCATTTGGATTGATGGCGCGAAAGGCAGCCGAATGTTGCTCGCCCTTTCTCGTATCGACCGGCACAACCTCATACGGAAGTCCTAGCTCCTCAAGCAGCAAGGAAACCTTAGCGGGATTCGGGGTGGGGTGAAAATAAAAACGAATCATGGCTTGCTCCAATGGGTTGGGGATGGAAGCTCGATGAAAGAGGGGGGATCGAAAGGGCTGGAACGTCGCTGAGGATGGGTGCTGTTTCCACGGTGCGCGTATATCTGAGCGTCCCGCGATCTAGTTCGGTAGAAATGTATCAGAACAGGTCTGCGGAGAACAGCCATCCTGGCAAGGGAAATGATGCGCGCTTATTTGATCTTGAGATGCAGGCGCGCCTGATCTGTCCGGTAGAGCGCCAGGTAGTATTCGGCGGGCGTGCCGTCGGCCAGATAGGCGCAGGATTCGATTTCCAGGACCGGGTCGCCCTCTTTCAGGCCAAGGAGTTCCGCCTCTT
>Ga0247779_1001699_pt1 | contig 10398 bp, 15 predicted proteins | sample UWRJL221509R5_FD_179925 | JGI IMG/M metagenome (GOLD analysis project Ga0247779, IMG submission 179925) | Plant litter microbial communities from Arlington Agricultural Research Station in Wisconsin, United States - UWRJ-L221-509R-5 | ecosystem: Environmental > Terrestrial > Plant litter >...
AGGAGACAAAAGCAAAGAAGGTATAAAGAGGGTCAGAATGACTGAAGAGGAAGAAAGAAAACTATGCAATATATAAACAAGGGTTGGTGCAATGTAGGGTACATATATTCCGTGGACATGAATGCCAGAAAGCTGGAACGATCAGAACTAGAAGACCGGAAAATCCCCATATGTTGAGCGAACCGCGGATGACGGTAAAAAAAGTGTAGGCTTGATTGGTCGTGTATACGTCCGCCGTTCTTGAATTGCGACCCGATACGCGTAAAATCGCGTGGTGGCATTGTGAACCCTGAGGTCCCTGAATGTCGGTTCACCTTTCGCAAGCGATCCAAAAAAAAAATTGCATGAAATTTATCTCGTTCCCTATTGACCAGACATGACAGTCGACTCGTGTGTTTTAACTTGGATCCTCTTTTCCCAGTCCCTGGCAGGCGCTGAGGCATTCTGAGTAGACCAGTTACCGGTGTCGTAGATAGACTGAGTCGTCACTAGTTCGGATATAACCCGAATCCAATTATACATTTCTTTGCAGAAATATCTCCGAATCTCCTGAGCGAACGAACCTTTGGTCTAGTTGCGCCATACCAATCGTCATTGAGTCTGCAGAAAAGTTACCAGTATAGGCAACTGTTGGGCGATTGTAATGCGTTGGTGTTTGCTTGTCGAATACCTGCCTACCAGCAAGAAACATGACATGAACATGCAACTGGAGAAATACGCACTGTCAGTATTAAGATAGACATTGCTTCCAATAATACATTCGAATAATTCTTCCAGAAAGAAATGAGAAAATTAGTGCTACTACAAGGACACATATGGTTGGGAAGCAAGAAGCGTTCTTGGTTCTGATTCCTGAACGTCGAAAACAGGCAAGCGGCAGGAAATGTGCATTGTCTGCCATATATGGAGCTCCGATCGAGGACCGAAGTCCAGACTCCGTAAATGCTCTGTGCGGGGAAATACTCATCATGTGGGCTGAGCTTGAAGTCACGCGACCTGCGTCGCGTCCCACGCGAGCCCACGCGTCGGTCTTCCAGCGCTTTCAGGTACGGATGAAATGCTATATAATGCGAGCAGAGCGAATTGACTCTGAGAAGGTCATGTAGATTGCATAATGTACTATTAATATTATTTCCCGAACAGGCCTCTGTAGTACGTGTCGCGTTTGTGGCTTGATCAACCTTATAGAGAGAGGAAATACATAAACCGACTTTCAGTATACGGAATCTGTTGCCGCCGAGATGCTCGCTCCTGATGCAGAGCTTTCCGCATTTGGTAATTTGGGAGCCTGACAAGATAAAATATAAGACTGGGAAAAAATTATGACGAGATTCCTTACTACTGTTGGCTAGCAAGATGATGTTACCATACAAGTTATTGGCAGCCCATGACGCAAAAGAATGAACATACCGTAAGTTCGAGGGGTTTATCCACCGTTGTTTTTAGAGTTGTATCAAGGCCAGAGAAGTGGACACTTCCGGAGCCCACTTGGTCGTCTTCATTCGAAAGAATATTTCTGCTGTTGAGCGAAAACAGGAAGCTATTTGCATACACTGAAATGATTATATGGATAATCCTTAGGTCAGCAAAGCAGCACTTCAAAATGGTCATAGAAGTAGCACTCAACGTTTGCCTAGAATATAATCCATTCCCAAACCCCATAGTGATGCGGGCAGCTTGATTAACTATGTGAATTATTGAGAGTTGAGCGCTGACGAAATAATCACGCGCGAGGCTTACTAGGATGCATTCCGTAAGGCTAAATAGCCTAGTATAATTTCCGATTTTAATGCAAGTGAAGCGAAATCGAAAACTTGAATGATGAATTACAAGGAGGACCACTCACGTAATTATGACTCCTCTATTGAGCGTAAAGATGATGAGCTTGGTGATAACTGTATCCGTCCTACGTTAGAACAGGATAGTTAACATAGATGCCAGCATACAATATTGCAGACAGAGTCATACATACCTCTGGAAGCCAGAACGATGCCCATGTAGAAAATACACCAAAGCCACAGCAATTGATATATCAGCCAGCAGAGCGAACACTATGAACGGCATAACGAGGCTTAGCTATAACTCAGTAGCGATAAGTTCTTCGAATCAATTGATTGCCATCCAAAATCCAATGTTTTACTTACTTTTATGCTAGAAGGGTTATCCATCGTAGTCGAGAAAAGCCTGTATTCTTAACGTCGTCAACAAATATCATGACAGCAGTCGAGGAATTTCACACCGCACATTGTAAGCAAAGTCTCTGCGAGAGAAAAATATACACATATAAGATGAGAGATGAGAATACAAAGAAATTTTGATCTTACCCATCCCAAACGTGAAGTGGAGAAGAACGATACATCCCTATCGAAGTGATTTACAACAGTGGAGAATAGGATGAACCGCTTAACTTACAATGGGGCCAGTCACCCACCATCGAATCTTGACCGGAGACACTGAAGTGATGGAGAATAGTTAGATACTATAAAGCAGTCAGACCGACACACTTAGACATACGGCGTGAAACAATCGATACGAAGTATGCCTGCACAATGCATGCTATGCCTGTTTCAAGACACAGCGAAATCTATGAGCATGTAAATAACCTTGGGTCTTTCTGCAAGTACGGTTAAAATCAAATTCGTACCGACATCATCCTGTTCACCCAATACTTCAGAGAAATCTGCGTTTTTAAGGGTCCTTGAATCTTACCAGTGTCCGTTAGATGAAATACTAGGGCTACATTTGCTAGAAATCTATTCAAAAAAAGAAGAAAAAGTGTGAGTTAAAGGTGGTACTAGGATGAATGTTGAACTTACCAAGAAATCGTAGACGCTCGCCATGACTGTTTACCGTGTCAGTTTTGAAAATGACTGAGCAAGAGTTTATTTACCGATGGCCGTATGTGCGCAATCGAGCACCCTGGAAGCAAGTTGGACTAAGATAATGTGTTTCTAATCTGCTTTGAGAGACCTCACCAAACGATAAAAACCTTTGAATGCATACTTAGAATCAATCGCAGTCGTCATTAAGGAGCTCAAGCAAGAGATGCCTACCAGCAGCTTGATTCCATAAATGTCTTTAGGGTAGAAGGTATAGTAATAGTAAACCTAACTCAAACATGAGGTCTCGGAGCGGGAAGAAAATAAACATTGATTCATTTACCTGGACAGCAGAGACTCCGGTAAGTCTTCAAATAGTTCAACGTCCCCCGGTCAGCAAGTTCCTCCTTCTGGACTCTGATATGTGAATAACGACGGACATGCAAGCAAAAAATGAACCGAGGAGTGTCGCCCCTATATTAAATTTCAGTGAAATCCAACAGAGGCCTAGACCTCTGGTACACGTATAGCTCACCGAATGTTTCTGATATATCTACACTACTTTCCGGAGTCAGGAGAGAAAGGTCTAAAAGAATGGAAAGCATTGATATCGTAGTACGCTGTGCTATTCAGCGTCTGAGAGAGACAGGAAATAAACGAGAGGATGGAAAAAGAGAATTAATACCATGAACACTGGCCGAGGGATGGACGGCGACTTCTTATTTAAATATTCGTTCAGGGACTATGCTAGCGTCGAAGCTCGGTTGAAGGATGCCGTTGCCGATGACCCTGCTTAGCGAGCTTTGAACCGACTGAAGGTGAACGTAAAGGGGTCTTTGTTTCATAAATACATACATATGTACCATTGAAAATACAATTTTATGGTGTCGTCGGGCTATTGACAACAGCGCTCAGTGTACTTAGTTTGTTCCATTGTTGCCGTAAACTTATCTCACCCGTTTTCTTGCTAGCAAGGACCCTCGAGTCCGGCATCATATTCCTCGTTGATGAGAAGAGGTTCAATGACAACCAAGATTTTGTGGACGTAGGGATGGACGAAATCGTTGAGTTGATAAGGCACGCCATAGTGCCCTTTCTCTACCTGAAGAAGAAGCTAGTTGTGATAAATAAGCATCTATTATTATGCGATAAGTCTCTTTAATCGTAACATTTAGTTACGTCCAGTTAGCCGCGCTGTGTCTGTGCACCTGCGAAGATCCGTAATTGAGGCTGAGGCTGGTTATCGTCCCAAGCCCGCTATGGATCACGTATACCACGACTTGGAAAAAGCCAAGCCTTCGTCATGCACTCCCAAATGGAATGTCCTCGTTCAAGTTATCCGTGCGCACCTAATGGATTCGCAGTTACATTCCATCAATGCAAACTGCAATCCTGCTGCACCTCCGGCTTATCGGGCACGCCGTCTCCTCATGGACTTAGGTAATAGCCAGGAACTCGGAATGCGAAGGGTTGGTTCCATATAAATAGAGGAGCAGAAATAATGAGATCGAGAATTGCAAGATGCGTATCGCTTGTATTCGAAAATGAAGATAGGGTAATCCATGTGTTGTTGACAGTTGTCGCGGGCGCTTATAAGTTAAGCGGTATATTACTTCGAGACGAATTTGGGAAATCGTGCCTTCCGGAAATAATTGGTGGGGCGACCTTGTCGAAATGATGCTTCCCATATTCTTTGGGGTTCTGACGATTATCTCCGGATAGCAATGGTGAGATGCGCTGGCACCGGTACGTGGATATTTAAAGCTGGAGGCGCAATGTTCGCACTAGTTATTAATACGTAGTATGACAGATACGAGGTCAGAGAGTCGATGAAAGTGGGTTGCGCTGTGCTTCAAAGGCTATGATGCGGATAGGAAAGCTTATCATGATGATTGGACATGTGGTGAGAATGACTGAGAATGATATGCGGAAGAGCCAGAAAGAGGCAGACCGAGTCATTCTGCCCGCAGCCACTGCAGCCAAACATAGACACACAAACACCAGTGCTATCGGGTCACGGCGCCCCTTATCGTTTCTCCGCAACCACGCAAGCTCTAACCGGGGCTTGTTCTTAAACCAAACCAACCCACTCTCGTCTCCTTCTCTACCCTTTCTTTCCTTCTACCACCACCTCCACAATATACAAAGGGAGTATCAGTCTTTAACCAGACTTTGAATCCCTCCTTTCCTTCAGTTAGCATTATTATGCGCTACTTCTTTACAGCGACCCTTGTCGTCGCGAGTCTCGCTGGCCATGTCTATGGTCACCGTCAGGTAGCTCCGTCATCTTCCAGTGAAGGACGGGTAGGTTACAGACGGAAGACTCTTGGTTTCGGACCAGAGCATCCACATGCCGTCTTCCGCTCTACACCCTACCAGGTCGTTGCCAATGGCTTCACACCCCAGGACTCTTCTATTGACCCATTTGAAGTCGCACGCATCTTTTTAGATGATGTGCTGCCCACGAAGCTCTCAGATAGTTCATCATACATCATCCGCAAGGACTCGTATACCGACAAGAACACCGGCGTCACCCACGTCTATGTCAGACAACTCGTCAACGGTCTCGAGGTTACTGACGGAGATATCAACATCAACATCAAGGATGGTGTTGTTTTGTCATACGGGAATTCGGTATGTTGTATTTTGCATATATCCGGTATTTCGTCCGACCTAATTATATTGCGTCATAGTTCTTCAATGGCACTCCTCCTACCCCATTCGTTAACCCCGAGATCAGCACAGTGCGCGACCCAAGACAAGAGTCTTGTGACCTCCTATCACAGTCCCTCGCGAACCTTCGAAGCACCAGCTTTGCTGATTCTGAGCAAGTTGTTATGGGTTCGACTTCTCATTCGAGCGCCGAGGCACTTGAGCTCAAACACATGCTTGAAAGCAACTGTGGTTCATTTGACCTTCCCGACCACATGAACACCGAGGACATCGCTGACTTCCGACCTGCTCTTCTCAAATTCATGGCCACAGCCACCCCCAACGAGCAGTTAGCAAGGGATATCGTCAAAGACTTCGATTCGCACATGGACGCTATTCGTGTTACACCAATCAGCCACTTCTCAGCAGGGGATCATGTACAAGTTGCTGCGTTTGAAGCGGATGATGTGCCCGATGCAGTTAGTCCAGTCAAGGCTAAACTAGCTTATATTCAAGTCCCTAACAAAGCAGGTGACAACACTGAATTACACCTTGTGTGGAAGGTATGTGGTTGCATGCATTTTTGGATGTATTTACTTAAGTTCAATTTCCTAGTTCGAGGTTGAGATGCAAGATAACTGGTATGAGGCTGCCGTGTCTGCCTCTGCTCCTCACAAGATCATCTCGGTCGTTGATTGGGCTTCAGACTATGCAATTGCACCCATTCCAAAGGAACAGACTCCCGCCACGTACAACGTCTTCAAGTGGGGTATCAACGACCCAGTCTGCGGTGAGAGAACCATCGAGGAGGAGAACATTGACTCTATTGCATCGCCTGCTGGTTGGCACGCCCTCCCGTACAACAATGACCCTAGTTTCAAGGGTGTTAAGTCATCTAAGGCTTTCTTCCGCAACACCACTACCACCTGGGGAAATAACGTACGTTTTATGATCAATATAATTGCTACAGGTCCTCATGATTGATTACCATAGGTCTTCGCTCAAGAGAATTGGGAGGGTCAGAACGCATATATTAGCAACTATCGTCCTGATGCAGGCGCAGCTAAGGCCTTCAATTTCACTTACGACCCACAGGAAACCGAGAAACCCGACGCCATGGAGGAAGCAAAGGCCTATATCGATGCTACCGTTGCCCAACTTTTCTACACTACTAACAAAGTCCACGATTTCTTCTACCGGTGAGTATTACAAATGATTATCTAAACATTATTATTTTTTAATTGTTTATCGCATATAGTTATGGATTTGATGAAGTGTCAGGAAACTTCCAGCAATACAACTTCGGTCGTGGTGGTGCTCAGAACGACGCTGTCATTGCCAACGCTCAAGATGGCTCCGGCTTCAACAATGCCAACTTCATGACCCCCCCAGATGGTCAGAACGGTCGCATGCGCATGTACCTGTGGAACACTGCCATTCCTTACCGGGATGGTGATCTCGAAGCTGGCATCATCATTCATGAATTGGCTCACGGTTTAAGTACACGTCTGACCGGTGGACCTGCCAACTCGGGTTGCTTGGGCTGGGGTGAGAGTGGCGGTATGGGTGAAGGCTGGGGTGATTTCCTCGCCACCACCGTCCGCAGCAACAAGAAATACTCCGACTACGCTATGGGTTCATGGGCGGCCAACCGTGATAACGGTATCCGAAACTACCCTTACTCGACTGTAAGTATAAATTGGTTTTTAGGAAAACAAAATATTTATGATTCCTCTAGGACGAGTCGATCAACCCATCCACCTACAAGACCTTGGATAAGCCCGGATATTGGGGCGTCCACGCCATAGGTGAAGTATGGGCTCAGATGCTCTGGCTAGTCGAGCAGAAATTCATTGAGAAGCACGGATATTCCGATGAGACATTCCCTCCTGCTCCTCTCGAGGACGGAACCGTCCCCCATGGCGACTTTTACCGCACTGATAAGAAGGGTGTCCTCGTCCCTAAGCACGGAAACACTCTTCTCGTTCAACTTGTCATCAACGGCATGAAACTCCAGAAGTGCCGTCCCGACTTCTTCGACGCCCGTGATGCTATCATCCAAGCTGATCAAATCTTGACTGGTGGAGAGAACTTCTGCTTGCTATGGGATGGATTCGCAGCTCGTGGCTTGGGAGAGGACGCAGAGGTCATCAACAAGACCCCATGGGGAGGAGGAATCAGGACCAACGGATACTCCACCCCCATTGCATGCGGTGGTACTGGCAAGAAGCCCAGGTACTGAATGGATTATCTTCTATGATCAGCTCAATCTAGAATTCGCAATGCCTTTCGTTGACCAACATCATGCACTCCTACGCGCCGCGTTTTTATTGGATGGATCTCATAAACATATAGCTTCTCTTTCAATTCGGCGCGACTCGACGGGGAATGAATACCCATTATTGCATTCACGACACATTTATATTTGCATTCTCATGTCATCCTGCTCTCATCTATCTATATCACGTACATACAACATCCATCCATACGTATACATATTACCTGGCCTTTTAGTCTTGTTTCTCGCGTTGCATCTGTTCTTTTGGAGGGACACTATTCTACGTTGGTGGTCTCATAGCCCCCCCTCCTTACCCTGGCTCCGCGTATCTATGCGGTTGTATAGTTAGGCGTTGTATCATAGTTTCTCTATTTTGTGATGTAGTCTGTACGTAGGTACTTTGCTTTGAATATAAATTGTGGTTTTTTCACATATGTTTAGTGTGCTAGCCCCATTGCAAGTGGCGAATTAGCATGAGGAGATTTTCGATCACTGCTTTTAAACATGCTCGAAGCCAAGTAATGGTGTTCAATATGTGGCTTATTGTCAACGAAGCGAAGCCACATACGAGCCCCTTTGTTTTCGTTAAATGGGGAGCGACATCGTGCAAATATTTGGTCGCTGGCATTTCTTTCAACCTCATCAGTAACGTTCACTCCTTTAATCAAACAAAACCTTTTGGCATGCCTCGTCGAACTGTAGAACCATTCAGCCTGAGACACCGTGTAAGTCTTCTTTGACGCGGTATATGAAATCTCATTAACCTTTATCAACACTTGTGTTTTTTTTCTCTTTTTTCTTTCAGAAATACTTCCCTATATTCAGCGAGCTACCCGAAGACGATGATATTAACAGGGCCGACTGGCATTATTGCCTTCTCGTTGAAATCATCGAGATTATTCCATATTTCAGACCGATGTTCAAGGTCAAAGATAAAGTGAACAAGGAATTCATTGTCACCTTTTACTTTGACAATGGAACTGAGCATCCGGAAGAGTGGAAGAAGAACTGCAAGCCTGGGGGCGTTATGGTCATCAAGTACGCGTTACGACACAGCTTTATGGATGGTCAAATTGGAATACGTGCGGAAGATGTGGAGCACATTAAAGTAAGTCCGCTTTTCTTTCCCTTTCAGATTTTCCTGCTGGCTCAATTTGTGCTGTTCATCAGATGATTCCTTGTAATTTAAACACACTTCTACTCATCTCGGACCAAGTCAACAAGAGCAACTCGCTCAGTACTACTGTGAAGTGCAACATGTGCAAAAAGTCAGCGGAACTCAAGTGTTCTCGTTGTTTTGTGAGATATTGCGACAAGGTACGGACCACCCTTCCCTAGAATCCAGGAATAAGCTAATGCATCTTCGATATGGAAGGCATGCCAAACCTTGGACTGGAAGGCTTCTCACAGACATGAATGTGTGGCTTTACAACTGGTGTCGGAATGGAGTAAAAAAGACTGGGATAACGGTGATAGATACTGGAAATTTTAAATGTACTTACTTTTTTTGCCTCACATTTCTGTCGATCCTCTCTAATACGGAATTTTTTCTCGATTTAGCATACTGTAAGCATATACAATATAAAATCTCCACATCCCTTGGCCCCTCGACGCGTAGACGCGTTTTGGGGCGCGTTCAATATTATAATATCCAACCTATCACGTGGAACAAATTAGCGCCGCTATGAACTTGTGAGACTCGTTTGATCTGGTTTGATCTTGAAACTACTAAACTAGTTACTACTAACACTTTCAACCACGTTTTATGTCTAATGTAAGTCCAAATTATCATTTCTATAATCTACATTATTCAATTTGTTGATTGATTGATTATCAAGGTTACGTTGACCACCTTACCTTATGAACTAATTATCGAAATCCTCAAATCGACCTCATGGAGAGATATATTGCGTGTACGCTGGCGAGTATTGCAAGCTAGACTACATTGAATCCTTTTTTTTCTTGAACCAAAGCGAAGGATATTTGGGCTCATCTCATTGAAGAGCATATCTTATCCCATCCTGATCCTCGAATGACGAATGCCAGCTACTATATATCTTAGAAAAGTGCAGAGCTAGGTTGGGAAGTCGAATCTTGGAAACCGTCCAGGGAATCTAACTTCTTACTACCACTTTCTCTTCTGGAAAACACCATCGCTTTTACTGCAGAACACATCGAGTTTGACCTTCCTTATATCTTCATCATCGATTGCGTAGTAGCAGATGGTCATTTAGAGTCTACATTCCTAGATTTTTTTGCGTCGGACTCGACCTCAATACTTTTTGACGTATGCATTGTGTCATTCATTCAGTCTTCTGGCTTAATCCACAAATTTGCAGGTATACTTGCTTCCGCATAAGAATGATCGTCAGTGCCAATGATTCCCGAAATTAAGTACAACATATCGGTCGTACTGCTGTCCTGTGGGTGGACCGTATTGACGGGGCCTATGAATGCGGCCATTTAGTCTCTTTCCTTACCGACATCGGAACGCGAGTGATATCCAAAGCTTATGAAGGCAGTTATATGGCTGATATAAAGACAGACTCCAAACATACTCTGTTCCAGATGAACCGCCGAAGATGACTCTAATTTGGTGACAAAATTGTTGCTGGAGGTCATATAGTTGTCGCTGATTTTTCCAAATTA
>Ga0247779_1001700_pt1 | contig 10396 bp, 9 predicted proteins | sample UWRJL221509R5_FD_179925 | JGI IMG/M metagenome (GOLD analysis project Ga0247779, IMG submission 179925) | Plant litter microbial communities from Arlington Agricultural Research Station in Wisconsin, United States - UWRJ-L221-509R-5 | ecosystem: Environmental > Terrestrial > Plant litter >...
CCTGATCCAGGGTTATTCGTCGACCTATTACACCTGCCTGACCGCTAAGGTTGGAGGCTGCACCGCCGCTGCCCAGCCGACCGCCACCCAGACGGTCAATGGCATCCCCGTCCAGGTCACCAATGTCGGTGGTCTCTTGAATACCGGCACGATCTCGGCAACGGCGACCACCAACATCGCCAACGTGCCGGCCGCGGGCCGTGTCACCGCGACCGCCATGAATATCGGCGCCTATGCCACGATCCCGCGCATCGATGTGATTGCCGAAACCGTCAGCGGCTCCACCACCACGCCGGGCGTTATTTCGGCCCAGGTTACCGGTGTTGGCCAGGGCACGGCGTTAGCGCTCTTCATCAGCCAGAATGCCAACAATTTTGGCGATCCCATGACCCTCAATGTTGGCAAAGGCGCCAGCATCCTGGCTAGCGTCTCCACCAACACGCTGACGCCTGACAAGAGCCTGGCGACTGCGACATCGCCCTTTAGTCTGGTTTCCGAAGCCGTGGTCGATCAGTCCAGCGCGCTTTCCACCATCAACAATGCCGGTACCATTCAGGCCTTCACCACCCAGCTCACACCGGGCAGCGGTGCGGTGGTTACCAACGTGCGCCGCGCCATCGACCTGCAGGCCGATACGCAGAACAATGTCACCATCAACAATAGCGGCCAGATCCTGGGCGATCTGCTGTTCGGCTCGACAGGCGACAATCATATCCTGAATGTCGGCAATGTGGGCGACGGTACCGCTGCCGGTCTCGTGACGGGTGATGCCAATTCCGTTACCAAAGTTGCCAATTCACCCAACAGTTATGCGGTGGTTGCCGAATCCATCCTCTCGCAGGGCTCGGGCGCCGCGCCAGACACCGAAGTCGGCGTGATCAATTTCGGCGCAGGCACAGGTCATCAGCTGAATGTTGGTGGCTTTGGCTACGTCAATGCCGCCATCTTCTCCAGCGTTGGCGCACTGGCCGCGCATGTGGGCAATAACGGCACCCTGTTTGTGGCCAATACCAGCGCCACCGGCTCGATGAATGTCAGCACGATTGATGTCGATGCGGGCGGCACGCTGGGTCTGACCATCTCGCAGAACACGTCCGCCTCGCTGCCGGTGGTGAAGGCCACCACCGAAGCGACGCTGGCGCCCAACTCCAATATCGGGTTGCAGTTCGGTACCTTTGTTTCCTCGGGCTTCACCGCGCAGAGCATCAACAATCCGACGGCGCAGAGCATCATCCTGATCAATGCGCCGACCATCAATATGGATAGCGCCACCCTGGCGGCGGACAATGCGGCCTTGTCAGAGCGCACACCGTTCCTCTTCCAAGAAACTGCGACCCCTTTGTCGCTGGTCGACGACAGCACCGGCCAGAACCTGGTTTTGACCCTGACGCCGCGTTCGCCGGGCGCCACCAACCCCAACGGTACGCCGGGCCTGGGTCTTTCGGGCGATGCGCTGAAGCAGTTCCCCTTCGTCGCCCGCGCGCTGGGCAACGATACCGAGCTGGGTTCGGCGATTGCATCGAGCCTGACGGTCTACAACACCGCCGGCCAGCCCACGAGCGGCATCAATATTCCCGCCTCGCAGCAGCAGGCCCGGCAGGCCTTCTCGCAGTTTGGCCCCGATACGTCGGGCGGCACACGCGAGATCGCGATCATGCTGACCGACCAGGCCACCGGTCCGGTCGCGGCACGCCAGCGCCTCTTGCGCAGCTACGGCAATGTGGCTGGCGACATGACCCTGTGGGGTGAGGAATTCAGCGGCCACATCAACAACAAGGGCCGCTACAACGACGATGGCACGTTGAACGCCTACAAGGATCATGGCTTTGGCTTCAGCCTGGGTCTGGATGGCGGCAGCCCGCGCAACGGCTGGTATGGCGGTGCATTCACCTTCTACAGCGGTGACGTTGACCAGCTTCTGCCGCGCGCCACCAGGACCGAGACCGAGTGGTACATGCTGACCGGCTATACCGACTGGAAGGGCAAGCACGTCTTCCTGGATACCCAGATCAGCGCGGCTTATGGCAACTTCGACGAAACCCGCAGCATCAGCGAAGGCGGCATCAGCCGCGTCGCCACTGGCAAGCGCCCCGCCGTCATGCTGGCGATGGGCGCCAACACTGGCGTGATGCTGCACTATGCGGGCATCGAGATTGATCCGCATGTCAGCCTGGACGGGCTGACCCTGCGTGAGGAAGCCTATAACGAAACCGGCGGTGGCGCGGGCTTTAACCTGGATGTTGCGCCCTATTACGCCAGCTCGTTGCGTACGTCCTTTGGCGCTGACGTGAAGGGCACGATCACGTTGTGGGACATCGACCTGACGCCGGAAGGCCGGGTTGGCTACCGCTATGACGTCCTGCAGCAGGCCGTGAAGATCAAGGCGGCGTTCGATTCCACCGGCGGTCTGGGTACTGCCAACAACACCATGACCTTTGTCGGCCCCGATCCGGATGCGGGCAATACCATCCTGGGCCTCAGCCTGGGTGCTGGTACCGACACCTGGAAGCTGGGCGTCAACTATGACTGGATCCACGGCGACAATGGCTCGGTGACCCAGGTGGGCACCCTGACGGTTCTGGGTCGTATCTAGAGCTTTACGAGCTTCAGGAACTTCGCCACGTCGTCTTGCGGCGTGGCGAAGCTGGTGGCCAGCCGTACCAGCACCCGGCCGTCTGCGGGCGGGTGCCAGTCATAGAACACAGCACCTGCGCCGCGCAGGCGCTTAGCCAGCGCGACCGGCATCTCTGCAAACACCATGTTGGTCTGGACGGGCACGGTGATGCGGACCTCGGCCACTTCACCCAAGCCCTTGGCCAGCTCCTGAGCCATGTCGTTGGCGCGCGTGGCCGCCGTCAGCCACAGCCCGTCCGCCAGAAACGCATCCAGCTGTGCCGACAGGAAGCGCATCTTCGACATCAGATGACCACCCTTCTTGCGGCGGTAACCAAAGTCGGCTGCATCTTCGGGATGAAAGAAGATCACTGCTTCCGCACCTAAGGTGCCACCTTTGCTCGCGCCGAAGGAGAGCGCGTCCACACCGGAGCGCCAGCTGGCTTGCGCCGGCGTGGCGTTGAGTGCCGCCAGCGCGTTGGCAAAGCGCGCGCCATCCAGATGCAGCTTCAGGCCGCGTTCGTGACAGACCGCGGCAATGGCCTTGAGTTCATCCAATCCATAGAGCGTGCCAAGTTCGGTGGGCTGCGACAGGCTCACGGTAAAGGGCTGCACACTATGAACGAAGCCTCGGGGCAACGCGTCCACGGCGGCAGCGATCGTGTGGGCATCGAGCTTTCCATCGGCGCCGTCCAGACCGATCAGCTTGGCACCATGGCTGTAGAATTCCGGCGCACCACATTCATGCTCCATGATGTGGCTGGCGGCATGGCAGAAGATTGCGCCATGCGGTGGCGTTAAGGCTGCCAGCGCGAGTGCGTTTGCGGCAGTGCCGGTGGCGACAGGATGCGCCGTCACTTCGCGTTCGAACAGCGTATCGAAACGAAGCTGCAATGCTTTCGTCACGGAATCGTCGCCGTAAGGCAATGCCGTGCCCGCGTTGACGTCTGTCAGCGCGCGCAAAACCTCCGGCAAGACGCCATAGGCGTTGTCGGATGCGAAGTTCATCTCTTTTGTTACCAACTGCCGGTGTTGGGCATGGACGCCCAGGGCTCCATCGGCTCCAGATGTCCGTCCTGCAGCAGTTCGATGGAGATGCCGTCGGGTGAACGGATGAATGCCATATGGCCATCGCGCGGCGGGCGATTGATTGTGACACCCGCTGCCATCAGCTTTTCACACAAGGCGTATATGTCGCTTACGCGATAGGCGAGGTGCCCAAAATTGCGGCCACCGTCATAGCCTTTTTCATCCCAGTTGTAGGTAAGCTCTACAACAGGGCTTTCCACGGCGTTTTTATCGTCTGCAAAACGTGCAGCATCTTCTGGGGTTGCCAGAAAAACGAGCGTGAAGCGTGCCTTCTCGTTTTCCATTCGGCGGACTTCCACAAGACCAAGCTTGTTGCAGTAGAAGTCCAGCGATGCGTCGAGATCGGAAACGCGCACCATGGTGTGAAGATATCGCATGCAGTCGTCCTTCGTGTTTGTCGCAACGTTTGTCGCGCGAATCCTTACGCGCAAAAATGCGTGTTGCGCAGCCCCGCATCGGTATGCACACGAATTTTCCTGGTGCGGAAAAAGGCAACAATGTCGCAAGGGAACCGGTCGGCGCACATGTCGTAACATGTGTTATGTGACAGTGGCCTTGAAACCCAGGCGACGCGGCTGCGAGATGGCAGCGCAGGTTTCTGTCGAAAACGTCAAGGTTTAAGCGGCAAAGCCTCATTTGCTGCACATGCGAAGTGTGCATCCGCAGCAAGCCGTCAACCATGAGGCAGAAATCCATTGCGTCAAACAACGGTAGTGGGATGATGCAAGCGTCGTATCGGCGAGCCAATCGATGCCTCTTGCCAAGAAGGTAAGTGATTGCTTTAAGAATGATCGGCAAGGCGCCAGACATAGGGCGCCAGGTTGGGTAGACTTCGGTCTCAAACAGTTTGGTAGGCCCAGGCGCGCCGTGTGCCGGGTTTTTTTCTTGTCTTGAGTGAGAGCGCATGGAACGTCCAAATCATCTGAAGGTCGAAGAAAAGAGTACCAGCAGCAAGGCGACCAGCATTGCCATCGTCGTCGCCATTCATGTTGCCGGTATCGCAGGACTTGTCGCCGCGCTGGCCCAAGGCGCACTGCTGAAGCAGATGCAGGAAATCAAGGCGACGGTTGATACGCAGAAGATCCCGCCCAAGGCACCGCCGCCGCCGCCGCCGGATCTGGTGAAGCCGCCGCCGCCGGTCGCCGTTGTTCCCGACTTCCAGGTCGCCACTGCTGCGCCGCCGCCGGTTCAGACCGCGCCCAAGGCGCCGCCGCCGCCGCCGCCCGCACCGACCCACGCGATCTCCAACGATCCGCTGCGTCCGGTTATGCGCACGCACACGCTTCCGGAATATCCGCCGATCTCCAAGCGCCTGAACGAGCAGGGCACCGTGCTGATGGAAGTGAACATCACGACCGAAGGCAATGTGGACCAGTGTTCGGTCGTGCAGAGCAGCAGCTCGGATCGTCTCGATCAGGCCGCTTGCGAATGGGTAAAGCGCCAGTGGCGCTGGCAGCCGCCGACCCTGAACGGCGCACCTACCGCCGCCAAGACACGCGTCTCGATGAAGTTCGACCTTAAAGACGCCAAATAACCCAACCCCGATCACGTCAATTCATCTGGTTTTCCTACGGAGTAAAAAAATGAACTTCAAGAAACTGACGATCGCAGCCGCCATCGTCGCCATGACCAGCCTGAGCGCCGCTCCGGTTTTTGCCCAGGCTGCCGCTCCGGCGGCGCCGGCCGCTGACGCGGCTGCTGCCCCCGCGGCTCCTGCCGCGGACGCTGCTGCTCCGGCGGCCGCGCCTGCCGCCCCGGCTGCCGAGGCTCCCAAGCCCGCCACTGCCGCCAACGGCGACCAGTCCACCCCCTACGGCCTGCAGCACATGTGGGAAAATGGCGGCTGGATCTCGCGCACCATTCTGGGCGTCCTGGCGATCATGTCGGCCGGCACCTGGTACATCTTCTTCACCAAGTGGATCGAACAGCAGCGCATTCTCGGCCAGGCCAGCCAGGTTGAGAAGAAGTTCTGGACCTCCGCCACGCTGAACGAAGGCGTCGACAAGCTGCCGAAGAACTCCGTGTTCCGCGGCATCGCCGAAGCCGGCCTGAAGGCTTCCACCGGCGGCACCACTCTGGTGGGCCTGTCGGATTGGATCGGCATGACCCTGACGCGCCAGCTCGAAGACGCCAATTCGCGTCTGCAGGGCGGCATCGCGTTCCTGGGTTCGGTCGGCTCGGTCTCGCCGTTCGTCGGTCTGCTCGGAACCGTTATCGGTATTCTGAACGCGCTGATCGGTATCGGTGTTGCCGGTCAGATGTCGATCGACAAGGTCGCCGGCCCGGTCGGTGAAGCGCTGCAGATGACCGCTATTGGTCTGTTCGTCGCGGTTCCCGCGGTTCTGCTCTACAACTACCTCGTCCGTCGCAACAAGGTGATCACCGAAAAGCTGCGCGCCTTCGCAGGCGACCTGCAGGCCTATCTCATCAGCAAGAGCAAGTAGTTCTAGCTGAGAGATAGTCCTTTTACGGAGTAAGTCTTATGGCAGTCGACGTTCAACACGCCGTCGAAGATGATGTGGCGGACCTCAACGTCACCATCAATACTACGCCCCTCGTGGACGTGATGTTGGTGATGCTCATCATCTTCCTCGTCACCATTCCGGTGGTGCTGAAGACGGTGCCCGTCCAGTTGCCGACCTATCGCAATATTGCCACGCAGACGAAGCCTGAGAATATTGTGATCGCGGTAACGACAGACGAGCAGATCTACTACAACAACGTGCCTGCTGATGCCGCTACGCTTCGCCGGAACTTTGTGGCCGCCCTTCGCAGGTCGGCCGCTACCGGCAAGCCGCTTCCCGAAGTTCACATTCGCGGCGACAAGAATGTGCGTTTCGAAGCGATCGGTCGCGTCATCCTGGCTTGTCAGCAAGCCGGTGTTCAGAAAGTGGGCTTCATCACCGAGCCCCACTCTCTCGAAGCCGGAAGTTTTTGAGGTAATCCGCCATGGCAATGAGTGCAAGTACTGCTGACGGCGAAGTAATGGTGGAAATGAACACCACGCCGTTGATCGACGTGATGCTCGTTCTTCTCGTTCTTCTGATCGTTACCCTGCCAATCCAGACGCATGCCGTGAAACTCGATATGCCCGCCCCCAATGCCACGCCTCCGACCGTTGAGCCGGAGACCGTGGATCTGGGTGTGGACTTCGACGGCACCGTCACCTGGAACGGTCAGGCGGTGGATCGTGGGACGATGGACGCCTATTTCGAGGATGCGGCCAAAAAGAATCCGCAGCCCGAAATTCACGTCAATCCGAACCGGTTGGCCAAATATGACGCCGTAGCCCGCGTGCTGGCAGATGCCCAGCGCCTTGGCGCGACCCATATTGGTTTTAGCGGAATTGACCAGTATAACTAGGCTGTGAGGGTCATGGCCGCAGGTGCAAAGCGTGTGGGCCACCCCCGCACGCTTTCCCTTTTTGTGACGACGCGAAAGAGGTCTTGTAATGACTGCCCGTAAATTGCGTGCCGCTTTGACGGCGATCCTTCTTGGCACCGCCGTCACTGGCGCAGCCGCTCTGGTCATGGCCGCCCCGGCCGAGGCCGCAACTGTCAGCACCAAGGTCGGTGCTGCGCTCAAGGAAGCCCAGGCGCTGGCCGCCGCTGGTAACTACAAGGCCGCCATGGCCAAGGTGAACGAGGCTGAAGCCGCCAAGTCCAGCCCCGACGATGCCGCCATCATCAACCAGATGAAGCAGTATATCGGCGTGAAGTCGGGTGATGCTTCGATCGGTGGTGCGGCTGGCGCCAAGGCGAAGTTCGCCAACGACTACAATGCCGGCAAGTACAAGGACGTGATTGCCGACGCCGAGCTGCTGCGCAAGAACAACGCGCTGGATGCGCAGTCCCAGCTGATCATCGCGCAGGCCTATTACAAGTCCGGCGATTTCGCGGGCTGCGTGAAGTACACCAAGACCTTGGGTGCGGCCAACGATACCGCGCTCGAACTGCAGGCACGCTGCGCTTATGAAGTGGGTGACGACGTGACCCAGCGCCAGGCGCTGGAAAGCCTGGTCAGCCGCGGTGGCAAGCCTGAGCACTGGAAGCTCCTGCTCAAGCTGGCGGAACGTTCGCGCGGTCTGAGCGATCACAACACGCTGGACGTGAACCGCATCCGCTATCTGACCGGCAATATCGAAACCAAGGACGACTACACCCTCCTGGCCCAGCTCGCTCTGCAGTTGGGTAACGCCGCTGAAGCCCAGGGCATCATCGAAAAGGGTATCGCCGCCAAGATCCTGACGGACGATCGTTCCACCCGTCTGTTGAACCTGGCCAAGACCCAGGCCGCTGCCAATGCTGCTAACCTGCAGAAGAACATTGCAGCCGCCCAGGCTCAGCCCCAGGGCGATGCGCTGGTCAAGGTCGGTGAAGACATGATCGGCCAGGGCAAGGCCAAGGACGCCATCGGCGTCATCCAGCAGGGCATGAAGAAGCCCTTGAAGGATCAGGCCAACGCCCAGATGCGCCTCGGCCAGGCCTACCTTGCCGCCGGCCAGAAGGCCGACGCCCAGAAAGCCTTCGCCGCGGTGAAGACGCCGGATAAGGATGCGACCATCGCCCATCTCTGGCTCTTGGCTTCGCGCAAATAAAGGCCGTCTTCGGCTAAAAAGACAAAAGGCGCTGACTTCGGTCAGCGCCTTTTTTGTTGGCTCAGACGTAAATCATCTTCACGGTCATACCGCCATCAACGGTGATGTTCTGGCCGGTCATGAAGTCCGCCCCTTCCGCCAGGAACTGACAGGCCTTGGCGATGTCTTCGGGAATGCCGACGCGAGCGACCGGATGCTGCTCGCGGTCGGCGCGGGAATGATGGGGCGTTGTTGCCCGCGACGCCTTCTGCCAGTCGGCGGTCTCGATCCAGCCCGGACTGATGCTGTTCACGCGGATGCGGTGCGGTGCCAGGCTGATCGCCATGCCATGGGTGAGCGCAATAATGGCGCCCTTCGATGCGGTGTAGCCTTCCGTACCCGGTTCCGACATGAAGGCGCGGGTGGAGGCCATGTTGATGATGGCGCCGCCATTGCCGCGTTTGGCCATCATCTTGGCTGCCGTCTGCGAGCAGATGAAGGTGCCACGCAGGTTGGTGGCAATAACCTTGTCGAAATCTCTCACCGACAGCTTCAACACATCCTTGCGGATCATGGTGCCGGCATTGTTCACCAGCACGTCGGGCACACCGAGCTTGGCGCGTGTTTGGGTTAGCCAGCGGTCCACATCGCCCGGTTTGGAGACATCGCCGGCCACAAACATTGCCCGGTGACCGGCCTCCTTCATGACCTGCAAGGATTCTTTGCCGGCCTGGCGGTCGCTGTCGGTGATGGAGACGGCATATCCGGCGCTGGCGAAATGCCAGGCGATCCCCCGTCCGATCCCCGCACCACCGCCGGTGATCGCGATGACCTTCCTTGGTTCAGCCATCAGATCGGTCCCTTGAAGACAAGTTTCCGCGAAAGGGTGAAGTTGAACACCAGCCCCACCAGGACGCCAAAGACGAACGCAACATTGGTGTCGTTGAAAGGCCTGCCCGCAAAATGGGTCAAAAGGAAAAAGGTTCCCACATTGGCCACGCCCCCCACCGAATTTGCACCCAAAAACCGCAGCCATTCCTGAAAGACGGCAAGGCCCTTTGCCCTGCGATCAGCAAAGGTGAAATACCGGTTGCCGGCCCAGGTGAAGGTGGCCGCACAGAACCAGGCGATCAGACGTGCCCCATCGCGTGTGAGGCCTAAATGGATCATGGTCTGCAATACGCACCAGTCCACCGGCATGCCCAAGGCTCCCACCAGGGCAAAGCGCAGGATGGAGATTTGCGTCAGACGGGCCAGGAGGCGCTTCACGACGCGGTGCTTGCGTGGCGCTCGTCTAGGTCCTTAGGCCCAGGAATGGCCAGATAGGCCATGCGCTTGGCCTCCCAGCGACCGCGGGTCACCGTATCCAGGATCAGCCCGCAGGTCAGCGACAGAAAGCCCAGAAGCATCAATCCGGTCGCTAGCACCGCAGTAGGCAGGCGCGGAACCTCGCCGGTGTGCAAAAACTCGCTGACCACGGGCGCGCCGATCAAAAGCGAGGTCCCCGCCAAAAGAGCGAAGAAAGCCGAGAAGAACACCAGCGGCCGCTCCTCGCGGACCAGATAGGCGATGGTGCCCAGGATGCGCAGTCCGTCGCGCCAGGTATTGAGCTTGGAGACCGAACCGACGGGCCGCTCCTTGTAGCGTGTGTCCAGCTCCGAGAGCGGCATCATCAGGCGCACGGCATGGACGGTCAGCTCGGTCTCGATCGCAAAGCCCTCGGCTGTGAAGGGAAAACTCTTCACGAAACGGCGCGAGAAGACGCGGTAGCCGCTCAGCATGTCCGACAGCTGCACATTAAACAGAAGAGAGGTCAGACCTGTCAGCATGCGGTTGCCAAAGACATGGCCGGGACGATAGGCGGCGGCTTCGGTATGTACGCGCCGCGCGGTCAGAAGGTCAGCACCTTCCTCCAGCATCTGCGTGATCATGCGCGGTGCCGCACCCGCATCATAGGTGTCATCACCATCGACCAGCACATAGATGTCGGCTTCGATGTCGGCGAACATGCGGCGTACCACATTGCCTTTGCCCTGGCGCATTTCGCTGCGCACCACAGCACCTGCCTCGCGCGCGCGCGCCAGGGTCTGGTCGCGGGAATTGTTGTCATAGACATAG
>Ga0247779_1001701_pt1 | contig 10389 bp, 12 predicted proteins | sample UWRJL221509R5_FD_179925 | JGI IMG/M metagenome (GOLD analysis project Ga0247779, IMG submission 179925) | Plant litter microbial communities from Arlington Agricultural Research Station in Wisconsin, United States - UWRJ-L221-509R-5 | ecosystem: Environmental > Terrestrial > Plant litter >...
TCACTGCAATCGAGAATGACATAGAGATAAGTACAAGCGCAGAATGTTGATGGTTCTTATTGCCTAGTTCACGTTTGAAATTTAAGAAAAATTCAAAAGAATGATCATGGTGGTGGTTTGGAAGAATGGTGTTGTCTGTCAATTATCTGCATTGTGACTATTTGACAAAGTGTCACATTGTTTTTGAGCACGAGATGTGACATATAATGCGTTGCATTCAACGCGCGTGACGTCAGCGCCTGAACCAGCTCAGGGGCGATAATCATTCGGCTTTCTTAGAAACCACGTACAACTCTGATAACAACTCTTTTACTACAAGAGAAGCTGTCTATCGGAAAGAGTCTCGCTGCACGTTGATAATCCCCATTTCTTCAAGATGAAATGTTACAGGCTCGACTCATTAGAGTCATATCATCCAAAGTACTTCAGTTGGCACGCTATCGAACGACGCAGTATTACCCTTCATACATACTCGAGCGTGTCTTTCGTGAATTGTTTGGCTCTTGGATAGGAATCAGAACCTGCGACAGTGACATTTCCCCGGTTTGCGAATTCCGAAAAGGCCAATGCTGTGCTAATCAACACTTATGGCGTCCGGGGATCAATATGTGCGTTCGAGTCTCGCATGCAGACTAAGACTATTGGAGGTAGTCTTAGTTTATTATATATGAGCTGAAGTAGTCAGATCATGGGGTGTGCTTCGAAAGATAAGTACATGATGGCGACATCCGACCTAGAGACACCTGAGTGCGCAGCAGATTCGCAGCATAATTTCGTTTGATAACACGCGACAGGGATCAGAACAACACTTACCACCTGATCAGCTCATGCTTTCTAAACGACCGTCATCTATTTCTATAGAGCTTTCTTTCCAACGTTGGTATAAATTCACTATCACCCTTAACATTTGGGCACCGAAATAACTCGTCTAGAAGAATCCGTGCTGCACATGATATATCATCAGCCTTAACATCATACCCCCGGTAAGTATAGTGGAACTTGCGCGCTAGTAGATTCTAAAAATAGTCGTCAACCGAGCATCTTCCTGATTTTCGGGACGAGCAAGAGGTTGCTCGCCTTACTTCAAGTCCAACCATGAAAAATAAGTGCCTGTGGATTAAATTTCTGCTCTTTATAGTTCCTGACCGCTCGGGGAGTCCTTTTTATTTATAACTATGCTCTATGATACACGTTTCACAAGCACGAGCCCGCTGGTGACCGATTCTGAACGCACAGTACGCAGCATGCCGTCAGAATAGGTGCTGTGACTAATGCTGTAACTATGTCTTCTATATAACGTCTTGAGACACACCGACGTATAGTAAAGATAAAATGATACTTAATCACGGTCACTCTCAGGCAGGAACTGTTGGGGTCGAAGATAGTAAGTTAGTCAGTTTTTTTAGCCCAAGAAAGTCTATTCACTATCCAGCAGGTAAAATGAACTATACAACTACCACAATGCCACTCGCAACAAATACTGTCGAGTCCCCCGCTTATAGTGTGCGTCCTGAATCAACATGGGACTTATCTATTATGAGCCTCGAAAAGCATATGGAGGTATATCGACAAGCTAGTCTCAAGGGCGACCAAAGCGAGATGGAACAAGCTGCTGAAAACATCACTTTAGCCATGAGGGAGGCAGTCAACGCCCAACCCGTTCCAGAGGTTGAATCGAAGTCCGAAAAGAAGTCAAAAGACAAATTCAAAAGCAGGCTTGCCAAGATGCGCTTCCCTGGCGCTGACACGGAAAAGGAGTCGCCAGGTCGACAAATTACTCGTGGGCTATTGACTATACTCACCACTCCCATTGCATTCGTTGGTATGGGCATTTATGCTATCGGCATTCTTGTCGAAGGCACTGGTACGATGTTAAAAGGTGCAGGATCGCTTGGAAGGAAGGCTTTTGTGCCACCCCGCAAAAGTAGTGAGGATCGAGGGTAAAAAAGATAATTTATATCATTACTCAGCGTCAATACTATACGTTAATATAAGGGCGATAGTGTAATGTACTTGTAAAGAGATGCATATTTAATGGTACGCCAGCTTACACTTCTGGAATCTGAGTCTCTGTGCACATGAATTCGTGTCAAATCCCATATGTACAACACGGAAGAACATATTGCGGTAAGCACTTTCAGGTCGCGCGCCTGTCGGTGAAACCTAAAAATAGCCATCAAATCATCTGCCCAATTATAGTTTAAGGCAAGAAAGCACTCGCCATTTGCAAATCCAGGGTTCCACCAGGAGGTCTTTAATAGTATTATATCGTGTAAGCTTTACAGCAAAAAAGGCCTATAATTTGAGGCATTTTGGACGCGGAGTACGATGCGCAGCTGGTCTATCGGATCCAAGTCGATGACTTGCATAGGTTGGATAAAGGCCCAAGTCAACTCAAAAAAGTTCGCGAAGAACTTGTATCTTGAGAGCATATGGGTCATTCTTCCCAGTATAATTATGCAAATAATAGGGTATAACGAATAATCGAGACTTTAAACGCTTATAACTACATGTGGTAAGCCGTCCAGAAATCAATATGTGGGCTCAAGTCTTGTCTGGAGACTAGGACTATTGGAGCTAGTCTAAGTTTATGATATATGAACGGTTTGTCAGATCATGTGGGGTTCATTATGGCGACATTGATAGCACGCGACAACATCAAAGTTACGCTTCCTGCTTGTGCTGAATGGCTTTTATTCATTTCTATATCGCATTCTCGGTGTTCTCTCTGTTTGCAACGTTGGTATCGTGGATTTTAATTAATATCAGCAAAACTCCACACAACATCACTCGTCTAGAAGATTCTGTGATGTACTGGATCTGAAAATAGTCGTCAGTTGATCATCTGCCTGATTTTCAGAACGAGGCACGTACCACAAGTCCAACTATGAAATAAGTGCTAGTATAGTGCATTTCCATCCTTTATGGTAAGAATTTCCAGGAGACCTTTGATTTAAGATCGTACTATATTGTATGCATTTTGCAGAAATAGTCCCCCAGTAAGGGATTATGAACGTGCAGTATGCGGCATGCCAGCAAAGTGGATACTGCGGCGAAAGAAGTGCTCCAAAACTGTGGGCTTCTTTTATAGAGCATCTTAAGGGCAATGCACGGTCGTATAAAAATGAAACGATACTGAATCACCGTCACTCTCACGCAGGATATACTGTACTCGAAGAAAGTGGGTAAGCTGGGTTTTCGTTCAAGAAACTCGACTCACTATCCAGCACGTAGCATGGTCTCGAAACTTTTGGAAACGGGAAATTCCTCGGCCCATAATGCCCTCCCTGAACCGACAAGGGATTACTCTAGAATGAGCCTTGAAGAGCTCATGAGGGCATACCAACAAGCTTGCCTGAAGGGTAACCAAAGAGACATGGAGCAAATCAACATCGCCATCATGCAGGCCGTCAGCGCCGCGGCAAATTCTGGTCCAGAGCCCGTTGACGTGGCACCGTCTGGCCCAGAGGTTGACGCTGCACATACTGGCCCTGAGGTTGAACGTGAGGCAGAGTCTGAGGAGAGGTCAAAGGATGACACAGTCAAAGCCAAGTCTGCCAACTTGATGCGCTCCCTCGGCGCTGACGAGGAAGATGAATCCCCAGGTCATCAAATTGGTCGTGGGCTGTTAGCGGTGGTCACTACTCCTGTTGCACTTGCCGGCTTTGGCGTTTATGCTGCCGGCCTTATTGTCGAAGGCGCTGGCAATATTTTGAAGGGGGCAGGATCACTTGGAAAAAAGGCATTTGTGCCACCCCGCAGAAGGTAGTAGTGAGGATTGAAGATATCGAGGCTTTTTTATATCGCTGGTAGGAGATAGTACCTCGTTGGCCATCGATGTACCCAATATAATATGTTAGCTTGTCCGTTCAGTCTGGAGAGTGATGAATGTAGAGGTGAAACCAATTTTCGGAAAGAGGTGATCATATATAAGGGGACATTCCGATCTTTTACTTTATTGCAGGATAGGTAAACTTGCAAATTTATCTGGGCATATTTGTGATCACCTGAATATGCGCTTAATATGCACCACATAAAAGGACATACTGCATATGAGCGCTTAAGCGATCAATTGCTGATTTACATATGACTTCAAGCTTTGATTTGTATAGTTCTCTCACAATCATTGCGAAGACTTTTAGTTCTATCCAAGAAAGTCGGTCTCTCCCTTCTTAATTGCTTCATTGAGCCCTTCTTGAATTGGAGTATCACCTCCTACGATGTCAATTGCAAGGCCGGCTGCGTCTTCTCTGTCCACCAAGAGCGAAAGAGCAAGCGCTACATCATCGCGCTGGCATGCATGTCAGTTTTTTTCTTTGAATTGATCTGTACACTCACAGATATTGTTTTGCCGAGATGGGTTCTACCAACCGACGCGGTACCTACTCCTGCCCCGTTGGTCAGTCCTCCCGGACGCAGAATCACCCATTTGAAAGCCGTTCGTTTGACAAGGTTCTTGTCCGCTTCATATTTCCATTTCATGTACACTGGAATAGCATTTCTGACGCGATTAGACACTGCAATGTCTTCTTCGTTCTGATTGTCGAATTTTATCAGCTAGAGAATATGAATGATATTGACTCAAACTCACGTAGTGGGCTGGTATCTTATCTGGGTCGCGAACATCAATTGCCGATACGAGAATGAGGCGGGGTTTGGTTCCTTCTACACCTTCAATAGCGTCGAAGACCTTAATCGCTCCTTCATAGTCCACTTTCTTCGTCCTCTCTTCCCCACCCTTCCCGCCAGCCCCAGCGGAGAAGTATACAACGTCCTGACCTGAGAAAGCCTTGCTAAACTCTGCAACAGAGTCATCTTCCAACGAAAGAACCAAAGGGTTTGCGGAGAGATCCTTAATCTCCTGCTCCTGAGATGCGCTCCTTATAATAGAGGTAACTTCGTTTCCCGACGATAGTAATTTCGCAAGCCTCATGGACACCTAAGCGGGTTCCGTTAGCCCCTATCTTGTCCCGGGTTGCTTTGAAGAATCATCCAAGACCAGACTTACATTGCCATGCCCGCCAACAACGATTACTTTCTTTGACATACTTTCAGATGTGATTAAGTGAAGAGAACGATAATTTCTGGACCTCAAGAAACGATAGGTGCTGAGAAAGCGCATCGATGACGACTTTCTAGATATTTCTCGGCAATGCTATTCGGCACTGACAATCTAACATCTCCGCTTTGCTCGCCGAGCTCGCCGATTCAGGGTTGTGGTGGCACATACCACTTGGTCTGAGCAGTGAGCCCTGATGAATCATCATTTCGATACTTTATGGCGGCCTTTAAGTCTTTACTGACCACTAGAAATGTGTATTTATCAGTAAAGACGCGCTTTCGGTTGGTCCCGCTGCGAGATAATGCCGTTCGGAGGCAAATTCACCACCAAGGCATGTCTTTTCCCGGGAAAGGCAATATACATTTTATTGTTCAATCTCACCTCATATTACTACTGTTCTAGCATTAACTTCGTCTAACCAAAAACTCTCTATGTACACGCAACTTGCAGAAATTCCCGTCCCAACAGCGGCTCAATTCTTGACCAGCAATGGTGATCACAACACATTGTTCAGGAGGCTCGAGTTCTTCTGACATGAATTGCGAGGTCAGATTCAACTGTTGTCGAGGTCACCTACTCGATCAGGGACCATGTACGAAACGCGAAAAGAACTGTCACGAAATCGATTGTGATACCACGCGAAGGGAATGTCGTTTCCAGTGCACTTCAAGATGTGGATATCGTTGGGCAGGCTATGTCGCCATCAGGCAAGAAGAGGGCGTTCTTACGCAACGTAAAAGGAGGAAGCTCTAGGGTAGTTGAGATCTGGAATAGCGGTACACTAGAGGCGTCCATGGATGTTACTGATCGTCATGGAGACTTCTACACAGACGGTATGTTGTTAGATATCTAAGAATTGTTTCAAATTAACACGATTTCATCAGAATATCTATCGTCCGTGGCATTCTCGAGCACTGAATCAAGCATTTTATATGTTGCCGAAGGGAAAGCTCCTGAGACCAAAAATCCCTTTGAGAAATATCGCTTCAATCCCGACCTTGGTGAAGGCTTAGATGGCAAGCGAAGACCAACTGTCTTTTTCTATAGGTGGAACGAGCTTTCTTCAAATACGACAATGAATCAAGGATCACTTTCCCGTCTCAAAACACCGGAAGGAATTCGATTCGGCCAAGTGATCTTCTCTCCAAACTCGGACGGGATCCTTTATGCAACTGGGTACGAATTTACAAAAGACGGCAGAATATTGGGAATCAAAGGATGCTACAACAGACCTACAGGGATCTGGCAACTGAAGTTGGAATCAGAGTTGTCTGAAGCGCCAACAAACAACGTGTCTGATATCAACGCCAAAGCGGAAAAGTTGACCCCATCTCATCTTTCTTGTCGATCTCCCCGTACTGTGACGCACAACGGAAGGTCCAGTCTTGTCTGGCTCTCGGCTCCAAGTGGTGGGGCTCATATCGCCACTCATGAGCTATATTCTCTTGATATCACCTCAGATGCCCAACTGGCTCGCGGAGGCCTTGATTCAAAGCCTCACGTCACTGTAGTCAATACTCCCGACGAGGATGGCTTCCCCGGTCTCTATCCAACATACAACATTCCCAAAGACTTCCTTTTGGAATCTTCCGAAGGACTCAAGATCCTCCTCCAATCGTTCTGGGGGTCACGCACCGCTTTACTTGAGATTTCATTAACTGGTGGTCCTAACAATGTGAAGAACCTTACACCCAAATCTGGTGATGATTTGTATAGCTGGACCATGCTTGCTACGGACTCCAGTTCTCGTTTTATCTGCAGCCGTAGTTCGCCCTCGGTTCCCTATGAAATAGTGTTGGGTCAGCTGGAACCCTCGGGCGAAATATTGTGGCGTGTTATTGATAAACCCGCCTTGCCTGAATTTAGTCAGTTTTTCTACGAGTTCCTACCTGACTGGACATGCTAAACTTGCTTTTTTTAGTTGCTTCTGCTTTATCCACCATACGTACTACAATCATTCCTATTCCTGACAGAGGCCTTGTGGAGACCATTGTCATACAAGGCAAGTCGAGGGCAGACGGATCAGTCCCACCATGTATTACCTCGCCACATGGTGGTCCTCATGGAACTGCTTCGACGGCTTTCTCAGCTACAACAGCTGCCCTGGCTCTCGAAGGATGTAAGACCTTATTTGACGTTTTCCCGCATATACTTATGGTTGAATTATGCAGATACACTGGCCTTCCCCAATTACACAGGTTCTCCCGGATTTGGTGAAGCATTCTTACAGGAACTTGTAGGGAGATGTGGCGAGCTTGACGTTCAAGATTGTATGGCCTCTACGAAGCACTTGATTTCACTCGGTATCTCCAAGGAGGGACCTGGAATGCAGTTGATCACAGGTGGAAGTCACGGTGGATTCTTGACGGCGCATCGTATGTCTTTACACATGAACTATTTACGATACATTTTGATTCCAAAAATTACCATATACAGTGATTGGCCAATTCCCCACATTCTTTTCTGCTGCTATTATGCGTAATCCCGTTACGACATGTGGAGAAATTTCGAATGGCGACATACCCGACTGGTATTATGCAGAGTTTGGCCACCCGTACTCTATCGCTTCTTCTGAGCCATCCTCTACGTCAGTATCTTTGCCCCAGACATTGCCAAACCCTCCTTTGATGACTGCGGAGACGTATGCAAGCCTCCGCTTGGCTTCTCCCATTGCTTACATCGATTCCGTCCGTATCCCTGTCTTGCTGCTGATCGGCGCGGCGGATAGGAGAGTTGCCCCTACTCAGGGAATTGAGTATTACCATGCGTTGAAGGCCAGGTATTCTTCGAGCAAGGATACCAAGAAGAAGGTGGAGATGTTGATATTTGAGGGCGAGAGTCACCCCCTGGACGGTGTGGAGGCCGCGAAGGCTGGTTTCGAAGTGACAAAAGAGTGGTTTGCGGCAGCGATTTGTCCTTGAAGAACGAAGAACGAATGGCATGCGCAACACTCAAACAAACCCAAACGCTTCCCTTCCGTTATTAACGATCGATAAACGTGTGTCGGCGACTCGGTAGGACTCGGTTCCTTGCTAGTTAGAATGACGGAAGGGTTTTGTGCCAAGAAGGATAAACATATATGTGGAGCCTGGTTGACATCTTGGGACGGCGCCAAGTTTCGGACTCTTGACGCCCATGTACTTAGGCCTTGGTCTATGAAAATAAATGCAGAAGTTTATTTTTCGTCGACTATATTCTCAGAGTAAGTGAGAGTCCTTCGAGATACGCCTACATTTTGAGATTGCGCTTGAACGTTTCTTGTAGATTCTGCCGAGTAGCGGGCGCCCTTGACAAGTATATAACCTCGATGATTTCCGCGAATCTAGTATTTTTATCCTTCTTGGCTAATGCGACTCCCGGTTATCTGGGTGTCTAAGCTTTCCAAAGGCTTTGCGTCTATCGATGCTTACTCGTTCTTTTTATTTCTTGACTTTCTTGTCATTCCTTGGACGTGTAAACGTATAAATAAGTCTGGCGTTCTGCCCCAAGCCGTTTCCCCAATACTCGCTTACTCTCCCTTTAATATGTGCTGTCTGCACCTGCGGAATTTTCCTGGATTTGGATCCCTTTCCTTTCTTTTACTCTATATAACATTAATCTTTCCAGCATCCACTAGAGCACAAATTACGGTCTATGGGCAAATACCACTAGCTCAGACTCTCTCAGCGTCAGATCCTACCGCGACGACTTTAGCTGCTTATAATGACACTATGCTGGTTCCTCCTCCGATACCCCTACCACCTCCACCGAACGTATACACATTACAACTTCAGAGGGATGCCTCCGCGGTGACGGGATTGAGTATGCCCCACGTTGGTGCTTCCTTCTTTGGCTTTTCTATTGAGATGTCGGTCATTAATCAAGTTTGTGAGTATTGGCTTTGAATTTTCTTATGTTCGAATGCTAATTTCTTGGGCTGCCATTTTGATAGTGGGAAAGAATTCGTATGTGAACTTGGTTTTCATTAGCCTTGACTTTCACTCATAATGAAAAATTACAATACGGTACTAGGTCGTTAATCCAAGTCCCATTCCTCAATCTCATGTCAAATATCGTCGAACGAGCAGGTGGTGTTCTAATACGCCTAGGTGGTAATACACAGGAGTATGCTGTCATGGTAGATGAATTAGAGGACGGACGATCGATTGCTAAACAAGATGCGGCTACTCTACAAACCGTACGTTTTTCATGATTTTTTTCGCGCTTCCGAGTGTTCGTGAGTAACGTACGAGATTGTAGACAGAAACTCCGGCGGTGCTTTACACTGTGGATATGTTCTATATCGCTTCGAATATTTCTTCATTAGTGAATGTTAAATGGTTTGTTGGTATGTCATATCATGCTCGGTGCTCACACGTTTTCCTCAATGGTTGGATATCATAGGATTGCCGTTCAACGATAGTGCGAATTGGCGGTTGGCTATTGCTGAACATGCCCAGGAAATTCTTGGGGATAATCTCCTCGGGATGCAAGCTGGTAATGAACCAGATCTTTACGCAAGGTATGTACTGGATGGCTAGGTTCTCCAAGACGAGTATTTCATTATCGCATCTTTTAGGCATGGCAATCGACAACTCGGATATGGGCCTTACGATTACTTTGGAGAAATAGGGGACTTAATTCAAACTATCAACAATAACCCTTCGATACCCCGCAAGAATATCCTAATTGCTCCTAGCTTGGCTACAGGGGATTGGGTTCCGGAGGATATCTGGGATACGGGATTTATTGATGCATATCAGGATAGGCTGTATGCGTTGACTATGGAACAGTAAGACTTTATCCCACTAACGCGGCTCACAATAAAGGTTTCTGCTCACTCTTTCCCGATTTTGAATAGCTACCCCAACAACAATTGTTTTGCCCAGTTCGGTGTCGGCGCACCGCAGGACCCACAAACGAATTTCCCAACATACCTCACACATAATGCTGGTATTGAATTGTGCAAGTTGTATCTAAACTCTGCGAGGATAGCACAAGAGATCAATAAGCCCTTTATCATGTTCGAGACAAACACGGCGTCCTGTGGTGGGTTCCCTGGAATCAGCGATAGCTATGGCGCTGCGCTTTGGGGATTGGATTATGGGATGCAGATGGCTTATAGCAACTTTTCGAATGCTTTATTGCATGTTGGTGGGCAGAATGTTTTTTACAACGTGAGTGATCTGTTCTTTTGAAGAATTGCAAGGTATTGAGTGGTGAATCTTTCAGCCTTTCACTGGTGAGTGTTTTTTCGAGGACGACATATTTGAGGACAGCTTAGCATTCTGGATAGCACCCCCAACAAATCAGACGAATTTCAACCAATGGACCGTCGGCGCCGTTTA
>Ga0247779_1001703_pt1 | contig 10383 bp, 4 predicted proteins | sample UWRJL221509R5_FD_179925 | JGI IMG/M metagenome (GOLD analysis project Ga0247779, IMG submission 179925) | Plant litter microbial communities from Arlington Agricultural Research Station in Wisconsin, United States - UWRJ-L221-509R-5 | ecosystem: Environmental > Terrestrial > Plant litter >...
CAGGAAGGCCACCGCCGAGGCCTGGCCCAGGTTCCACCACTTGAAGCCCTGGTCGTACATCAGGTAGAGGACCGACACGGTGCTCTGCAGCGGCCCGCCCTGCGTCATCACGTAGGGCTCGGCGAACAGCTGGAAGTAGCCGGCCGTGGTGAGGATGGCGACCATGAAGCTGGTCGGCGCCAGCGAGGGCAGGGTGATGTGGCGGAATTTCATCCAGCTGCGCGCGCCGTCGAGTTCGGCCGCTTCGTAGAGGTCGGCGGGGATCGCCTGCAGCGCGGCCATGAAGATGATCATGTTGCCGCCGAAGTTCTTCCAGGCGGCGAACAGGATGATCGTCGGCATCGACCAGTGCGGGTCGCCGAGCCAGTCGACCGGGTTCAGGCCGAAGGTCTGCAGCGCCTCGTTGACGAGGCCGTAGCGTGTGTGGAACAGGTAGCGCCAGATGACGGCCACGGCCACCAGCGTGGTGACCACCGGCGCGAACAGGGCGGTGCGGAACAGGGGCTTGAAGCGCGCCAGCGGCGACTGCAGCAGCAGCGCCATCCCCAGCGACAAGCCGATCGACAGCGGCACACCGACCGCGACGAAGTAGACCGTGTTGCCCAGCGCCTTCCAGAACAGCGGCTGTTGCAGCAGCTCCCAGTAGTTGGCGAAGGCCACGAAGCGCAGGTTCTGCAGCGAGACGAGCGCGTAGAGGTCGAAGTCCGTGAGGCTCAGTGCCAGGCCGATGAAAACCGGCAGCACGAAGAACAGCACGATGACGGTCAGGGCCGGCAGCACGAAGCCCAAGCCGGGGAGGCTCTGGCGATTCATGCCCGGCCCCTCTCGTGCAGCCAGCGGCGCTTGGCGAGGATGCGATCGACGTTGGCGTCGATCTCACGCGCTGCTTGGGCTGCCGTGCTGCCTTCTGCCGCGGCATGGGCGGCGCGCAGCTGCATCTCGTTGACGATGCGCTCCCATTCGGGCACCGGTGGCGCCGGCCGCACGCGCTCGAGCTGGTCGGCGAAGGCGCGGGTGCGCTCGTCGGCGCCGATCGCGGCCCAGGCCGACTTGCGCGGCGGCAGATCGCCGGTCAAGGCATAGAAGCGCGCCTGCACGGCCGGGCGGCTGAGGAAGTCGATGAGCTTGAAGGCATCGGCCTGGCGGCGCGAGTGCTTCATGACGACGAGGCTGGAGCCGCCGGCCGTCGATTCGCCCGGCCCGGTTGGGCCCGGCAGCGGCGCGGTGCTCCATGCATCCTTCAGATTGGCCGGCATGCGCTTCTTGAACTCGCCGATGTTCCAGGGGCCGGAAATGTAGAACGCGAAGCGGCCCTTGCCGAACTCCTGCCAGACGTTGGCAATCTGCTGGTCGGACTCGACCGGCGCGAAGCCGTCGCGGATCAGGCCGAGGTAGAAATCCAGCGCCTTGCGGAAGCCGGCGCTGTCGAAGTTGCCGCGTGTGTTGCCATCCTTTAGCAGGGGCTCGTCCTGCTGCAGCGCCAGGGCCAGCAGCGGCTCGAACTCGTTGTTCGGGAGGATCAATGGCTGCGCGATGCCGATGCCTTGCAGGGCCGTCATCTGGACCCGCCACTCGGCCCAGTCGCGTGGCGGGTTGCTGAAGCCGGCGCGCGCCAGCAGGTCGCGGCGGTAGAACAGCAGCCGTGTGTCCACGTACCAGGGCAGGCCCAGCAACTGGCCGTCGATGACGTTGGTGCGCCAGATGCCGTCGAAGTAGTCCGTTCGGTCGACGGCGCTGCCTGCAGTCGTGAGGAAGCCGTCCAGTGGCGCCAATGCCCCCAGCGTGCCCAGCTCGGCCACCCAGGTGTTGCCGAGCTGCGCTATGTCGGGCAGCGCATTGCCGGCAAAGGCGGTCAGCAGTTTCTCGTGGGCAGCCGTCCAGGGCAGTTGCTCGACCTGCACGGCGATGCCGGGCTGTTCGCGGTGGAAGTCTTCCAGCAATTCGGTGACGACCTCGCCCTCGCGACCCATGGCCCAGAAGCGCAGCGGGCCCGTGCCGCTGGCGCAGGCGGCCAGCGGCGCGATGGCCGCGGCCTGGAGCAGGGTCCGCCGACGGATCACAGCCAGCCGCCCTTGAAGCCGGCGGTCAGCAGCGCGCGTTTCAGGTGGGCGTTGCGCCGGGTCGCGCGCCAGACGGTCTCGTCGCGGTGGTTGGCGAGCATGGCCACCAACGGTCCCTGGTCGATGCCGATGTGGTCGGTGTCGAACCAGCCGAGGCCGGGCACGACCTTGCCCTTGTCGAGCCTGACGTTCTGCAGCCGGAAGCTCGGGTTGAAGGCATCGGTGAAGCCATAGCGGCCGTACAGGTGCTTGCCGTAGCGCTCGCGCATGGCGACCAGGGCGCGGGTCGATTCCTCCGGCGTGAAGACGATGGACGAGCCGGCGCCGTAAGGAGCCAGCGTACCGTCGTCCCAGTTGTTGCCGCCCACGCCGCGACCGGCGTAGGAGTGGAAGGTGCGCTCCCGTCCGTCGACCTTGGTCGTGATGTCGGCCGGGCCATCGCTGGCGGTGATGCCCCAGAAGTCCGGTCCGTAGTCGCGCCAGCCCTGCGGGTTGGCCATCGCGTAGGCGCGCTGCGACAAGGTGGCGCGGCGCGAATTCTCGAAATAATCGATGCCCTTGCCGCGCATGAAGGCGTCGGGCATGCCGCGCAGGTCCAGCCAGCATTGGGTGAACTGGTGGCCGAACAGCGGCGGGAAGCGGGCGAAGGTCTGGCCCCAGGCCGATCCCCAGGCCTCGGGCAGGCCGCCGGCCCAGGCGTCGTAGCTGTCGCGCCCGAGCGGGCGGGTCGGCGAGCCCAGCGCGACCAGGTAGACCATCAGCGACTCGTCGTAGGCGCGCCAGTCCCAGGGAATGAAGCCACCCTCCGGATGCCAGCCGTGGCTGATCAGCGGCGGGCGCACCATGGCCCAGGCCCAGTCGACGCGGCCGTAGATCTCGTCGACCAGGTCGCGCAGCCGCGTCTCCTCGGGCGCGTCGCCATCGAAGAAACTCTGGCAGGCCAGCATGCCGGCGATCAGCAGCGCGGTGTCGACCGTGGACAGCTCGGTGTCCTTGAAGCGGGTGCCGGTCTCGGCGTCGAGGAAGTGATAGAAGAAGCCCTTGTAGCCGGCGAAGCCGCTGCGGCCTTCGCCCTGCGGGGCATCGCGGAAGAACTTGAGCGTGCTGATCACGCGATCGCGCGCCGCGGCCCGGCTGACCCAGCCGCGCTCGACGCCGACGATGTAGGCGGTCAGCGCAAAGCCGACTGCGGCGATCGAACAGAAGCTCTCGCTGGGCCAGCGATCCGGCGTCAGGCCGTTCGCCGGGGTGGTTTCCCAGAAATAGTTGAAGGTGCGCTGCTCGAGTTCGTCGAGGAAGGCGGCTTGTTCGACTCCGGACGGGGCGGAATCGGCAAAAGCCCGTGAGCCTGCAAGCAAGGCGCTGCCCGCGCCGATCAGCAGCGAGCGGCGATTCAGGAGGAAGTCGGTCATGGGAGGAGGGCGCGATGAGGGCGACGAGGAGGCTGCTAGCCATCATCGTCGCCCGGGCTACGGGTTTAGAAGCTGTACGAAGCGCCCAGCTTGAATTGCCGCATTGGTCCGCGCACGCCGGTCTTTGTGTCGAAGTGAGCGTTGTCGCCGCCGAGGGCGTTCTGCGGGTTGTTGGGCCCACCGACCCAGTCGTCGTAGAAGGCCCAGTTCGCGGTGTTGAACAGGTTCAGCACATCTAGTCGAACCTGAAGCTCCCCGCCAATGACCTTGAAGTTCTTGGCCAGCGCCATATCCAGTTGCTTGAACGTCTGCGAGTCGCGTTCGCGGTAGACGCAGGTGCTCGACGTTGTCGGTGTGTCGAAGCCCAGATGGCAGTCGGTGATCTGCCGCGGCAGACCGCTGCCCAGCGTCAGCTTGCCGGACAGTTGCAGACCCCAGGGCAGGCGATCCACCATGCCGCCGACGACCAGACGCTGCTTCTCGGCATCCTTGTTGGGATTCCAGCCGTGACTGGATCGACCGTAGGTCCAGTCGAACACGTCGGCATCGCTCCAGTCGCGATCCTTGGTCTTGGCGTTCGTGTAGGTGTAAGCCACCGTCATCGTCCAGCCGCTGGCTTGGGTGTAAGGCTTGGTCAACGAGAGCAGCAGGCTGTTGGACTTGTTCTCGCCGACGAAGTCGCCAAGTACAAGTGTGCCGTAGCCGTTCGGGCCGCCAAACAGCGGGTCGACCGGCGATTGGTGGCCGTAGCCGCCGTTGGGGTCGCGATTGCCACCGAACCAAGTGAACTGGTTCTTTGCGTGGATGTTCGACAACGCCACGTCCATATTCCATTCACCCAGCGCCTGCCGTAGGCCGATGCTCATCTGGTCGGCGAATGGCATCTTGAAGTTGTTCCGGATCAACCAGATCTCGCCGCCGGCCTGGGCGTTCTTCTGCAGTTCGTCGAGCGAGTTGTTGGCCATCGCACGGTCGTAGCTGCGGCCCCAACCGCCATAGATGACGGTGGCCTTGTCGCCGAGCACGTCGAAGGAGGCGCCGATGCGAGGCGCCAGCGCACTCTTGTAAGGCTTGCGCGAGTGGCCGTCGGCAATGTAGTCGTCGATGTTGATACCGCCCTTGGCCAGCGACTGCGCATAGGTCTGCCCCGCGGGCGCGGTGATACCGGCGACCGTGCGTCCATCGATGCCATGCAACGCCGCTACGCGGTCGGCCGGCGTGACGTAGTCGTTGTTGAGCATGTTGTCTTCGTAGTCCCAGCGCAGGCCGAGGTTCAGCTCCAACTGCTTGGTCAGCTTCCAGTCGTCCTGGAAGTAGAGGCCGTACTGGTTGTTCTTCAGGTTTGCCGCGGCCCCCGGGACCGCGGGCGTGATGTGGCACTGGTCGCTGTCAAGTCCGCTGCTGCTGACGTTGTTGCCGGTGCAGGTGGTGCCGGTGTAGTAGGGCTGGCCGGTGACGGTGTTCAGCACGGTGTCGATCGCGGCAACGCGGAAGGCCGTGCCGCTGAGGTCGTACTTCATGGCTTTGACCTGGACGCCGCCTTTGAAGACGTGTCCGGCCAGGCCGGTGTAGGTGAGGTCATCCTTCACGTACGTACCGCTTTGCTGCCGGTCCTGCGCATTGGGCGAGCCGCCGACAAAGAAGATGTCCTGCACGTTGTTGATCGTGTTGCTGGGCGAGTACTTGTAGCGGACCAACGGATCGGCTGAATCCGACTGTGGATTCCAGCGTGACCGCTCCCAGCCGATGCGTGCCTCGTTGAGCCAGGCGTCGCGCGTCCACTCGTGGTTAAGGTCGACGCGGTACTCGTCGTTCTTGTTGTTGATGGCCGTGCTGGGTGCGCTGCGATCGGAGTCCACGGAGTAGCTGGTCTCCTTGCGCATGGTGACGGAGAGATCGAGCTTCTGGTTGTCGTCGATTTCTGCCGAGAGCTTGCCGAACAGCAGATGCTCCTTGAACTGACCCTTGAAGGAACCCTGCTGGTCTTCGATCGACGGCACGAGCCCCGGGCTGCCGGGATAGTTCGCGGCCGTCAGCGTGTTCGGCCCGACCGTCAGCTGTCGCGGCTTGTCTAGCGACTTGCCGTCGTAGGCGACGAAGTAGTGCAGCGTGTCGGGCTTGATAGCTCCGCCGATGCTGAAGCCCGCCTCGATTTGCTCGTTCGAGGGTGGCGCGACGCCATTGGCCTTGTCCTGCTTCTGCACCGGACTCAGCGCGGTCCAGTTGCTGCCCGTCCGATTGACGTAGACGCTGCCGTGCGTATCGTTTCCGCCAGACTTCGTTACTGCCGAGATCGCGACGCTGGAAACCTGGTCGAACTCGGCCTTGTAGTTCTGTGTCAGTACACGGTACTCGGCGATGGCCGTTTGCGGGAACGGATTGCCCTGCGAGGTGTCCTGGCCAACGACGCCGCCACGCAGGATGTTGTTCTTGTGGCCGACGCCGTCGATGAAAACATTGACGGTGTCCTTGTTCGCCGAGCCTCCGCGCAGTTGGGTATTGCCGGAGGAGTCGGTGTCGAAGCGTGCGCCCGGCGCGAAGTCGGCGGCGGACAGGAAGTTGCGCGTCGCCTGCGGGATGGCTTCGATCATCCGGTTGGACACTGTCGTGCCGACCTGTGAATCAATCACGCCTTGTCGCTGTGCGTTGCCGCTGACCACGACGGTGGAGAGTTGATCGGTGCCGCTTGCCAGATCCAGCGTCGCGTTCTCGCCGACCGACACGGTTACCGTGCTGCCGGTGGACGCTCCGCCGACGCGGATCTCGTAGCTGCCCGGCTGCAACGCCGGAAACACGTAGCTGCCGTCGGCCAGCGTCTTCGTGCGGTAGGTGTTGCCGTTGGCCTTGTTGATAGCCAAGACGTCTGTGCCGGCAGGCGCCTTGGTCCCGGCGGCGGTGATCGTGCCGCGCACGGTGGCGTTGGACATCTGCGCCTGCGCCGATGGCAACGCGGCGACGAGCAAGCCGCCGAGCAGGCCGGCGGCGAAGAGTTGCCGCACGAGGGTGCGCGGCTTGGGAGTGTGGCGGGTGGTCATGGCGTTTTGTCTCCGGTGGTACAGCTTCTGTTGGTGTTGAACGCTTGTTGAGGTGACGGAAGGGAACTCAGGTCGGTGGCTGGCTGGACTCGCGCACGATCAGCTCGACGTTCAGCAACTGGTCGAGCACCGGCTCGCTGTGGCTTTCGCCGATCTGCTGGACGAGCGCCTCGACGGCCAGGGTGCCCAGGCCGACGACCGGCACGCGGATCGTGGTCAGCGAGGGGCTCAGGTAGCGGGCGATGGGGATGTCGTCGAAGCCGGCGACGGCCATGTCCTGCGGGACGTGGACGCCGTTCTCGCGCAGGGCAGCGATCAGGCCCACAGCCATCATGTCGTTGCAGGCGAAGACCGCATCGGGCAGCTGTTTCATCGCCAGCATCTCGTGGCCGGCGCGCCAGCCGGCGGCCTCGGTGAAGTCGCCCGGCAGCACCAGCGGCTGGCCGCCGGAGGCCTGCACGGCGTCCGCATAGCCCTGCTGGCGGGCCAGTGCCTCGGGGTTGCTGACGGGGCCGCCGATCATCGCGATGTGCTGGTGGCCGTTGGCCTGCAGGTGTTCGACCATGCGGCGGGCGCCGCCGTAGTTGTCGACGCGGAAGGTCGGGTGGCTGCGGCCGGCCAGGCGGGTGTTCATCAACACCACCGGCACGTCGGCCGGCAGGTTGCCGCGCAGGAAGTCTTCGTCCACGTGCGGGGACATCAGCAGGAAGCCGTCGACGCGGCCGGTCATCGCGCGCAGCGCGGCCGCGGCTTCGTCGGCGTCGCCGTGCGAACTCGACAGCAACAGGTGCAGGCCGCGGGCGCGGGCGGCGAGGTCGATGCCGCGGATCAGTTCGGAGAAGTACTCGCCGTGCAGGTCCGGCAGCATCGCGCCGATCGTCTGCGTGCTGCGGGTGGACAGGCTGCGCGCGGCGCTGGACGGCACGAAGCGCAGTTCGGCAGCGGCGGCGAGGACGCGCTCGCGGGTTTCGGGCAGCACCTTCTCGGCGTCGTTCAGGGCGCGAGAAACGGTGGCGACCGACACGCCGGCGGCCTTGGCAACGTCACGAATCGTGGCGGGCATGAGCTGTTCTGTCTCCTGATCTTGTTTTGCGCGGGCAATGTAACCGGTTTCTGAAACCGTTTACATGACGGCATGGTCAGTCAGTTGGTTGAGGCTTGTCAACGGGGGTAGCCCCCGGGGATGTGGTGGCGGTGCCACCTGCGCGGCCGGAAATGAAAAAAGGGCTGCTCGCGCAGCCCTTCGGTCTAGGGGGGCGCTGCTAGCGGTTGTCCACCAGCACCTTGGTCGATCCGATCTGCGCGGCGGAGCCATCGAAGAAGTTCACCAGGCCCATGTATCGCGAGCCGGTGGGCACGTTCCAGCTGGCCGCGATCGACGAACTGCCGCCCGGGAATACCGAGGTCGGACCGGCGGCCTTCAGCGTCGGCGTGCCGGCGGATGGGCCGACGATCCAGGTCGACAGTTTGTAGGTGGCACCGGTGGCCGGCGTGGCGTAGCCGGTCACGCGCACCGAGTAGCTGGCGGCGGTCGGGCTTTCCAGTGTCACGACTTCGTCGGACGAGCCGCCGGCGCTGGTGCCGACATTGGTGCCGGTGCAGTTGGCCGAGCGGAACACGTCCATGTCGAGGTCGGTCGTGGCGCCTTGCGTGTCCGCCTGGAACAACTGGAAGCGGGCGAAGGACACGCCGGCCGGCACGGTGAACGCGAAGCACTGGGTGGCAGGCGCCGTGATCGTGCTGGTCGTCACGATCGCGGGCACCAGGCCGATCGTCGACAGGCTCATCGTGCCGGTGTAGCTCGACTGGGCCGTGAAGATCACCGAGCCGCGGCCGGTCGCGCGCACGTCCGAAACCTGGGCCGGCGCCGAGAAGGCGACGGCCTTGGCGCTCAGCGGGCTGGTGACCGAGACCACACCGTCGCTCCAGGCCAGGCTGCCGAAGGTCCAGGCACCGAGGTCGGCGGTGGTGCGCGTCAGCTTGGCGTCGAAGCTGGCGCTGGCACCGGGCGCCAGGGTCAGGCTCGCCGGCGTCACGCTGACGTCCCAGCCGGGCAGGTTGGTCGAGGCGACGTAGGTGCGCGTGGCCGGGCTCGCGTTCGTGACCTTGCGGGTCAGCGTGCGCGAGATGACCACGGCGTCGGCCTGCAGCGAGGGCAGGTTCAGGTTCCAGGGCTTGATGCTGCCGAGCACGTCGCACTTGCCGAGGTTGACCGGCGGCGCCAGGTTCTGGCCACAGATGAAGCGGCCGTAGTCGCTGATGTCGGTGTCGTAGACCAGGCTGGGGATCGCGGCACCGTTGGGGTTCAGGTGGCCGGAGCCGTAGTTCCAGCGAACGGGGTCCGCGGCACCGCTCGACAACTTGACCGTGGTGGTGGAGGTCATCAGCGCCGACTTGATCGCCGCGGGCGACCAGGTCGGATAGAGCTGGCGCAGGATGGCTGCAGCGCCGGCGATGTGCGGCGTGGCCATCGAGGTGCCGGACAGCGTGCCGACGGCGGACGGCGGCGTCAGCGTGCCGGCGACCACCTGGTTGCGCTGCGCGGTCGTCAGCGACGCGCGGACGCCCGCCACGATGGACGAGCCCGGCGCGGTGATGTCGGGCTTCATCACGTTCAGGTTGCCCAGGCCGGGGCCGCGGGACGAGAAGCTGGAGATCACCGGGGCGATGACGCCGGAGCGGTTGTAGCTGAGCCCGATCGTGCCCGTGCCGCCGGCCGTGGCCGCGTAGTCGCGCACGGCGCTGCGTGCGGTGCTCGGCAGTTGAACCGACGGAATCGTGTGGGCATCGGCGACCGGCGTGGCGGTGTCGGGGTTCAGCAGCACCATGCCGATGCCGCCGACGCGCTTAACCTCGGCGGAGGCGGCCAGCCGGTTGGCCGCCGAGTTGGTGGCCTGACGGTCGCAGACGACGATCTTGCCCGCGGCGCCGGCCGGGTCCAGCGTGTTGGCCAGGCAGGTGTTGGCGTTGGCCACCGTCTGGCCGGCGGCCGCGATATTGCTCGACAGCACCAGGCTGCCGCCGGTCACGCCGAAGAAGTTCCCCGAGAAGCCGCTGTACGCGGCGCCGTTGCCCAGCGTCAGGTCGCCACCGCCGGCGGCACGATCGACGGTGCCGGAGGCGGCCGTGGTCAGCCAGGGGCCGATGTGTGCGACGGTGTTGGCGGCGGGGCCGTCGTTGCCCGCGGCAGCCACGACGAACACACCGGCGGCCGTCGCGTTCAGGTAGGCGGTCTCGACCGGGTCGACGTAGTTGTTCTGCGTGCCGCTGACCGAGAAGTTGATGACGTCGGCACCGTCGGCCACCGCATCGTCGATCGCGCGCAGCGTGTCGGCGGTGTAGCAGCCGGTCTGCGTCGACACGGTCGCCGTCCAGCAGACCTTGTAGATCGCCAGGCGCGCCCGCGGTGCGACGCCCGACATGATGGCGGTTGTCACGCCGGAGGTGTTGACAACCTCGACGTTGCTGTTGCCGGAAGAGGTCGAGGCGGTGTGCGAGCCGTGGCCGTCGCCGTCGCGTGGGGACATGTATTCCAGTGCTGCGGGAACGGCGCCGGAGGCCAGGAAATCGGCGGCGTAGAAGCGCGCGCCGATGACCTTGTTGTTGCACATGCCGGCGGTGAAGCCTTCGCCGGTCTGGCAGATGCCCGACCATTTGGCCGGCGGCGGGCCGTAGACGTCGGTACCGGCGGCGTAATAGGCCACCGGCTTGCCGGCGGCGTTCTGCTTGTCGCCGAAGTTGGGATCCTCCGGCCAGAAGCCGGTGTCGAGGTGGGCGACGATGATGTTCTCGCCCTTGATCTGGCGCGACATGCCGTCGAGCATCGACCAGACGCCGCCGGGCGCCGATTCACCCAGCATATCCGGCGTGCGGGTG
>Ga0247779_1001704_pt1 | contig 10381 bp, 8 predicted proteins | sample UWRJL221509R5_FD_179925 | JGI IMG/M metagenome (GOLD analysis project Ga0247779, IMG submission 179925) | Plant litter microbial communities from Arlington Agricultural Research Station in Wisconsin, United States - UWRJ-L221-509R-5 | ecosystem: Environmental > Terrestrial > Plant litter >...
CCTTGCCGCGCGGCCGGACGTCTTCAATCACAACCTGGAAACCGTCCCACGGGTTTACCGGTCGGTGCGGCCGGGCGCTCGTTACTTTGCGTCATTGCGCCTGTTGCAGATGGCAAAGGAGATCGACCCGACCGTCTTCACCAAATCCGGGCTGATGGTCGGGCTGGGTGAAAGCCTCGATGAAGTGTGCCAGGTGATGGACGATCTTCGCGCCGCCGATGTCGATTTCCTCACCATCGGTCAATACTTGCAGCCGACCCGCAAGCATCACGCGGTCGATCGCTTCGTGCCGCCGGATGAGTTCGAGCAGTTGAAGAAGCAGGGGCAGGGACGTGGCTTCCTGCTGGTGGCGGCATCACCGCTCACCCGCTCGTCACATCACGCCGGCGAGGATTTCAAGCAATTACAGGCAGCCCGCGCGGCGCAGCAAAGATCACGTTCGGTTGCGTAATGAAGGTTCATTCTGAACAGCGGGTCATGCCGTATAGTGCGGTACAGATGTTTAATCTGGTGGCCGATGTCGCGCGCTATCCGGAGTTTCTGCCTTGGTGCACCGGTGCACGTATTCGCGAGAAGCGCGACGACTTGATTGTCGCCGATCTGATGATCGGGTTCAAAATGGTGCGCGAGCGTTTCACCAGCCGCGTGCGCATAGACCGGCAAGCATTGCAGATCGATGTCGAATATATCGACGGTCCGTTCAAGTATCTGCAGAACCACTGGAAGTTTATCGATATCGAGAACGGTCATTGCCGTGTCGATTTTCATCTCGAATTCGAATTCCGCTCGCTCATGCTGCAAAAACTGATCGGCGTCCTGTTTCACGAGGCGGTCCGACGCATGGTGTCTGCTTTCGAAGCGAGAGCGAAGCAGCTCTATTCCTGAGCGGCTCGCGGTAGCTCGAAGAAGACACGCCCTTCCAGACGATAGGCGGCATCGGCCGGTGCCAGGAGATCGGCATGCGTGGTGGCGACAGCACCGATGACGGCGTCCAATGCATCGCCGCCATTATTATCCAGAAGTATTTGGCGCAAAGATGACGTCGGCGGCTGCAGTAAATCCAGGCCAATCAGGCAATCGAGAATGCGTTGCCGCGCTTTGCGATGAAGCTTTTCGCGGCCTTTATAAGGCGGATAGCAATCAAGATGCTTCAGGCTGCAAGCGGCACAGACTTCGAGGATGACTGGCTTCAAGCCGATGACCGGCATCTGTGGCACGACCATCGCCTGACCTGTCGTCACCAGGGGGTGCAGCAGCTTCGCCATGCCCCACCAGGCCTGACGATAGAGGCGCAGGTTATATGAATTGAACGGCGTGCGGGCGACACGGTCGGTCAGACGCTTGATCTCGATCAACTGCATCCGGTTACGGTTGTCCTCGCGGTAGGAGTCGTGATGCGGGAAGCGTAACGGAAACTGGCCGATAAATTCTTCCCAGGTCACTGCATCCAGCAACTCGGTGGGCAGTCCGAAGGGAAAATCGCAGCCGGCAACCGTCGATTTATCGCTGGCGATATGCCGTGCCAAAGCACCGATGGCGAGATCCGGGGTGACGCCTGATTGCGGCAGATCAATTGCTGGAACGCAACGATCGATCGTCAGTGGCCGGTCGTGTTCCCGCAGATCATGCCGTGCCTCGGCGATCCAGATTTTTCGCCCGGCATCGACCGCTCCGCTGAAGTCGATGCCAAGGATACGTCGCTGTGATCCCGCCTGCGCGCGCCTCGCCAATGATCACCTAGCTGTTTCGATCAGCAGATCGATTGCCCGCACGACTGTTTGCAGGCGCACCTCATGACGTCGGCCATCGAAGACGTGCCGCTCGATATGAGGTTCCGACTGATCTCGCCTGGCAAGGCCGATATAGACGAGACCGACCGGCTTTTCCGCACTGCCGCCACCGGGGCCAGCAATACCGGTGACGGAGACTGCGACCGCCGCGCGAGAACGGGCGAGTACCCCTTGGGCCATGGCACCGGCCACTTCGGCGCTGACGGCACCATGCTGGCTGATCATCTCGGCAGGAACACCGAGCATGTCTGTCTTCGCTTCGTTGGAATAGGTGACGAAGCCGCGATCGAGGACATCCGACGAACCGGCAAGCTCGGTCAAGGTGGCTGCGATCAACCCGCCGGTGCAGGATTCTGCGGTAGCGATCATCCAGCCGCGCCGGCGATAGAGATCAAGCAGAGCAGGGAGATCCATCGCGCAATCCCCTCAGGTAATCGGCAAGGCGACGGTGGCCGTTGCCTGGGCGGCGATACCTTCGGCCCGGCCGGTGAAGCCAAGCTTTTCCGTCGTCGTTGCCTTGACACTGACGCGGTCCCGCTCGATGCCGAGAATCTCGGCAACCCGCTGCACCATGGCATCGCGATGCGGGCCGACCTTTGGCTTCTCGCAAATGATGGTGATGTCGCAATGGGTGATCTTGCCACCACGTTGTTGAACCAGCTTATTGGCGTGGTCGAGGAATTTCCAGGATTCGGCGCCGCGCCATTGCGGATCGCTCGGCGGGAAATGTGCGCCGATATCCTTGGCGGCGATGGCTCCCAGGACGGCATCGGTCAAGGCATGCAACGCGACGTCGGCATCGGAATGACCTTCCAGGCGCCATTCACAGGGTATCTTGATCCCGCACATATGCACGCCGTCGCCAGCCATCAGGCGATGCACGTCAAAACCATTGCCGGTGCGATATTCGTATGACGTCGCGGCGGTCGACGAGGTGTGTGCTGAAGAAGACATGGTGGTGTGCAGCATCCTTTCTGCCCGCGCCAGATCGGCCGGTGTGGTTACCTTGAAATTGTCCTCGTGCCCCGGCACCAACACGACCTTATGTCCGGTTGCCTCGGCAACGGCGGCATCATCGGTCATTTCCCTGCCGCTATTGGCGAGGTCGCGGTGGCCGGCAAGGATGGCATCGAAATGAAAGCCCTGTGGGGTTTGCGCCCGCCAGAGATCGGTGCGGTCGACGGTCGTCCCACTGAAGGCACCATCAGCACGTTTCAGCGTATCGACGACCGGCACGGCCACCAAAGCCGCCGGATGATCGGCAAGGGCATCAAGCGTGCGATCGATTGTCGCAGAATCGAGGAAGGGGCGGGCCGCATCATGGATCAACACCAGATCCGGCTTGTCAGCCGTAAGGCTTTCCAATCCCAGGCGCACTGAGTCCTGGCGCGTTGCGCCGCCATCGATGGCCGACATCAGGCGCAAACCCTCTGTCGCCGCGCCATAGAGGGGCCGATAGGTGGGATTGATCACCACCCGGACACCGGCAATGCGCGGATGCGCCAGAAAGGTTTCCAGGCAGTACCGCAACAGGGGCTTACCGCCGAGATGAAGAAATTGCTTTGGTATGTCGCCGCCGACCCGGAGCCCACTGCCCGCCGCGACGACGAGAGCGATGGCCTTCGTCATTCAATATCCATTCAGGTGGCGCGCCGACACGCCCAGCTCAAAATCCGACAGGGCGATGCGGACCATTATCTGTCCGACAGGTAGCCGATGGCATATCGGGACCGTCATCGCATCGTTTGCCAAGGCGGCGCAGTTTAAACATAATGCGCGCCATGTCGACCATTCAGCTTCTTGAAAGCGCCGCCCTCATCGGCCTCATCCCGTTCAGCCTCGCCGCCATGCGCGGTCAGCTCAGCCGGCCTTTAATATTCTGGCTGCTCTGGCTCGTTGCCACGACCGGTGCCTGTACCATCGTCTGGTATTTGACGGCGGCCGGCTGGCAGGCCGGACTGGTCGCCAACCTCTGGGTGGTGGTTGCCGCCACCCTGCTGATTTATGGCGTGATTGCTGTTTTCGATCGGGTGGCGATGCCGCTGGGCGCACTCCTGGCGCCTTATCTCTTTATTTTAGCCTGCCTTGCCGGCTTGGCCGGCTGGGTGGCTGTCCCGGAAAGCAGTGCGGCTGCCTCGATTCCCTGGTTTGCCATTCATATTTTGCTGGCTGTCGGCAGTTATTCGCTAATGACGATCACCGCCGTGGCCGCGCTGGCGGTTGTTTTACAGGAACGCGCCATGAAGCAGCATCGGCAGGGCTGGGTCATGCGGCGCCTGCCACCGATTGCCGCGACCGAGCAACTGCAGCGCCGATTGCTCTGGCTGGCGGCCATTGCCATGGGGCTGGCTTTAGCCAGTGGCGCCGCCAATGAATTCATGGATACCGGGCAGTTACTGATCGTGCCGCATCAAATGGCGCACAAGATCCTGCTATCGGTCCTGGCCTTCCTGGTTATCCTGGTCTTCCTCGTTCTCCATCAGGCAACCGGCCTGCGTGGTCGCCTGGCATCGCGCTGGTTGATGACCGGGTATCTGTTGCTTACCCTGGCCTATCCTGGCGTCAAATTCGTTCGCGACGTCCTGCTGGGGTGAGAAATCTACTTTTACGCGCAAACTTTATTTTCTAAGCTGATTTATGCTACTTTTGGATGTGGGTTGAGGCTCGAAAACTGTTGCTTTTTGGGCCCGTCCGCGTAGAAATTGCCCAGAATTTAAGCAAAGACAGACAGCGCTAAAAAAATGAGCATCCAAATCGGTCCAGTTACCATCGACGATCCCGTTATCCTGGCCCCCATGTCGGGTGTCACGGATATGCCGTTTCGTCGGCTCGTGAAGCGGTGCGGCGCCGGGCTGGTGGTTTCGGAAATGATCGCCAGTGAAGCGATGATCCGGCAGAACCGTCAGTCCATGAAGATGTCGACCAGTTGCGCCGAGGAATTTCCCATGTCGGTCCAGTTGGCCGGCTGTGAACCGCGGGTAATGGCCGAGGCCGCCAAACTCAATCAGGATCGGGGCGCCGCCATCATCGATATCAATTTCGGCTGTCCGGTGAAAAAGGTCGTCAATGGCCATGCCGGTTCCGCCTTGATGCGTGACGAAGTAACCGCGGCGAAAATTCTGGAAGCGACGGTGAAGGCCGTCGACCTGCCGGTGACGCTGAAAATGCGCATGGGCTGGGACCACAGCAACCTCAACGCCCCCAATCTGGCGCGTATCGCTGAATCGGTCGGTATCCGGATGATCACGATTCATGGTCGCACGCGGTGCCAGCTTTATAATGGGACGGCCGACTGGGCTTTCGTGCGGCGGGTGAAGGAAGCAGTTTCCATTCCCGTCATCGTCAATGGCGACATCGTCAGCCTGGAAGATGCCAAATCAGCGCTCGACCAGTCTGGCGCCGATGGTGTCATGGTGGGGCGAGGGGCCTATGGAAAGCCCTGGTTCATCTCACAGGTGATCGCTTATCTGAAGACAGGCGCGACGCTGCCGGAACCAGCACTTCACCAGCAGCTCGACATGCTGCTGGAACATTACGAGGCAATGCTGGAGCATTACGGGGTCAGCGGCGGATTGAAAATCGCCCGCAAGCACGTCTCCTGGTATTCGAAGGGGCTATTCGGCTCCGCCGAGTTCCGCACCCGGATCAACCAGATCGATGATCCGAAACAGGTGACGGTGGCTATCCGCGACTTTTATGAGCCGCAGATCCAGCGTCTGGCAGCCTGATGACGAATGGCCGCAGCCCTCTTCGGGTAGCTGCACCTGACGTCGAGACAGCGGACACGAAGCCGGCGGACACCAAGCCGGAATCCACACTTTCTGCAAATACGGCCATCCCGGATGAGGCCTCGTCTATGGCATTCACCGATCGCAGTGCGGTCCTGGAAACCTTGTCGATCGCCGTCATCGCGGTCGATGAACAGGATTGCGTGACGGATGCCAATGCGGCGGCGGAAGGTCTCTTGGGGCAAAGCCGTGCCTTGCTGAAGGCGATGCCGTTGCGCGATGTCATTGCTGCGGATAATCCCCTTTTTGCCCTCATCGCAGCGGCACGATCACAACATATATCGGTCACCGAATACGACCTTGCACTCGGCGGCCCGCGATTGGAAGCCGCCCATATGGCGGTGGAAATCGCGCCGATGAGCGAGCGGCCGGGCCATGTCGTCATTGCCATGCTCAATCGCGGTATCGAGCGGCGGATTTCGCAACAGCAAATGGGTCGGGATGCCACCCGGTCGGTCCGAGCGATGGCCGGCATGCTGGCGCATGAAGTGAAGAATCCGCTTTCGGGCATTCGTGGCGCTGCACAATTGCTGGAAGCCAAATTATCGGGTTCGGATCTGCAACTGGCGGAATTGATCCGCGAGGAAACCGACCGGATTGTGACGCTGATCAACCGCATGGAGATGTTCACCGATGACAGGCCACCCCGCCTGGAAGCGGTGAATATCCATGAAATATTGGATCGCGTGCGTCGTTTGGCACAGCACGGGGTTGGCACGCAGGTCGAATTTTCACTGCGCTTCGATCCATCATTGCCGCCCGTCGGTGGCAATCGCGACATGCTGATCCAGGCATTTTTCAACTTGGTGCGCAATGCGGCGGAAGCCTGCCCGACGGAAGGTGGCGTCATCACCCTGAGTACCAGTTACCATACCGGTTTGCGGCTCGGTGAACGCAACCGGACCTGGCGGCACAAGCGCTGTATCTGCGTCACGGTTGAAGACAATGGATGCGGTGTGCCGGCGCATTTGCAAGCCAGCTTGTTCGATCCCTTCGTCAGCGAGAAACCCGGCGGCAAGGGGTTGGGTTTGGCGTTGGTGGCGAAGATCATCCAGGATCACGCTGGAACCATCGAATTCACCAGCGAGCTCGGCAATACGCGGTTCGTTGTCATCTTGCCGCTCCACGAATCCGACGAAGATAAAGCATCTGCCGATTCCAGCTTTACCAAAGGTCCAAGCGAGATGCAGGCATGAGCGCCACCATTCTGGTTGCCGATGATGACCGCGCCATTCGCCTGGTGCTCAGTCAGGCTCTGGGACAGCTCGGCCATAATGTGCGCGCTGCCGGCGATGCCGCGACCTTATGGACCTGGGTTGAACGAGGGGAGGGCGATGTCGTCATCACGGATGTCGTCATGCCGGACGAAAACGGTCTCGATCTGATCCCACGGATCAAGACACAACGCCCGGATCTGCCGATCATCGTCATGAGCGCCCAGAACACATTGCTGACGGCCATTCGGGCGACCGAACGCGGGGCCTTTGAATACTTGCCCAAGCCCTTCGACCTGCGGGCTTTGATCGGCGCCGTCGAGCGCGCCCTCAATCAGACCGGCCAGCCGGAACCGGAGGCCAGCCCGCGCGATGGAGAAGTCCTGCCGCTGATTGGCCGCTCGCCGGCCATGCAGGAAATCTACCGGGTTCTGGCGCGGTTGGTGAATACCGATATGACGACCCTCATTCACGGCGAATCCGGCACCGGCAAGGAACTGGTCGCGCGGGTCTTGCACGATTTCGGCCGGCGCAAATCGATGCCTTTCGTCGCCATCAATATGGCGGCGATTCCGCGTGATCTCATCGAAAGTGAGCTGTTTGGCCACGAAAAGGGCGCTTTCACCGGCGCGGTATCGCGCGGCAGCGGCCGGTTTGAGCAGGCGAATGGCGGCTCGCTGTTCCTTGACGAGATCGGCGATATGCCGCTGGAGGCGCAGACCCGTTTGTTGCGGGTCCTGCAGACCGGTGAATTTACCCCCGTGGGCGGCCGGCAGACCATGAAGTCGGATGTACGGATTATCGCCGCCACTCACCGCGACCTGCGCCAGATGATACGCCAGGGCAGTTTTCGCGAAGATCTTTTCTATCGCCTGAATGTCGTGCCGCTGAAACTGCCGCCCTTGCGCGACAGACTTGAGGATATCCCCGACCTGGCGCGGCATTTCCTGCGCCAGGCCGAACAGGAAGGCATGGCGACGAAACATCTTGATCCCGGCGCCTTTGTCGAACTGAAACGCTATAGCTGGCCTGGCAATGTACGCGAATTGGAAAATCTGATGCGCCGGGTCGCTGTCCTCTACAGCGAAAGCATGATTGACGGCCGTATCATCGCCGCTGCGCTGACAGACCAGGATCTCGGGGTGGTAAACTCGCCCGATCCCGTCGAAGAACCTGTACAAAATCCACGCAGTGGCGAAGAGACATTGGGTCAATCAGTCGACCGGCATTTACGGGCCTATTTCCAGGCTCATGGCGGTCGCTTACCCTCGGCCGGGCTCTATGATCGGGTCCTCCACGAGATTGAACGACCCTTGATTCTGCTGTCGCTTGAGGCGACCAGGGGCAATCAGATGAAAGCTGCCGACCTGTTAGGTCTCAATCGCAACACGCTGCGCAAGAAGTTGCGTGAACTTGACATTCTCCCTAGTCGCGGCAAGTGACGGCACCGATGGCAGAAGATCTTCCCGCTATCCGTTTCATTCCGAAAGACAAGCCCAAGGCAGGTTTGTTCCGACGGCTGCGGTCCTGGGCCGATCGGATAAACCTGGAACGAAATGTCGCCTATGGCCTGATGAGTCTTGGCCTTGCTTTTGGCATATCCACTTATCTCATCATGACCAGTTTCTGGCAGGTCGCAAATCCAGTCAAAGCGATCAGCTATCTGTTGATGGGCGATCTTATCGTCCTGTTGTGTATCGGCATTATCATTGCGCGCCGGATCATCCAGTTATGGCTATCGCATCGGCGGGGGATGGTCGGTGCGAAGCTACATGCCCGCCTGATGGTGCTCTTCGGCCTGGTGGCCTTGTTCCCCATGATTGCCGTCTTCGGGTTCTTCGTCATTTTCCTGAATTACGGCCTGGATACCTGGTTCGGCGACCGCGTTAAAAGTGCGATCGAAAGCTCGCTCAATGTGGCGAGTTCCTATTTGCTGGAGCAACAGCAACGTATCGGCAACGATTCACTGTCGATTGCCTCCGAAATTCGGCAGCAGAACTATCTGGACATTGTTGATGCGGATCGTGGCCGTCTCTTTCTCGATCGCGAGAATGATCTGCGCGACATCTCTGAATCGGCAATCATCAGTGGATCGCATCAGGTTGTCGCCCATAGCAGCCTTAGCCTGTTGATGGACTTTAATCTGGGCATACCGGACTCAGCCTTCCTGAGGGCGCGAGATGGTAAAGCCGTCATTTTGCCATCGCCCGATGGCGATCGAATTCGGGCTTTGGTCTCGATCGATCCAGCATCGGATCTTTTTCTATATACCAGCCGCCTGATTGATTCACAGGTTCTGGCGCGGGTGCGTCAGAATGAGGATGCGGTCGAACTCTATCGACAGATGGAATCTGCCAAGACGCAGTGGCGGATCACCGTGCCGCTGATTTTCGGTATCATGGCCATGCTCCTGCTCAGTGGGGCGATCTGGGTGGCCCTGGTCCTGGCCAGCCAAATGGCAAAGCCGATCACGCGTTTGGTGGTTGCTGCCCAAAAGATCGGCGATGGCGATCTGGCGGCGCGGGTCAAAGTCGGGCGTCGGGATGATGAGCTGAATTCGCTCAGCCGGACCTTCAATATCATGGCGATCCAGCTGCAGACCCAGCAACAGGCATTGATTGCCGCCAACCGGCAGCTGGATGATCGGCGTCGGTTTACCGAGCTGGTGCTGTCCGGTGTGTCCGCCGGCGTGATCGGGCTGAATGAAGCCGGGGAGATCGATCTGCCAAATCGTTCCGCGTCGGATCTTCTGGGCGTCAATCTCCTGGAGCATCGGGGCCACAATTTGCACGAAATTGCGCCAGAAATGGCCCAGATTGTCGACCTCGCCCGTGGTCGCTTAAGTGGCGCGGCTGAAGGCCAGATCAATCTGGCCGTGGATGACGTGGCGCGAACATTACACGTTCGCGTGATTTCAGAACGCGGTGAAGACGGCCATATGCGCCTTGTGGTGACCTTCGATGATGTGTCCGAACTTCTGTCAGCACAACGCAAGGCTGCCTGGGCGGATATTGCTCGCCGTATTGCCCATGAAATCAAGAATCCGCTGACGCCGATCCAGCTGTCCGCCGAGCGCTTGAAGCGTAAATATCTCAAACAAATTACACACGATCCCGAGACATTTACCGTCTGTACCGATACCATCGTGCGACAGGTTGGTGATATCGGCCGCATGGTTGATGAATTTTCCGCTTTCGCCCGCATGCCGGCCCCTGTGCTGCGGAACGAAAATATAACCGAACTCGTGCGTCAGGCTTTGTTCTTGCAGCAAAGTGCAAATAGCGCCGTGACATACAGCAATGACCTTCCCGCTCAGCCAATCACACTGAATTGTGACAGTGCCCAATTCAACCGGGCGCTTACCAATTTGTTGCAAAACGCCGCAGATTCAATCGAAGGCCGTTTGGAAGAGCAACGCCTGGCGACGGCTGAAGTAGATGACGCCGCGCTGGCCGCCGGCCTTATCCATGTCTGGATACAAATGAGCGACAGTGGTATTGCTGTCGGCGTTGACGACAACGGCCGTGGCCTGCCCAAACAGGGGCGCGAGCGATTGACGGAACCATATGTGACGACGCGCAGCAAAGGG
>Ga0247779_1001705_pt1 | contig 10380 bp, 11 predicted proteins | sample UWRJL221509R5_FD_179925 | JGI IMG/M metagenome (GOLD analysis project Ga0247779, IMG submission 179925) | Plant litter microbial communities from Arlington Agricultural Research Station in Wisconsin, United States - UWRJ-L221-509R-5 | ecosystem: Environmental > Terrestrial > Plant litter >...
TTGCCAACCATCTCATTTTACTTCAAACATCTGGGAAAGGACTTTCAGAAGACCAAGGCTGAATATATAAAATGGTTTGAACTTTGAAGACAACCAAGCACAGTGAAGGAGGCATTGGGAAAATAGTGGAGATCGGCGAGGCCTGGAAGAAACTGTGTGAGAAGCATGCGAACAATTTGGGACTACACTCGATACAATGAAGACAAGTGTGTTAAGTCCATTCCGATAGTGGTGTTTTCACGCAATCATGTTATCAGCCTCTTGTTGATCAAGAGAATCAAGGACCCCCTGGCGAAGCGTGTCTTTCCACTTGCTGCCGACACCCTGTTCCAAATCACTAGGCAGGAGCTTTCTTTGAACGACGATACTGGGGACAACCGAAAAAGCTTTGAGACGTTTGTTCTGTACAAGCCAAGCAATGGCAACGTCCAAGGCCCGTGAATATGCAAAAAGAGGATAACTTAGATGAAGTAAGAGCCGCCGGGCGCCATTATGGGAAAGCACGTAAGCATGGGTACACTTGGGGTGGTTGGACTCATGAAGTTGAAATGAAGATGAGGGTTTGCCTAGTGCTGTGCCATGTGCTTCGTCTGACCAACAGTACCCTGAGTATGAAATCAATAAAAAAAGAAAATTTCTTCACGTTGACACGTACCAAGAAAGACGATATCCCAATCACCAGGAAGATTTGACCAAAGGTCCGTGAGCCGCTCATCTATGTCTAATTCCATATCTACGTCATCCTCAAGTATGAGAGTGGCACCTGTTCCATCAGGGACGCTGTTGGCAACTTTGTGTATGGCCATAAGGTGAGAGTGCCAACAGGCAACTCTGGCATCTGTTAGCAAAAAGTGCTCCGGCAGGTTGGGACTATACTCCCTAATATCGTTATCGTTTGCAGCGCATGTCATTGGATGTTTTTCTGTCTGTGTATCCTGAGCTTCTGGAGAAATATTGCAAAAATCGCCTTGGAATATCTCAAGACGTTTGGCTGACAAGGCAAGCTCCTCTATGTTGGCCGGCCAAGCAAAGGTACGATTTCGCATTGATGAATTGTGCTTCCCGAATCGAATGCTACGAACGGTGTCCATTATCCCTTTAATCTGTGGGTCATGGCGGGGAATAGCATCAAGATATTTCCAAGTCAAACCAAGAGCAAGGCGCAGCCTTTCCATTTCATTCCGTCTAGATTGTCGCCCAGGAAGTGATATCACATATATTTTCTCAAGGAATTGCATTGGTACGGGTCGCCATAGGTTTAATCTCGCATTCCGGAGAGTACTGGGCGTTGCGAGGTGTAACGAATACAGAGAGAACAGAGACATCAAAGCCAACAGACCCGCAACTCCTCGTCTGTTATATGAGCGAAGCCAGTAAAACGCCATGGCATATACCAGATAGGATAAGCCAAGTAGGTCAATGCCGCGGAATCAGGAGGGACGTGGGTTGGTCGTAGTAACTTGTCGAAAGTGAGGAAAGAAGTATATTGACTATTAAATACCCAGGAGTACCAAGGAGGCCCAAGGAGGTTCTCACGATCCACGTTGGGGCATCTTTTCTTTTATATGGGTGCGCAAACCGAATCCTTTCCAATTTCTTATTCCAACGATCCTCGCAAGCAAAACCTAGTGCGTCTCAATTTTTAGTTTATTTCTCCGCTCTAATTTCTTTAATGGGCAGCGACTTAGAAATGAAACAAAATACCCGGTTGACCGCAAAATCTATCTCAGAGAAGTGATGACGGACTGTGTCAGTGTTGGTCCAGCTGGACTTCGTTGAAAGCGTATAACCGCTGTTAAATATGTTAAAGCGGACAGGCTAGTTAGGTAAGTAGTGTCCCCAACGGCTGGTGTTCCAAATGAAAATATCCTTCTTTTTGATTATCTCATGGACGGATTCAGAGACAAGACTCAAGATACTTATTTTCTGAATCCCTATTAAGTCCGGGTTTTGGGAGCAATTGGATCTAATGACGAGAATCCGTCCTGAAGGGTCTGCGACGTGAAAACGGCAGTATGAAAAAGGAGTTCAACAACCAAACCAGCCATATTGAGTTGATCGAATCACGCTCATCAAAAAACGAAATATCGGAGTCTGCTTCAGGAGACTAATACAAACCAGCTAAGATCACAAAAACAACCAACTTGACAAAATCACAACCGTATGAGTATCCACTTAATACCTTCAGAGACCTGAAATGGGTTACTTTTGAACAGGATTGATGGCTGGTGGTAAAATATTTTTTCCTTGTAAAATGTAGACGGCAATGAGTCATCGACGGCTTCAGGCTATAGTAGGCCTAATATTGTGCTTGTTTTCCAGCAAGATAGAAAGGATTCGACTTGATTGTATTGCATGCAGAGAACTGATTATGCAACTTGGTTGTACAGAGTAAGGTAACCAACGAATAAAATACAGAAAATAAATCTACAATGAAGAGAAAAAACCGCGAGGTATAGACAGGAAATTCGAATTATGAATATAAAAACATATGCCCAACTTGATCAAATAACGGAAAAGAAAGCTTCGAGGTTGATAAACATGACACGCCAGAGAGTGCTTACCAAAACCTCGAGAAAACGCTGCTTCTTCCAGCACCATCTCCAAGAAACATACCTACTCCTTCTTGGATCGCAACACTAACAGGACGCATAGGAGCCGAGTCATATACATGCGGACATGGTTGTGGAAGAGGCCTCGAAGAGACGCCCATCGCCGACAGCCTTGCAGACGATGATGAATTAACTGGGTCAGGTGAAAGATCTCTCTCGTATATTGACGGTAAGCGAGGCGAGAGGGCAAGATCAGCGTATTGTACACCTGTGTATGTTGCCCGAGCAGCTTTTAAGCGCGTTAGGACCTTTAATTATCCAGAAAGGAAGCGTGTATATGAGTTTTTCAAACACGCCAGAATAGAAATAGACGCACTTGTTCGTAGAAAGCGATCTCTCCATCCAAATGGTCAGTTGTGATCGTCTTGAGATCTTCTACTTTCTGTTGGTGATATACATCCATCTCAGCCATGGTTGTATTTAGGACAGTTTCGCATCTCGCGGCTAAGTCTTCGTCGGCCTACGACAGCATCAGGGAAAGACAAGTTAGCAGTGAGTCATATTAACCAAAGCATAACGAGAGAAACACACATAATTCAAAGTCCTTGCATTTCCGCCACCGACAGCCTCGCGATACCGCGATAATGTTGAATTATGTGTCGTTGTTACACTCTTTTCCCAAAAAAAAAAGATGAATATTTGTCTCAGCTATGCAAAAACGAAACAGCCTGTCATGTCACTGTCGGCACTCACTTCATAAAGCGAAGATGGATGAGCCATCAGTTTGAGAGATTCGTGTGTTGCCAATTGAGTTCCGCGTGCCTTGCAAGGCATGAAATAAGTTGAACAGTAATCTGGTAATAAGCATAAATATCACGAACATGACCATCGTATAGATTGGCTACAGTCTGCAAGGTCTCGCAAGTCTTTTGGACGGCTTTGGTTAACTTCAAGCACTCTGTCCAACTTTGATCAATGTAGGGCTTGGGTGGGATCTTAATAACACACACCGACGCAGTTTTCTCTCCAACACCACGCTCCATCGGAGTTCATGAGACCTTTTTGTTTGTCATTTGAGTGACTTTCGTCTCCATCTTCATCGGTCGTTGTGCCCGAAGCAGAAGAGGCGCTAGGTTTGGATGTTATAAGAGACAACAGCGAGTACGAAAGAAGACGTTCAGCTCTTGACATTTCTGCATCGTGCGACCCAAACGTTAGGATTTCTTTTATAGAAAAATGGAAATACAAGGCAGAAAAACATACCAATTCTAGCCTCTCGGACTCGTCCAAACATATTTCGTAAACCCTGAACGCCCTTGCCAACAGCTCTGGTATGCTTCTGAAATAATTTTACTGCGTCTTCTGCGTCTTCGACATCAACATTAAAAGCAGGGTGGTAAATACGGGCGTAGAAGGCCGGGCCTGCAGCTGGCGCAGACACGTGTTGTGGCCAGAGACGAGCCCAATCCTAGTACATTATTAGATGATAGTTTAGCTTAATCATAACGCAAATACCTTATCATTATCGCATCCCAAAAAGAACGTAAGGACTTCTGCATAGCGAACCACTGGGTGCCTCACTATCTTGTTCAGATATCTTTCAAGGTCACCTCTTCTGGCCTCGACGAAGTCATGGCTGAATCTTCCCGCATATTGCTTTTCTGGTAAGGGGGGTAAAACAATCCCTGGTAGCCGACGCGACAAAGCTGTGTGCAACATCACAAAGTGAGAGAAACGCCGCTGGACAGTGACGCGTGTTGTATCTTCCTCATGTATGTTGTCATGAGCATCATCAGGATCAGGGACTTCCACCCAATCATTTGGTGTCTGAGAAGGTGTGAAAATGGAGGTTACACTGTATATTGTGTATGCACCGGAAAGCCCAGACGTCCTCTTGGATGGTGAGTGTACGAGTACACCAAAGGCTGGTGTTTTGGCATGCCATGTTGGTCCTGCTTCGATAAGATGCTTGTCTGCTTCGCCAAGACCCAATAAATTGAGTTTAGTTCGCTCCTCCTCAGATCTTTCAAATAAGGAGGCTGAGCTTTCCTCTTTCTTGTGACCAGATGGTGGAGTGGTGGGACAGGCAGGACCCCCGTTAAGTAGAAAAGACTCGGCACCGCTGGTCACGAAGCTCGAGAAACGATTCAAGGACTTCCCTCCAAGTAAGCTCTGTCGGAAGCTCGGAAACACAGGGAGCCATTCTCCAGTATTCTGGGGAATAAGTGGTATCTGTATCTGGGATGATCGTGGGGAAGCGCGAGGAGTGATAGAAGAGCTTGATGCTTCACGTTTCCTAACGACATCGAGCTGAAGATCGGGAGAAGGTGTCAACTCCGTAGTCAGCTATCGACTTGAGAATTGAGGAAAAGATCATCTGCACAATCTCGTTTAACATACCGTATAATAGGTCTGAGGTAGTAGCCCAATCTCTCCTGTGGAATCTTTGATGAGACTCCATCCATTACCAACGTCTTCCTTCACTACTTCCAGCTCATCTCCAGCTTCTACACAAAGCTCTCGAAACTCTGGTTTCCCTTCAAATGAGTACAATGCACGTGCGGGACGCGTCATGATCTCAGGTTCATCTTCTACTTCATCTTCCGAAAGTGAATGATGCGCGTCCGACTCTGAGAGATATCGTCTCATACGAGCTTTTGATAACGAATTTGTCGGACTTCCACCTGTTTCAAGATGCTCTGTCCATGCAGCGGAGGTGTTTATCCCAGCATCAAACTCCGAGACAGGCCGCTGCGATATTTGAGAAGAGGTTGGAAGAGACTTAGTTGATCTGGGAAGAGTAGCCATTGAAGTCGATCCGATGCAGTAAAGACTTAATTCCGTATAGAGTGTTTCTCAGCAACACATTAATGAACTGGATAGATAGTAGGAATCTGTTATAGAAATGGGAAAAAGACAACAGCCATCAATTGTAAAGGGAACAGAAGGAAAGGATGATGCCCGACAGGTGCCATGCATCATCAACATCCCGTATCCGGACCAACACAGATTAGATTAGATTGGAATGAATGTATCTCTCGACAGTGAATATTCTATTAAAGTAGGTTTGTAATTCTTATGAGGAGACGCGTTGGTCATAAATGTCGTTAAATTTATTTCGTCTCTCTACTACTTGTACATTTTTCAAACAATTTAAACTGCGTGCTCAAAAAAATAATTTCGTGGAAGTTAATCCCAGCGAGTAGTATACACTGTTGAATAAAAAGAAATAAAAAGAAAATCACAGCGTCAAATAGCAAGTTTAGCAAGTATACGAAAGCAAAAAGGAATTAGCCCGAATGAGGCTTTTTTAAATAATGGTGGATCATGTCCGCCATTGTCAGCTCTGCAAAGCCACTATCGCCACCTACGAAAGGGTGCGAACAAGGAACGTGCCACAGCAAGTCATCCACAATCTTCGACTGACGCTCTTTCCAATGTAGAAAGTCTCTCAGTCGACACTGTCCTTCATAAATAGTCATGTCAAAACACGTATACATATATCGGATAGTCTTCAAAGTTTGATCTTTCGGTGACCGTAGGCGGGGCTTCTGGCCAACAGGTGGAACAGACAGTTCTGGTTTCACAGATGCCTCGAGCAAACCGATTGGAGTCCAGCCACCTCCATCATATTCGTCCATCTCCAAGTCGTTAAACAGCATCTCGTCGAACGTCCTGCCAGTATCGAACATCATCGATACCAAAAACGGCGACATGAACATATTCTCGGTTCCTATAAGGTGTAAAGTTGTGGCCGAAGTGCAAGCCCGAATGAACGGACCGAGTATGGGAGCAGAAAATACTTCTATGGGTAAAGGGATATCGATGTTTATATAGATTTCGGCCGCCTGAGTGAGTTTCATGCGGTGCATGGTACGGGCGAGAAAGATCAGAAGGGCGTATTGAATAGGTTCGCCACCATGGGGCAAGGAACTAGAAAGAAGAGGATGCGTGTCCTCCTCGTCCGAATCGTTGTCTGGAGGGCGTAAAAGGGTATTGAATATGAGATAAGGCCGACTGGGTTCATTTGAATCAGAAGGAGTAAGAGGATTTACAGTTATGCATACAGCATCTGAATGCACAGCAATCTCCAATGTTTTGTTAGTCATTGATAGTCCGGTCTCCTCTGCCCAGTCGCCTACCGCCAGGCGAACGATTCCATGCGCGTCATCTATTTCAGATTCAGTGCAAGTAACATCAAACGTACAGCCAGGAGGAAAGGCCACGTAAGGAAGTATCATGGCACAGTCGAGGCAACTGGCATGTATGTGGAAATGTTTCAATTTGGTGAGAGAAAGTTCTCGCGCATCTTCGTCTGATCCAATTAAGTTGGTCATGTCTTCAAGATTGAAGTCAATAGCGAGGTGTAACTCTTCTAATTGTGGCATCGATCGGAGGGCTATTAGGCATTGGATTGGGGAGAACCACGGGTTTCCGTAGCGCGAACACGAAGTCAGTTTGAAGTGGGTGATATTGGCGAGAGCTGAAAGTGGTACATAATCAAAGTTCATGTCGTATTCCACGCGTCGAAGCTTGGGGAGGCTATGCGGGAACACGAAGTCTAGATACCGGTTATCGACTGGCCTGCGAACGACGTTATAGGGCGTGATGCTGATAGATTCCAGGATGGGAAATGTGCAGTAGGCGAAGATACCCGTCAGAGTACGAGCGAGGTGAAGAAGGGAGTAATCCATCCTAATATCTAGATGGCGGACACGATGTATCAAAGTGAAAAGTAAGGGCGTGAAGTTCCTGTCCCAGAATTTATCCCACCCGTCTCCAATCCATAATCGTAGATAAACAGGGCTCCTTCGCGATCGATGTATTATTTCTTCAATCCAAGGTAGAATTTCCTTCCTTCTCCATTTCGAAAAAGTTACTTCGTTCCATAGACGCGAATTTAAGAGAGCAACGTAACGCCAACGCGAACAAACGTGAGAAACGACTCGAGACTGTCTGAGAGGGTCATCCAATATCGTGAAATGACGCCCGCTAGGGAATGCAAATAGGAAGATGATGTCGAGAATTTCTGTTGGGAGACGCGATATTGGAGGGGCGCCTGACAGATTGGATGGCATTGTTGTAACCCGTCTCTAATCCAGTGAGTAGAATGAAGTCTGCAGAAAGAGTATGAGATAAAAACATCTCAGTCAAAACTGGCATATAAAGTAAGGTTACCTAGTATTTTAGAGCGTTCACAAGATGTGAAGAAGCTTAATAGGACTCGGAAGGGCAGAGATTTGGAGAACAATGCAAAGAGAAGGCCAAGGGGCAAACTTTGAATATAGCACCCGATCGCTTCTACGGACCGGACCGCAATTTAGAGTCCGACGAGGCCACGCGTTATTGACAGTTGTTTGCATTCCCAGAATAATTGTCTTTGCACGCGTCGATAACGTCCTCCTCAGCACAACACCATCATGTATGAGGAATCTGGTAATGAAACTGAAGCTTCGACGCGTGTAAACGGGAAACGTTTGGGAGACTACATAGGCCAGACAGTGCGTCTGCCCTGCAAAGTTCTCAAAGTCGGTCAGATTTTTTAATTTCCCTTTCGCATGAATAACGAATGCGTCTGTGATTTAGTTTGATGAGTCAGGCGTTATCGTAGAGGCCGCTGATGGTGGGCAAGTGTCCGTGAGCATGCCAATTGACCCTGTATGCTGCTCTGTCTCGCCTTCTCACCAACCGTTGACTAATGATCATCTGGCGATTAGGCTACAGGAGAACCGCACGAGCTTACGCCATTTGTCGAGATTGTAGGAAAGGTTGAAAGCGCAACAAACATACGAACACGTGGGTGCATTAGCATGGGCAATGATCTTGGTGCGTTGACCTTCTGGGTCACTGTATATTTTAATTATCTTACCATTGATCGTCTGTAGATATGAAACTTGTTAACGACACCATTGAACTCATCCACGACAACAGATTTTACCAAAAAATGTTCCGTTGATAGCTTCCCTTTTCGACCCATTGCTCTCATATCCTTGCTGTATCAAACCTTGTCGCATGTATTGCTATCGTCTTCTCTTTAGGCCGAAATTCTCAATATCCTAATATATTCAAAGTCCACGAATCATCCATGGCAAGGGAGTGATGTATTGGGCTACTCTACAGCATTTTGGCGACTACCGAAGATTCACAGAAGAAAGCCTCACGTTGACGGACCTGCGCCAGCGCGTGCCATTTTTTTATCGTGTCCTCTTTTCCTATTATGATTTCCACGGCTTGCCTTATTCTTGTCTTTCCAGGCTCGTTCGCGAGCACTGTTTTCAGAGTCCGCCCCTCCTCCACCTGCCCCTCCTCTTCCGCCTCCGCCTCCGCCACGTCCTCCCCGAGGTCCACCTCTTCCTCTTCCACGACCAGTCGGTTCTCCTGAACGAACTTGAAGACCTTTCTCATTGCCCCTGAATTCGTGTTTCTCTTTCAACTTCTCCTTACGTATAGGCTGCAGATATTATTCAATGAACAATGAAAGTGCAAAGATAACTATGTTTATCAAATGCTTACATTTCGGTCCAACATGACTTTCCACCCTTCGATTTGGCCATCATCCCAGCCTGTTGAAAAAGAGGCGATGAGAGGGAATATATATCAACAAAAAAAGTCTGGATCTTACCTGTTTGTGCCTTCAAATCGGACCTTGCCTTGCTTCTCCTAGTCACCGCATCTCGCTCAAAGACCTTTGGATCCCGTAGATATGCAAGTTCCACAATCGTTTCAGGAGCTTGTTGCTCTTCATGCTCTCCATCTTCGTGCTCGTCATCCTCGTCCTCATCCCCGCTATCTTCTCCATCTCCAGCGATACGAAGAGCGACAATGTCGTCTTCGTCGTCATCAGGACCCATGTCAGCTACTACTGCCTTGGACTTTTCCTTTCCTTTTCCTTTGCCGATCCCCGATTCTGCGAACGCCTCCTCGTCTTCGTCTTCTTCATCTGTGATCGCTTCTGCACGCCGGAGGATATCTGCTTTCATCTGCTCAATGAAAGTTCGATCTCGAAGGACCTCATCTCTATATCAATGATGTCGTGTGTATGAATAAGCGAATACGCAGAAAGCAGAGGGAATCAACGTACCCGGTAGTAGCTTTCTTCCCAAACCTGAGCTGAGAAATATCGATCACCTCATCATCAAACGCATTCCTTCTTTGATCGACATCGTAAACATCCTTATTTGCAACCGTAGCTTCGGCAACTCCACCATTACCTTCACCTCCGCTATAGTCATGATCCATTGCTGCTGCCAAGTCCCGTTCAAGCTCTTGCTGCGACAAGGCCGCTCCGTCGAGCAGTGCTTCTATAACCTTTTCTGGATTTCTGCCATAACGATCGTGTTCTAGTAGCTGTTTGACGTAGTCGACTGGCGTGTCAGGCAGAATATCGAGAACTTGGGTAGCCTTAATGTCAAGATCGGGATCAGAGGGAGGTGGGGCGCGAGCTTTTCCTTTTCCTTCGGGCAGATGGACTTCTGTTATCGGGTGAGGCTGCTGGGAAGAGGAAGAGGGTTGGTATTTCTTTTGGTTTCGATTTCCTAGATTGTCGATACCAAGTTGGATACCCGAGGAGCGTAAAATAATTTTTAGAGCACCTGCATTCTTGGGCGTCTTGTCTTCTTGCACTTGTCCCTCGAAGGATTGCAAAGTGCTTTCCAACAAATCGAGGCGGGCATCTTTCTCTTGAGCATGTTTCAGAGCGGTGGATAATGTTTTCGATAGCGAATATGAATGCTGATAGTCTGCTAGCAACGATTGGTTAAGGAAGGGCGTAGCTGGCGCAATGTTGGACGAGGAACTTGAAGGTGCCTCGAGAATGGCAAAGATGATA
>Ga0247779_1001706_pt1 | contig 10379 bp, 10 predicted proteins | sample UWRJL221509R5_FD_179925 | JGI IMG/M metagenome (GOLD analysis project Ga0247779, IMG submission 179925) | Plant litter microbial communities from Arlington Agricultural Research Station in Wisconsin, United States - UWRJ-L221-509R-5 | ecosystem: Environmental > Terrestrial > Plant litter >...
GTGAAGTCGTCGTCATGGGTGGTGCAACCCAGGCTGCTGGCGGCAATGTCACGCCCTATGCCGAGTTCAATATTTTCGTCGATCCCGATGCGGCGGCGGAAGTTTTCGGCGCCGTGCCGGTCACCCTTGTCAGCCTGGATGTGGCGCGCAAGGTCATCGGCAGCGAGAAACGGCTGGCGCGATTGCGTGCCAACGGGAATGCGCCATCGGTCGCGCTGGCGGACATGCTGGGTTTCTACACCGGGCGCGGCAAAGGCAATGAGCCGATGTATGATCCCCTGACCATTGCCTGGCTGCTGAAACCGGCACTTTTCGGGGAACGCCTGGCGTCGATCGATGTTGATATCGACAGTAACGATCGTCTCGGCCAGACGCGTATTGATTTCGATCATCCGGCGGCCAGTCATCGGGTGCTGCTCGACTGCGACGCCGATGGATTCTTCGATCTGCTGACCGAGCGGTTGGTGAAACTGCCTTAAAGCGCGATCGCGCTTTATTTTATTGGCGAGACGGAATCGACATCGATCCGGCTCAAGGAGTGGACTTCATGTACAAATTGTTCTGGTCACCCGGTGGCGCCAATATGGTTGCTCATGCGGCTCTGCGCGAAATTGGCGCCGAAGTCGAGCTGATCCGGATTGATCTCGACAAGGGCGATCACCGTAACCTCGATTATTTGAAGTTGAATCCACATGCGCGCGTGCCGACGCTGATCTATGACGACGATCAGGTCATCTATGAAAGTGCGGCGATTGCCATGTTCCTGGCGGAACGGCACCCGGCTGCCGATCTTGCTCCCTTGCCCGGCCATCCGGATCGCGGCCCCTATCTGCAATGGATGGTTTATCTGACCAACACGCTGCAGGAAGCGATGATGCATTGGTGGCATGCCGATAATTATGTCGCGAGCGAGAGCGAACAGGCGGCGTTAAAAACCGGTGCCGAGCGGCGCCTTGTCAAAATGGCTGATTTCCTGGACACTCATCTGGCCGCCAAGGGCCCGCATCTCTGTGGATCGCGGTTTTATATCTGTGATTACTTTCTGGCCATGTTGGTGCGCTGGACAAGGGCGATGGCACGGCCGTTCCAGCAATGGCCTCACATGAGAGGGTTGGTCGAACGCAGCCTGCTGCGCCCGGCCTATCGGCAGATGCTGATGGAAGAAGGCATCCAGCAAAGCCTCGATATATTACCTGCCACTGATGGCGCTATAGACCAGCTTCACACCAAGCAGGCCAATCACGGCGCTGGCCGTCCGATCGATGAAGCGCTTGGCGCGTAGATAAAAAGCCCGCGGTGTCGCTGACGAAAATGTCAGGGCGACGATCGTGTACCAGCCGGCCTCAATGGCGAAGACCAGGGGCAGCAGGATAGCGAAAGTCCAGGGGGCCGGGTTGGCGGGCAGCAGGGCTGCGAAGATGCTGCCATAAACGATGGCAGTCTTGGGATTGCTGAGCTGTGTCGCCAGGCCTTGCAAGAAGGCCTTTCCGGCATATTGCCGTCGCTCGCTTGTCGTCGCATCGACCTGTATCGGTGTCGCGGCACCACGCCAAATGCGGCTGGCCAAATAGATCAGATAAATCCCGCCGGCAATCCGCAGTACGAGGTAGAGCCAGCCAACCTGGGCAATCAGCGCCTGTAAGCCGAACAAGGCAAGCGCACCGAAAATCATGCCGCCAACACCCATGCCGAGTGCGGCTGCCAGACCGGCGCGGCGCGATGTCGCCACGGAAATCCGCAATACCATCACGAAGCTGGGACCGGGGCTCATGGCACCGATCGAAATGGCGGCGGCAATGCTGAAAATCGGTAGCCAGAATTGCATCATCGGATGACCTGTTCCGGGCTGCGTCAGTCGCTTGCCGACACCGACGCATCTTGCGACTGAGGGCCTGGCGGCGCGATGTCTGTTACGCCGAGGAATTTGACGCCGAAATCCAAGCCGGAAATCCTCATGATTTCGCAATCGAAGATGCCGATCTCGTTGATCAGCACCCGGAACCGCTTGGGCAAGGGATACATCGTTTTGAAGGTCAGCTTGGCGCCGGTCTCCGACAGGTCGCGAACAGTACATTCCGCGACCACGGCATTATCATTGAAGAGAATCTTCGCGCCCTTAAAGGTCCGCCGACGGTCATATATCCGTCGCTCGATCCGCGATTTCTGCCAGTCCGTCATTCACCGTTCCCCTGCAGTGAGGGCGCGGACTATAGCAGATTGATCGCTAAAGTTTACCAGAAGATATCGCGGCTGAGATCGGTGCTAGGCAGCCTGGCTGCTGGCGGCCGGAATGAAACGAACGCCATATTCATGTCCGATGATACGCACCAATTCACAGTGATGCGTGCCCAAATCGTTCATCACCAGCTGGAACTGTTTCGGCAAAACCTGGAACAGGCCAAGGGATAGACGGGCGCCGGACGCGGAGACGTCCCGAATTGTGCAGTCGAAAACGCTGACGCCATCATTGATGAAGATTTTCGCGGCTTTCAGAACGCGTCGCCGCGGTGACAATCGCCGATCTTCGCCAGTTTTCTGAACAACTTCCATCGCTCACCTACCCATGCCCCATCAGGCAGTCCCACGCACAGGCTAGTACGGTCCTAGGAATTTGTACAGAATAATTGTAGTCTGTTTTGGTTCAAATATCGTTAAAATGGTATTGAATTTGACTTAGCTTGCCGCTTTTGCCGCGATGGCTTCGATCTCCACAAGCATATCCGGGTGTGCAAGGCCTGCCAGGATCATGAGCGTCGATGCGGGCGCCGCACCTTGTAAGGCCTGGTCCCGTGCAATCCGCGAGGCGGGAATATCGCTTGGCCGGGTCAACAGAATGGTCACTTTGACCAGATCGTGGACACTCATCCCGCCGCCGGTCAGCACGGCGATCACATTTTGCCAGGCGAGCGTGGCTTGCGTGGCGAAATCCGGTCCGAGTTTTTGCTGCTTGTCGCAACCGACCTGCCCGGAGATATGCAACCAGCGATAGTTTTCTGGTACCAGGACGGCCTGTGAATAACGGCTGAAGGGAGCCGGCGCGGTATCGGGGTTGAGATAATCGAGCATATGTCCCTCGCTTCTGCCGATCGAACCGGAAACGTTCCCGGAAAAATTCATGGGTCAAATGCTGGCACGGCAGCCGGTTCGGTGACAGCACAAAATAATCGAACGACCTCCGCGGCCAGGCATCGATTTTGCCGCTTGTCACTGCTGCCCGGGGGACCTATCAGTTGCGGCCATGACACAGCCTTCCTCATCTAAACCCGTTCACGTGATCGGTGCCGGCCTGGCCGGCAGCGAAGCCGCCTGGCAATTGGCCGAAGCCGGCATCCCGGTCATTCTCCATGAAATGCGGCCGATCCGCGGCACCGACGCCCATCAGACAGATCACTGCGCCGAACTGGTCTGCTCGAATTCGCTGCGCTCCGACGACGCCACCAATAACGCCGTCGGCCTGTTGCATGAAGAAATGCGACGCGCCCAGTCGCTGATCCTGAAGGCGGCCGATCAGCATAAGCTGCCCGCCGGTGGTGCCCTGGCGGTCGATCGCGATGCCTTTGCCGCCACCGTCACCTCGATCTTGCAGCAGCATCCGCGCATCACCCTCCAGCGCGAGGAAATCACCGGCCTGCCGCCCGCCGATTGGGACAATGTGATTGTCGCCACCGGCCCCCTCACCTCACCCGATCTGTCGCAGGCGATCCTGGAACTGACCGGCGAAACCTCGCTGAGCTTCTTCGATGCGATCGCACCGATCGTTCATCGCGACAGCATCGACATGGAGAAGGCCTGGTTCCAGTCGCGCTATGACAAAGAAGGTGCCGGCGGTACAGGTGCTGGCGGTGACGGTGCGGATTACATCAACTGTCCGCTTGATAAGCAGCCTTACAACGATTTCGTCGAAGCGCTGCTGGCTGGCGAGAAGAGCGACTTCAAGGAATGGGAGCAATCAACGCCCTATTTCGAAGGTTGCTTGCCGATCGAAGTGATGGCGGCGCGTGGTCCGCAGACCTTGCGCTTCGGGCCGATGAAGCCGGTTGGCCTGTTTGACCCGCATGCCCAGCGGCGGCCCTATGCCGTCGTGCAATTGCGTCAGGATAATGCGCTTGGCACGCTCTATAACATCGTCGGTTTCCAGACCAAGCTGAAGCATGCCGAACAGGTGCGCGTCTTCCGCACGATACCCGGCCTGGAGAATGCTGAATTTGCCCGTCTTGGCGGGCTGCATCGCAACACTTTCCTGAACAGTCCAAAACTGCTTGATCCGCATCTGCGTCTCAAGGCGCGGCCAAGCCTGCGGTTTGCCGGCCAGGTCACGGGCGTCGAAGGTTATGTCGAGAGTGCCGCGATCGGCCTGCTGGCCGGTCGATTTGCGACGGCCGAGCGCCTCGGCCGCGATATCGTGACGCCACCGGAGACGACGGCCATGGGCGCTTTGCTGCGGCATATTACCGTCAATGCCGATGCCAAGACCTTCCAACCGATGAATGTCAATTTCGGTCTGTTCCCGGAAATTGATGCGCCGGAGGGTCTGACCAAGGCGCAGTTGCGCGAATGGAAATCCGGCCGCAAGCCACGCTTGTCGGAACGTGCACTGAACGATCTGCGAGGCTGGTTAGCTGCTGCCTAGCTGATTGGATTTGCGTGCTGCTGATGTGTGGCGGCCATCGGCTGTATCTATCGATACTTCCTGCACGCTGGCGGACTAGTTGGTGGCGTTGAGCGCCCGGTCGAAAAAGGTTGTTGCTGCCTGGATGGCTTGGCGATGCGTGTCAGCCTGAGGGACCTGGGTCTTGCAGCGGGCAAGAGTCGCTCGACCAAGATCCGTACACTCTGCCAAGAAATCGTCATGCCCTACGCCGGGTAGTTGCTTCAGGATAGCGCCCGGGATCGCCTTTGCCGCAACAAAGCCGTTGGTTGTCGGTGAAGCGATATGGTCTTTATCGCCAAGCATGATCTCAACCGGCACATGCATGTGAGCCAGACTGTCGGGATCGAGAGCTTGGACAATGGCTGGCGCCATCACAAAGGTGGCACGGACCTGTGGGATCGAATGATCATCGCTGGCATGAACGGCTTCCGCCGCGATCTCAGGGCGCTTGAACAGATCAAGGGCGTCCTGCTTGGTCACCACAAATTCCTCTTGTGGTCCGCAGACAGAATCGCTGGGGTTGACCTCGCAGAAATGGATGAAACGGGCGATGTCCACCCGGGCGCCTGATGCGACGAGGGCGGTGAATCCCCCTGCGGAGAAACCCGCGACGCCCAGTCGAGACAAATCCAGATGCGGGCCTATCACCGGATCCTGTTTTATCGCGGCCAAGGCGATGCGCAGATCTTCTGTTCTGTCCCACCATAAGATCGCACCTGCAACAGTCATCTTATCGACAGCGTTGTTGCCTGGATGATCCACTGCCACGACGATATAGCCGTCTCGCGCCATGGCGATGCCGAACCAGCCCATAACGCGGGCAGTGCCACCAAAGCCGTGCGATAGCAGAAGAACAGGATGTCGGTCTGCATCTGAAGAAAATGCTGCCTGTGGTGCAACTGAGCCGACATCAAAAAGTGCTTTGCCAGGCGGGCCGATGAGAAGCTCTTGCTCCTTGGCATCGGTTGCGGCCGGATACCAGATCGTGATCCGTAATTGGTCCCGCTGCGCGGCATCGCGCAGGCTCGCAGTGGGATCAAAAGCTGTGCGATGCAGTTCCCCGACCGGCCCCGCGATGGCACAGGTGGCGACGGCACTGGCGATGGTGAGACAGAGGATAAGCCCAGCCTTGGCCAGAAGAGAGCGTATCAACACAAGATTCCCTTGCTGAGATTCAGACTCGCTTCCATCGAAACAGGCGATCACGACCATGAGTCGAGGACGCGTTCTATCGAGACGATTGCAAACGGTCTACCTCAGCGCTTCAGTTTGAACTCTGTACGCGCTTCACCGCTGCGCGCCAGCCCTTGTACAGATGCTGGCGGTCAACCTCAGGCATGGCGGGTTCGAACAGGCGGTCACGCTGCCACGTCGACGCGACCTCCTCCAATGACGAAAAGACACCTGTCCCGAGGCCAGCGCAGATGGCGGCGCCGAGTGCTGTGGTTTCCGCGACAACCGGGCGCTCCACGGGAAGATTGAGGATATCGGCGAGGAACTGCATTACCCAATCGTTCTTCACCATGCCGCCATCGACCCGCAGCATCTGGGCGCCATGGCCGGCATCGCTGGCCATCGCTTCCATCAGGTCGCGCGTCTGATAACAAACGGCCTCTAATGCCGAGCGCACCACTTCGGCAATGCCGGTATCGCGGGTCAGGCCGAAGATCGCGCCCCGGGCGGACGGATCCCAATAAGGCGCGCCGAGACCAGTGAAGGCCGGCACCAGATAGACGCCATTATTGCCGGCAATCGACCGTGCCAAGGCCTCTGTCTCACCGGCCTGATGGATCAGTTTCAGACCATCGCGAAGCCACTGCACCGCAGCGCCGGCAACAAAGATGCTGCCTTCGATAGCATAGGCAAGCTCGCCCTTCAGCCGATAGCCGATCGTCGTCAGCAGACGATTGCGTGACACCATCGCTGTGCTGCCGGTATTCAGCAAAGCAAAACATCCGGTACCGTAAGTGCTTTTGATCATGCCCGGCTTGAAGCAGGCCTGGCCGATCAGCGCCGATTGCTGATCGCCCGCCATGCCGGCGATCGGCAGCTTGACCCCGATTGCACCGACATCGCTGTCGCCGAATTTGCCGGCATTGTCGCGTACTTCCGGCAACATGCTGGCGGGAATGTTGAACAGCTTGAGCAGATCCTCATCCCATTTCAGGTCATGAATATTGTAGAGCATGGTGCGGCTGGCATTGGTGATATCCGTCGCATGCACCTTGCCACCCGTCAGGCGGTACAGCAGAAAGGAATCGATGGTGCCGAACAGCAGATCGCCAGCCTCGGCAGCCGCGTGGGCGCCGGGCACGTTTTCCAGGATCCAGGCGATCTTGGTGGCGGAAAAATATGAGTCGATCAGCAAGCCCGTCTTGCCCTGGATCATCGGCTCCAGGCCCTGATCGATCAATTGGCGGCAAAGCGGCGCGCCACGGCGATCCTGCCAGACGATGGCGTTGTGCACCGGCTTGCCGGTGCGGCGATCCCAGACGACGGCGGTTTCACGCTGATTGGTGATGCCGATGCCGGCGATCGGCCGGTCGGCTTTGGCGATGACCTCGCGCGTCAATGCGACCGTATGTGACCAGATATCTTCCGGATCGTGCTCGACCCAGCCATCATCGGGGAAAATCTGCGGCAGCTCGCGCTGTGCCGTGGCTGCGGCGACGCCGGTCTGGTCGAACAGGATGGCCCGCGTCGAGGTGGTACCTTGGTCGATGGTCAGGAGATAGGTCATGTGGTCAGGCCCGCTTACTTGGTACCGAAAATACGATCGCCGGCATCGCCGAGGCCCGGCACGATATAGGCATTCTCGTTGAGATGTGAATCGAGCGAGGCCGAGTAGATCGGCACCTTTGGATGGGCCCGGCTGAAGACGCCGACGCCTTCGGGCGCCGCGACCAGGACCATCAACAGCAGATTTTCATCGGCCACGCCGTTCTTGTTGAGGACATCCGCCGCCGCTGCCGCGGAATGGCCGGTTGCCAGCATGGGGTCGACCAGGATGAAGGTGCGGCCCTCCGTCTCCGGCAGCTTGACGAAATATTCCACTGGCCGCTTGGTCTCATGATCCCGGTAGAGGCCGACATGTCCGACGCGCGCCGAAGGAATGAGATCCAGCAGGCCATCCGCCATGCCGAGGCCGGCACGCAAGATCGGCACGATCGCGACTTTCTTGCCGGCAATGACCGGGGCGTCCATGACGGTGATCGGCGTCTCGATGCGGGTCGTCGTCAACGGCAGGCGACGCGTGATCTCATAACCCATCAGTAGCGAGATTTCCTTGAGCAATTGGCGAAAGAGGATCGTCGGCGTTCCCTTATCGCGCATCATGCTGAGCTTGTGCTGAATCAGCGGATGATTGAGGACGTGAAGCTGCGGGAAATCGGGATTTAATGTCGGCATGTCTCAACCTGCTGATGTTTGTTTCCCACGGCGAAGCCCGCGGGCTTGAGCAATTCTGGCGTTTGGCCGATACCGCTGGAGATCGAGGACGACTCGCCTTCCCCGTCGGAACCGATCTGGCCCTTCATGAACAGCACATTAAGGACAGGGGACCGCCAGGATCAAGCGAAGCTTGTCGCCGGACCGCTTGAGACCGGCATGTCGGCAGTCATCGATGGGTTAGCGGGCGATTCATGTCCCGGATCGACGTGAAATGCTTCCGTCCGGGGCGATCGCGCTCTAAGGTCCGGATATGCAAGTCATCCCCTCACCGCCCGCCTTCCCTGTCGGCCGTAACACGGCCAACGATGTTATCGAAGATGTCGATATTGCCATCATCGGCGCCGGTCCCGCCGGCCTGATGGCGGCGGAAAGGCTGAGTGCTGCCGGCCACCGCGTCACGGTTTTCGAGCGGATGTCGACGCCGGGACGCAAGCTCCTGATGGCGGGACGCGGTGGGTTGAACCTCACCCATAGCGAGCCGATGGCGCGTTTTCTGAAGCATTATGGTCCGGAAGAAGCGCGATTCCGCCAGTTCCTCAATAGCTTCTCGCCGGCCGATTTGCGTGGCTGGGCCGATGGTCTCGGCGCTGAAACTTTTGTCGGTTCGTCGGGACGGGTCTTTCCGCGCGCGATGAAAGCCAGCGGGCTGTTGCGTGCCTGGCTTGCCCGGCTGCAGCAACAAGGGGCGTCGTTGCATCTGCAGCACCACTGGTTGGGTTGGCAGGAAGACGCCCTGCTCTTTCGTGACGGTACCGGCAACTATCGGCGGGTCAGAGCCAAGGCGAGCGTTCTAGCGCTGGGCGGTGCAAGTTGGCCCAAGCTCGGCGCTGATGGCGCCTGGCAGTCCTGGCTGCGCGATCGGGGCGTCGAGGTCAACAATCTCGTCGCCAGCAATTGCGGCATCGATATCGCGTGGTCCAGCTATTTCCGCGAGCATTTTGCCGGCCAGCCACTGAAGGCTATCGCCGTCGACATCAACGGCACACGGCGACGTGGCGAGGTCATGCTGACGGCCTATGGTCTCGAAGGTGGGCCGATCTATGCGTTGAGCCCTGTCATTCGTGCCGGACTGGCGCAAGACGGGCAAGCATCGCTGAAACTCGATCTGAAACCCGATCTGACTCCGGAGCAGATGGTCCAACGATTGATGACACGCCGCCACGGCCAGAGCTTCTCCCAGTTCCTAAAGAAGTCCTTGCATCTGCCAGCGCCAAGCTACGCATTGTTACGCGAAGCCCAGGCCGGTCAGGCGGACGAGGCCCTCCCCGAGGACCCCTTTGCCCTGGCGCATCGCCTCAAGGCCCTGCCCTTGCCGATCATCGGCATGCGGCCGGTTGACGAAGCCATTTCCAGCGCTGGCGGCGTCGCTTTTGCAGCACTTGACGCGGCGCTCATGCTGCGTTCTGTGCCCGGTGTTTTTGCCTGCGGCGAGATGCTGGATTGGGAAGCACCCACCGGCGGATATCTGCTGCAGGGTTGCTTTGCCACCGCGGTGGCTGCCGCCACCGGCGTCGGTCAATTTCTGAAAAGCTGACGATTGTCGTGAATCCCGGCAGGTCTTTATTTGACGACGAAGCCGTGCTTATAGGGATCGCGATCATCAATGAAGATCGTGTTGTAGCCGGTCATCCGAGCCCAGCCTTCGATCGACGGAATGATTGCTTCGTAATTGCCGACCTTGGCCGTACCGGCCACCTTGCCCGTGAACATGCTGCCGATGATGCTCTCATGGACGAAGCTGTCGCCGACTTTCAGTTTGCCCTTGGCGGCAAGCTGCGCCATGCGCGCCGAGGTGCCGGTACCACAGGGTGACCGGTCGATCGCCTTATCGCCATAAAAGACGGCGTTGCGGGCCTGGGCTCCTGATGTCTGTGCCTTGCCAGTCCACAGGATATGGCTGAGGCCCTTGATGGTCGGATTTTCCGGGTGCTGAAAGCTGTATTTCTCGTTCATCCGCTGGCGCAGGATCGGACTCATTTGAATGAGTTGCCCCGCGGTGAAATCTGCCATGTCGCGATAGTTTTCCTGAGGCTCGACGATGGCGTAGAAGTTGCCGCCATAAGCCACGTCAACTTTGATCGGCCCGATCTCCGGACAGTCGATATCGAGCCCGGTGGAATGCAGGAAACCCGGGACATTGGTCAGCCGGACCCATTCCACATATTGCCCTTCCTGGCCGTATTCGGCGATCACCAGACCCGCCGGTGTCTCAAGGCGCAGGACACCTGGCGTTTTGGGCCGCACTAGGCCTTCTTCGATCGCCACCGTGAAAGTGCCG
>Ga0247779_1001707_pt1 | contig 10376 bp, 19 predicted proteins | sample UWRJL221509R5_FD_179925 | JGI IMG/M metagenome (GOLD analysis project Ga0247779, IMG submission 179925) | Plant litter microbial communities from Arlington Agricultural Research Station in Wisconsin, United States - UWRJ-L221-509R-5 | ecosystem: Environmental > Terrestrial > Plant litter >...
TATCGCCAGAAAACTACTATCACAGTACTGTAGCATAGGATATGAAAGGCAGAAGCAATATATAGGATAAAAAATGCCACATACCCAGTTGAAGTTGAAGGAGGGATACTGCTTCTGCACTGTCTGCACAGTGGCTTTGAGATTGTCATCCAAAGATCACATAACAGCAACCCGATGGCAGGCACTAAGGGGGGTAAGGTACATGTGTAAAACAAGGATATGTAGCGACACATGTAATTTAAAAGATGCATACAAACGTGTGTGTGCACATCTTGGGATGGGAAATTGAACATCTCGGGAAGGAAAGTTGAACATCTCGGAATGGGAAGTTGACTAGTTGACTCGGGATAAGTGCTAGCCGTCGGGCTATAAAATTATAAATAGCCATAATGATGGAGTGGCGGTGTGTGGAATCCCAAGTCGTGTAATCTTTACATACAGAATGGAATCCTCGTTGTGGGGTCAGATGCATGTTATTTCGAGCAACGGACCTGTCTAGATCCTGGATTCTTCTGGGATTTTTTCTTCCTATTAAGTTGAGAGCGGCTGCAGAACTTCTTCTTTGTAGGGAAACCTTTCACACAAGCGCCCATCAGTGGTAATTCCCTTTCAGGAAAGTTTTCCTTATTCCTCTGACTCGAGAGTGTTGCCAGGATCCCGTCTCTTGTCTGAAAAAATTGGGCTGCGGTCACCAATGGGAATGATGTCCCCACCTTTCGCGACAGTCCCCAAAGACCGGTCCTTCCAAAATATCGGTCCCCGGCACCGTTGTGTCGGAATAAGTTTTAACATAATGGAGAGAAAACATCCCAAATGACGGAATAATTTAAACAGAACAGACTCCGGAGAGAAAACATCCTGAACCTGCGAGAAAACAGGTCAGGTGACTATGTTCACAACAGTATGTCAACTAATGTACGCAAAGGGTCGTATGCTAAATTTAAACATTTTGATGCAGTATCTATCTGCACTAAGGTCTAAATTTGAATTGAGTTGGGGGTTCTTCAAAAACAACACACAAGCAAGGATTGGATGAGAGACCAATCCCAAAACTGCGACACGCAACTACCCGAAAGGAGAGGATGCTCGTCGCTGGTTGAAAATTGGAATTTTTCACAGGCTGAAGCCTGGGAGAAGATGCTGACCTAGATTGGGACAAGTTCCAGAATAGGCGTAGATAGTCGAACTTGCGCCTCCAAAGGTGAGACCAGGTCACAGAACTCATCAGGAAGATCGCACGCCGTTGGAAACGGTATAAACTGTATAACCACTATGTATCATAATACACCAAATGCTATTTGATTTTTTATTATCCTCATAATGTACATACCCAGCACTGTCATCTAAATCTAGCTGCTCCAGCTGAATCACAAATTGCACGACACCGAAATCAAACCCGGTCACTCAGCCAAAAAAGACCGCTGTGTCACTTACCACTGAGTCATTGACTCTTTTCACATAATTGCTTAATATGTGGTCGAATGCTCTGCATTCTCGCATTTTCGTTTTAAAAAACCTTTTAATTAACACTCGACTCATCAACAACACTCGAGATGATTTTATACCATAATTAACGTCGCACATAAGGTTACAGAACCAAAGATGAATAGTATATATATATATATATTACTGGTACATATAACATGTAAACCTTCCATTTTCTATGCGAGTTTCTGCAATGGCGCCAATGCATTGCGGAAGCCCTGCAAGTCAGCTTTTGCCTGGGCCAATTCCTCCTTCAAACGCACCATGTTTTCCTCGAGCTTCTTTTGATCCTCCATCAATTTATTCTTCTCATCTTTGAGGTCGTTGATATGCTCCTGCCCGCTGGTAACGAGGGCAGAACCCAATATGTCCACCTCACCATCAACCCGCAATTGCCTGAGTGCACTTTCCTTGAACTCGCGCATCAAGGCAATGACACCAGCGTCGAGATCTTGTTTGACGCCATCCGTTAGAGCCCAAACATTGTTCTCGAACTCAGCCCAGGTGTCTTTGAATGACAATGGGTAGGCGGCTGTTTCGAACGCTTCAGCAGGCGCATTTTCTAGGGTGTCATACTAAGTGTTAATGCTCATATTGCGGATACTGTGAAAGTTTTGCAACACACCTTTGTCTGAGTCCCTCAAATCGAACATCTCCGCCTCACGCCTCTCCAATTCGTGCATCTTGCGGAGCTGGTACTCAATGCCATGCGCTATAGCCAACTTGGACTGGCTGACCTTCTCGTAAGAGTATTCTATATCAATCATAGCCATCAGTTAAGATACTCAAGTCACAGTTCAAAAAACGCGCTCACCGCTATCCTTTTCAACCTTTTTCCCTTTCCCCTTGCCTTCATATTCTTTGTCAGAGGTATCTTCAACTTTGATCACTCCGTCCTCATCTTCAGAATGCAACATAAAGACATCGGGCGAACGACGATTCACGATTTGCTGCTGTACAGCCATAATGCCCGTGCTGCTACTCGCGATAGGTGGAGTATCGCTGGAGTTAGGGAAAACTGGTAGCTGACCACCAGCCTTAGACACTGCCTCTGCATTGGAAGATGATCGCAGAAGGGCCCGTATGCTAGATACCAGTCGCACATTAGAATATGTCTTGGCAATAACAAACATAATCATGTACTGGGCATCCGCAATAGCAGCACTTTTTCGACGACCTCTCGGAGAGACAAATATCTTCGTTCGGGGGTGGTTATAGTCGTAGGGGTCGCTCGGTGCAGGCTTGGGGCAAGAAATAGAACGAGTAGCGTAACGAGGAAGGTGGAGGTGTTTCGGTCCACGATACGTAGAATCGGCGACTGCCTTGAATTTTTTCGTGATGGAGCGAGTCATCGTAATGAGAGATGAAAGAGTGTGAGTGGCAGTTGCCGGGGATTTTGGAATGTAGAAGCAAGTGTTGCAGACGAAAAAATGAGCACTCGCCAACGGTGCAGTCTTTTATAGGCTGTTCTGGATGATAGAACATCCATAGAATTACACCGTCATCGTCAAGCGCCATAGCGGGGTCGGAAAGAAGGACAGAGTTGTGGCACAGAGTTGTGGCACACACACGACTCACGAGAGTTCAAACGTTCAAGGTTCTACGTTCAACATGCTTATTTGCATTTGTTTTCTGATCACTTTCAAACATTTGCACCTTCTCGCCTCATACCACTACTTTGAAGGCCCTCTGCTACGGTCTTGTATGCTTCAACAATGTATCTACAATTTGGGGACCTCAGTGCGCTTCCCATTTAACCCGCTCCAGCTGACTCATTTCTGACTCGAAATGCCACAGTTTTGTAGCGGTGATCATCTTTATTCCATGCCAGTGTTGGCTACCGTTACTGCCATTCTGGCTACTATTACTGGTGTTCTTCTTTAACTACTACCACCACCAGCCGCCCCACCACCCTACCACCACCATCTGCAACACCACTTTACTTTCCATGGTTCGTACGCCCAAGAAATCGCCTGGTACCGGTGGTCACAAATCGGATCCTGGCTCTGCTCAGTCCAAAGCCAGTGGAACGCCAGCTAAAAGCACGATTATTGAACCCTCAGTTCAGTTGCGTCCTCTTAGACGCAAGTTGGTTCGACGATTTGGAAGTGCACCCTCAACATCCGGTGGCTCCTTACTCGCACCTGTACCACCCTATCCCAGTTCGCCAGCCCGGGCAGCTCCTGCCATTCCAAAAATCCTTCCAGCTGACAGTGTAGGTCTTATTGATGTTCACAGGTCAGATGCACCAACCTCGTAAGTCACTCTCTTTCCATTGATTCTCATACAGTGATAGTCCAATTAATATGTTTTATCTTCATATTTCAGCATGTCTGAAGGTTTCCGCGTTCAAGACACCACCTTCATAGAACGTCTTTTGCGTGTACCAGGACCAACAGCTACTCTTAATACACCTAGGTTTTCTGACTTGACATCAGATGGCATTGATCAACTACTCTTGTTGTCGCCCACGCATGGTATGCTTCATTCTGCCCTCATTGACTCATTGACTCACTGTCATAATTCCGCTACTAGTTCCTGGCCCAGGATCAGTTGATCAGGCAATTAGCACCATCAAGGTTCTGCTTACGTTCGTGAAAGCTCAGCACACCAGTCAAGAAACGAAGATTCAATGCTTGGAACAAGAATTGAAAGAAACTCGGGAGGAGCTATATACATTGCGCGAAGGATCCTGTGTCGAGTTGGCTGCTACTCAGCAGGAGTTGCGAGCCCTCAAAGACAATGTTCGTGCATTCGTTGCAAAGATTGATAGGGCTGAGTGACTCGGCACACAATTCGTAGTACTTCATTCTGTCTAGTGTGTTAAAATATTATTTCATGCATATGATGGTCTGCAAAGCGATTTACATAGAAACTACAAAAGGCATCTAAAGAAAACTCAGGTACAAAATTACTGGGCAAAAAATCTTTGCCGAATACAGGCAAGAGATGCGCGCCTCGTAAGAAAGCATCAAGATGAATAACGTCCAGGTTACGCTGTCTATGTTGAATATCGGGTTTGACTCTCCACATGCCAGTCACATCATCCGGTAATCATCCAATTCTTGAAAACCATTCAACGAGAGCACATGGATATGTACGATCATCATGAGTGAAGGAGAAAAAAAGGCCCACTCGAGCCACTTGCATTCCTTTCATCCCAGCCTTTGCATCGGTCTCGACAATAAAGGCACAGTCGCGTCGAGGGGCCCCCTTACGCCATGATGGACAAGACCGAATCCTTTCCTGACATATCCCACGAAGGCCACATTCATCACTCGGAGAATAAAATGAGGCTACCGCAGAGTGGAATACAGAAACTTTGCCCGTAATTTTCGGGCATTGTTCAAGACTGAAATCCTCGGTCATTGGATGATGGAGCTGCTTGTACAGAAAACGACGAGATAGTTCCACGAGACGCGGCTGTCCCACATGCTCGGCCAGTGCATGGATATTTCGAGGATAGTTGCGAACTAGAAATTACATGTATACTCGGTCAATCAAATTATATGTAGTGAAATATGATAATACATACTTCGAGTGCGTGCTAGGACCACATTTCCTTCGACAGCTTGAACATTTCGGTGATCGAGGGGAGTTCCATCATGGTTGCAATTGGATGGCAATCCTGTTTGAAGATCCAACAAGTTAAATGCATCAGGAGGGCTAGCTGAGGTGGGGATTTTGCTGATCTGCACCGGCTGAGGTTTTATCTTTTCTGGCGCTAGCATACCACGTTCTATGAAATTCATACGAGCTGCATGGAGTTTATCAAGACGTTGGTTGATAAGAAGCATCTGACTGAGTGCGTTATAATGGTTCGATCGCCGCCATGGCTTTTTGACAGCAGTAATATGTCTTGATTCTGTGATTGATGAGCATATTCCATTTGGCGCACCAAAGTCCGTGATACCTGTGTGATAATGCGAAAGAGCATGCTGATGGGGTAGGGAAAAGTCATTGCGTACACCCAATGTACGAAAAATTTCCCAATGATGGTAAAACTTTGTGAGTGCTGCATCAAATGACTTGAGTGTTGTTTCGTTGATTTCTGATCGTCTGGCGAGATAGCATACATCCAAGAATGCACTGATAGCTCGAACAATCTCATCAGGCACATGTCCCATTATTGCTGCGAGGTATATCTTCATTAGCCCTTTCGAGTCATCGCCGGTCCATTGCTTGAAGCGCCGTCCTTGCGGAAAGTGTCGTAAATTGGGGAATAGAGGTGTGGCAAAAATGCGGCGGTCAATATCGTCCAATATGTCATTAGCTCGAGCGGGGCCATGCTCTTGTAGGAGGTAATCACCGACCCACGTTACTAGGTGATCCTTGAAAGTTCCTTTTATCAGCTGATGGAGGAGATCCGGTGTCAGAATTTCGTGGATATCGGCTCGCGGGAAGTGGTTGTTAAATGGCTACAAATTTGAAATTAAAACATGGTTGCAAGGGGCCAGAAAAAATTATTCCTACCTCGATATTGGCGTCAATGCCGTAGCCGAACCATAGACTCTCTGAATCCAAGGTGTTCATCAACTGCTCATGTAGATGTCGTGTTCTGGGCCCACGTGGTCTGTCAAGGTCTGAGGGCAGAGCAGTACATCTATATACCCAAATAAAAATCAGTGACAGGATATGTCAAGTAAGTCTAAAGGGCTTACTTGGGGCACCACCCCTGCACTGTGCCAGCAAGGTACACTTGTTCTGGATAGTCAGCAATAAATGCAGCTATATCAAAGATACAGCGTCGGTAATGACCGTCAGGGCACCACAGAATGACTGGGACTGTCATTGCGCTTTGCAAAGGTTCAAGAATGGCAGTAAGGGAGGCATGGTATAGCTGTCTTTTGAATTTGCGGAAAGCTGGGTTGTTGTCATATTTGCGATCACCTGAAAATTGTAAAAGTTAAGAACAATTGAAAAGATTAGCAGGGCAACCAAACATACTTTTAGGAATTGCTAAAAAGGCAATCGGAGCCACACCGCTTCGATGCCCTCGACGGACCATATTATGAATATTACCGAGTGACAGATACAGTGGATGATACTCGACATGGCCAGTGGCCACAGATACTGTCGTTTTGTCAGCTCCTAGAATGATTGGGCAGTATGCGACTCCTTTGGTGCTCTTGTCATTTTCGTATATTTCGGTCTGTGATATGGCAGGTGTTAGTAATAGGTTTTGAATGTAGCTTTCAAGCCTGGTGACCAACCGCATGGCGCCATGATAAATTCGCGGAAAGAAATTCGTTCCAGCAACGTTCGCCGGATCCATTGAGTTCAATGTATGGCAAATAATCAATTTCGCCGTTGAAATCAGGGTTGTCGAGCATATTTGTCACAACAACACTGGGGTCACGGTAGCAAACTTCGTAGTCCATCATCTGCCAGGTTGGGGGATTGGGACCAATCTCACCAGCATACGACATTTTGAAAGATTTCCATGGTGCATTACCGAGTTTAACTGCGTCGATGGTGGCGTGAAGATGTTCGTGAGAGTCAAACGGAGCAAAATCGTCGCTTCCAGATTTTCCACACACCCACATATCCATGAGTGAATCAATATCACCCTCGGACATTTCAGTCTTGCGGTAGAGAAAATTACCCAGACGAAACTGACGTTCATCCTCAAATGGAGTCCAATCGTCCGTTTCAAGGTCGTGGCGGGCAGGGGGGCTGACATTAGAAGGAATTGGATGTCCGTCGCGATCACAAGGAATGCCTGGTATAACCGAGTAGCCAAATGAGCAAACACACAGGGATAATCTTAGAAACTTACCTGTTAAATAAGGATGGTAGTTTCTGTGCCTGCCTGTGTTGGCCTTTGACGCCAGCCCTTGCTCTTTGCCAGTCACGTTTGGCGGGTCTGGACATGCCAAACATCCTTCAGGTTCCTCATTTTCGTGAAAAAAGTCATCCCCAATGATGATCGCCTGAGGTTCATCGTGTTCGGTACCACTAGGCCCGTGTATAGTATCATTGTTGCTTTCCAATACATGGTTGACATTTTCGGGATGTTGAATGATATTGTGGTTGGTGTGGCATGACCGGACATGGTTCGTACGTCCACCCTGGCTTCGAAAATGTGCATTGCAACCAAGCGCATTGTATGGACACACATATTGATATAAGCGACAAGTGGCCTTAACCATTGATGAGCCGATACTTAGATAGAAAAGTATGTAAAGGTATTCTAAGGTGTATGGGCTACGACGGAAGCAAATTCAGTATGGTAAGTAACCAAATAATGGCCAAACTTACTTTTTTTTTCTGCGACATCCATCCACCTAGCCACCAGCTTCCACACTGCCTTGCATTGCCCATAATCCTCACAAACGCACTATTACTACTATGTCGCAGCGCCCTATACGCCAGGCTGTCCTTGAGCGCGCCTCTACTCATCAACTTGCAGCCATAACGACTCGTCGTTCTTCTGCACAAGTGCGTGAGGATGAAGCTGCGCTGGCCGCTGCAGCTGAGGCTGCCGCTGTACAAGCACAGCAGGCTCAGCTGGAAAAGCAGCAACGTGTCGCCGATATCGAGGACGATGCTCGTCGGCAAGAACAACTAAAAGAAAAAAATTTGGTGCGACCTGATTTGGTCAAGACAGACAAACGACGGGTAAGCAACAGATTTTATATCCTCATATTGGCATACACACTTCTTTTATATTTTCAGGGCCGGAAACCCAAGGTCGACAAAATTGAGGATGTGTCTGTGTCAGGCACAAATGAACGAATACCCGACCCGCCGGTTCAAAGAAAAGTGAGTACCCAAGGTTTTGCGGTAACCGAATACATAAGGACTTACCGATGGTACCATAGACTCGAAAGTGAGCAGTGGTCGAAGATGGAACAGATGGAAGCCAACCCAACTTGGTTGACAAGGTCACGGTAAAGGGTGTGGCATCTACAACCAACGAGCCAAAAGCTGAACAGCCGGTTCAAATTAAAGTGAGTACCCAAGGCTGCGTGGTAAACAAATGTATAAAAACTTACCTATCGTGACTTAGCCTCAAAAACGAGCATTGGTCGAAGATGAACCCAACGGAAGTACTGCCGCGACGACACCAGGCTGCATAAGTGAGCTGCTGCAAGCGATTACTGTCCAGACTGGAGACCCTCCAAATCCTAAAAGGCAAAAGGTAAGTCGTTTCAATATATCAAACACGCTCACTTACAAGTGCTGTCAGTTCCAGAGAGTTCTACCTGATGATTAGTTGAACCTGGATCCAATCTCTGAGGGCCTCGGGTCAGAAGAGGCCATGGAAGAGGACGATGGGTATGACTCTACCGTCTCCTACACACTTTCTGATGGCAAGGGCACGGACGAAAGCTCTGACGGCGAAGGATTGTCAAAGACAACGAGTGAGAGTCTGAGTCCAGTCCAACGTCTAGAGTTTGATAACACATCGCTTATGTAACCCTTGGGCAGGTACAGCCAAGACTAGTTCTCTCCACACAGTTGTCAAGAGCTCCTACCTCGCGTCAAACAAAGCAAGGGTAAGTCTGTTGTGTACTATGTAATTTGATTACATTAACTCATCCTACCATCAGCCTACAGTATCAAAATCTGTCCGGCCGCCACCAACCATCTTACAACCTGAGCAATATGACAATGATTCATCGTCATCCGAGGGTTTTAATCCTTACAAAGTGGTCAAGAAACCTAAGCCGGTTTCGGTAAGTTGTTACTATTAAATCGCTCGTCTCTGTCGTGCTTACAGATTTATAGAAAAAAATACAGCACAGTGCATTCCGAGCGGCAGTCACTGCAGCTATGCAGGCACCGCCTGCCACGGCTCCTGGTGTGTCAATAGCGGGCCCGACAAAGAGAAAGGTGGACGACATGGAACATGAGACGTAAGTTATATGCCATCCGTATTATTACGGTTACTCACTAAGGTTTTCTTTAGTGCCGCAAGACCGGAAGTAGAAAAATGCATCAAGCCAGCTGATGCCCGCGGTGGACTATTAGATGGATGGAAGACGAAACTGGCACAGGAGCAGAAAACTAAGATTGCAGGTATGTAGCTTTGCCTCTGATTTTGTAAAAGCTTTCATAGTAACAGTATATGTTAGAACGAAACTCAATGAATCTTTCCGTTCACGCACACGAGGCTTCACAACACGAGCGAGACCCTTTGGAGTACGCAGGAGGCGTATTTGATACAGATGATGTCAATGCGAACATTGATGTCATGATCAAGAACAAAGATTTAAAGGGTGACGGACAAGGCAAGGTGAGTTATTAGTTCAAATTTGTCTTTTGTCAGTTCTGCATTCACCTTCAGAAAACAATGATCAAAATGACCGTACCCCCTATCAATGAACCCACCAACGTTGGGCGAAGGAGCAAAAAGGTCAAGTACAACACCAACTCACTGCCTTTCCCGCCCAGCCGCGCTATGGCTCACTCGCAGATGTGGCGACGAATATACAAGCCAAGCATCATCGAGTTCGCGGCAAGTCATTTCGATCCATTTGGCACGAATTCTCTTTTGGAAACTCCTGCATTGACGTTATGGAATCACATATACGGCGAGTCCAGCGAAGAGGCAATTGCGCCCGGCACTGCAGGTCGTGCGGCAGTCATCCAGGTGGTAAGGGTATTTGTCGTCTACCTATGCGAACAGTGATGAAAATTTGACTTACAGGCCGCCGACGTCTTACTGGGGTGGAGAAGCATGATGGGAAAGGATGGAATCAACATAGTAGTCCAATCCCTGCTGGCTGAAGGAGTGGAGCAAGACGAAGCCGTTGACGTAGCATCATATCTATTGAAAGATATGTGTTTCATCTTCGAATTCCCAGACCGTCAGGCTCCAGTAAGTTTTGCGGCTCTTTCCTCTGAACCTATATCTGACCCAAACACTTGTAGGAGGACCGGGG
>Ga0247779_1001709_pt1 | contig 10365 bp, 9 predicted proteins | sample UWRJL221509R5_FD_179925 | JGI IMG/M metagenome (GOLD analysis project Ga0247779, IMG submission 179925) | Plant litter microbial communities from Arlington Agricultural Research Station in Wisconsin, United States - UWRJ-L221-509R-5 | ecosystem: Environmental > Terrestrial > Plant litter >...
CACATTTTCAGACTCCGCTCACATGACTTCTACATATTTTGACCCAAATTATGTAAGAACAGGTCGATGTGTTTTTTGTATTATTTTTACATATTCCACGAGAAAACACGTAACCGTGCATGTAGTGTAGTGTGATATAAACCATGGAAAGTGCAGGCAGTGCGTATATGGCCTGAGGTATAATGTGATGCAGCCCACGCCTTCGCATCGTGTAGAGGCTATGTGTATTGACTATTCACTCTGGTCGCTCTCTCGAACACATTATTTCATCACCATGTCATCTCGCTCGGGACCTCCTAGGCAGCCAATGATATCAGGACCAACCGTCATAACGGGAGGGAATTTTTTTCAGCACAATAACAGCTATAGACAAAAGAGTGCGTCGTTATGGAATTTTCCAATGGTTGACACAGGCTGAATCCGCAGTTCGCAGCTCCTCTTGAAATACTGCAGGAGAACGTTGCTCATACCGCGTTCCACAATTCTGCTGCGCGATTCGACCCACCAAAATGCCACCCAAATACAAGAGTAGCCGTACTGAAGGGAATCATGGACTGGATACACCGTACTGACTGGGTGACGTGGTACCGCTACATTCTTTGGCTTACCGGAGCTGCTGGTGCAGGGAAATCTGCCATCGCACAGAGCATTATTGAGCTCTGCCTTCTTGAAGGCCTCGTCATAGCCAGCTTCTTCTTCTTTCGATCGGACAGCACAAGAAACCACGCAAAATCCCTTGTCGCTACCCTCGCATATCAAATATTCTTTTCTGTTCCATCCACACAAGCAACCATCCAAGCAGCCATCGAGAACGATCCCCTCATATTCACGCGCAGTCTAGAGCATCAATTCGACTTACTTGTCATCCAACCCCTCCGCAAATTCTACGAACCACTGGATACCTTGGAAGAGAAATGGCGTCGCCTTATCGTCATCGACGGACTAGATGAATGTCTGGATCGTGGCTCCCAAAGACAGATACTGAACATGTTCCGGAGTGCAATACGGAAATACGAGCTTCCTCTCATATTCCTCGTCGCTAGCCGCCCAGAGCATGATATAAACACAACCTTTCGCTCGAATCATATGAACGGTGTATTTGCAAAGATTTACCTGGATGAAAGCTATGAGCCGGACGAAGACATTCGCAGATTCCTGAAAGACAGCTTTGAAGAAATCTCAACTAATCACCCCTACAAATCACGCATCCCGATGATATGGCCTACCCCTGCAGCCACGGAATCCATCGTCCGGAAATCATCTGGCCAGTTTGTTTATGCAGCAACTGTGGTCAGATATGTGCAATCCAACCGTCACCAGCCTCATCACCAACTCGAGAAGATTTTGAATCTTCGACCTTTGCAGGGTGATATGCCCTTTGCACAACTGGACGAGCTTTACACCATGATTCTCTCGTGCGTCGCGGAAATTGAGCAAGTACTATACGCCATCAGTGTTTACTCACTGAATGTAGAGGCCAACGGCAAAGTTGATTTATCGTGTTACATGTCACTTGATAAAGAGGAGATCGAGATCCTGTTTTGCGATCTTGGGGCACTTGTCTCAGTGCAGTGGGATGAAGAACATGAAGCAACAAGCCTAAAGATACTACATGCTTCCCTTCACGATTTCCTTTTGGATCCCATGAGGTCCAAACACTTTTGCATCAGCCTTGATGCCTACCGGACGAAACATATGATAGCCATTCTCCGGTATATTACGCCACGACTCAGAGAGTCAGATGATCCGGACTTCATAGACGAGCTGGATATCGATGAAATGGCAGAGCACTTGGTTTCTACCGAAGATTTTTTCATACGAAATTATCCAAGGTGTGAAATCTCTGCTGATCTTGTGCACCAGGCGTTCAACTTTCCTCTTGCGCAAATATTCAATCATCAAGATGAAATTTTCTTGTATTTTCTATTTTTTGATTTCTTTCCATTTGTTGGACGCATGGTGATTTTTATTTCTTCTGCCTTCCACTCTAAATGACTGAATAGTACCTGTAGGCACGTCTGGATGCGCAATACTCGTTTATAGATGCCCACACTCAGGACGAATTTGATGGATTCTTCTTATCCGTTATTCCCCGGTATCATGACAACAACACCTTCATCGCAGCTATGTGTCTTGCATACCACTCGGGACAGGTTGAATATGTCCCTGGTATTATTACACATAAATTACCCGGGCATGTTTCCTTACTTTACTTGGATCTTTTTGAATCATTAAACGAACTCGCCGACGGAATCCAATTAGTCAACATAAATCTCGGAGATATTGGTACAGACAACGACAGATATCGACAGTGTCTTCTCGGCTTTCTACAGGATGCAGGCCGATCCGGCAAATACGCTATAGGACCTCACACATATACAAAAGCGACATCTTTCTTCATGGAAGAAATTTCAAGACGGTATCCGGAATCAAGAGAGTGGAAGGAGGACCTTGACGAAGAAGAAAGTTATTTTTCCGACTACATTGAATTCGACGGCGATATATGGGCATTCGATACAACCTTTGTTGCTGATAATGCTGATAATAAGGCAATCTTTTTATTTCAAGGTTACATCATTTTCTTCCTTCCAAAGTGTTTAAAATCCGAACGGATTCTTGAATACTGCAAACAAAAATCATTTATTCACCCGAAAATCATACAATTATTCCCGAGGCGAGCTGCTCTCCTACGTCAAGCGATGCAGGACTACTTGGACCGGGTCGGATCGGAATTTCCTTTGGAATGTGGAGAAGATAGTGATGACTGGAGTGACATGGAAGAAGAGAGTGATGATTCTAGTGACACGGAGTGAAAAATATTTACTTACAAACAGTCATACTCTCCAATTATTACCCATCGACGTCTCTTCAATATCTCTTTGTATATTACGCTATCAAAATTTCGAAATACATGAAAGATACAAACAGCCTCAATGCACCGAGAAGAAACAGGAAGGGTTGTGTATCATTAACATCTCATGTTAGGCATCACAAATGTGTATGTATCTTCTATCCCATCGCATGTAAATCATCTCGACAACCTGATACTTATATTAGGATGGAGGAAGTACTGAAAGACTGCTTAATTCTCTTACCTACTACGCACTTGTCGCATTTTACGATTGTTATCCTACTCCAAATAGACGCGGGTTGTCAATTTACGACAATGTAGCAATTACGTTGATGTCTCTTAGGTGTAAGTAAAGCCAGGCCAACGCCAGGGGTCGATTGAAGAAAAGTCGGATAATAGCCCTAAAACATCACGTGACCTCGTGTGGCAGAAAGGAATCAAGAAGAAAGAATGCAAACCAGCTGGCCAACGGCATCGATGAGCGCCTTAAAACGCATCCTAAAAGCAGGAGACATATCTCATGCACGTGTAGCGTAAATTTGAGGATGGGCAGAGCACTTGGAATGGAGGTGGAAACAGTTATAGCTTTGGTGGTCTGATGCGGTCAGTAGCACAGTCAGCGCAATGGAATATAAAACAAGAAGTTGAAATGGCGCACGCAGATTGATTTTTGTCACCGAGTGTCGAGCGCATCTCGTAAAAATTGAGGATATGAACGTAAAATAGGTAGGTGGCTACGAAGAAAAACCAGTTGGGTAAAAAGGGCTGCGGGGTCTGCACGAGGGTGGACGGTGTACATCCAACTTTTTTGTGGAAAGCTCTGTGAAAAACATGAGCGGGGTCGGCCCATTTATCATGAATTTAAATCAAGGGGAAAGCAAGATCTCGTCATGACAGTGTTGTAATGGAGAGGTCCCTGACCTGCTGGAGAAAGAAAAGAAATTGTTTATTATCGCTGCTGTAATCGGAAATACACGCATGAGGGAAAGAGAAGCGATATGACGAAATCAAATAGAGAAAAATATGTCGTACGACAAGCACATAGCAGGAGCTGTGGTCGCTCCAGAGTACGAATAAATAAATTGCAGGGAATTTGCCGTGGAAAAGGTGGTGTGGGCAACAAGAGAAATAGTGAGTTCGCATTTTGCAGGGGCTTAATGGCTGGTGACAGTAACAGTAACGATGCGATTCGAAAAAGGTTTTTTCCGGAAATGCGACGTGCCATAACACAAAAAAGTGACAGAAGTAATCACTGGTATCTGTGAAAAATGAAAAAGGTCAAGCAGCGAAGGAATAACTCGAACATGAAAAAGAAACAAGCAGCCATCATAGAGCACCCATCGTGCGCGCGACGGTCCAGTCAACGCAGACGTCCAACATTCAACCCATACCCCATACCTCCGCACCGTACGTGAATTCCACCTGGGTTTCCAACGAGAACACCCATCGATACGTCCTGCCTATCGCGTATCCTTTACGAAGCCGGCATCATCCCATCCCTACCGCCACGTTATCCCAACCCAACCATCTTCCAACATAACATAACATAACCTATCTTTCCTTCTATCCCAGTCGATCCATCCCATCCAACGCGCAATTCCGTGCGCCAGGAAGTCAGATCATGAGGAATACACAAAGGAACACACAAGAAGAGGATGAGGTAGCGGAGAAACCCATCCCAGGATAGATATATGTGCCCATAAGTTCGAGTGTTCTCGTTAACTGAATTCCATCCCGGCGTGATTATTCTCCGTATTTTCCTGCCCAAGTTCGTTTGCTTGTGCGAACAACAATCCTAAATGCTTGCTAGTGAGAACTATCAGGTTCAGAGAAGGGGGAAGAGAGAGATTCGGAGAGAGTGGGACCTAGGATGATAAACTGAAAGGATCAAAAGCCAGCTCAGTTCGATGGCGGGGCGGAGGACGTGTTGAAAAAGGAAAAGGAATGGTGTAATGCTGGCAAATTTAGCATCAAAATCTCCAACTCAAATTATGTAACTCCGACAGAGCGCGGCTAGGTTTCGGCAATCGCCAGAGACAGGGATTCGGAAATTAATTAGGTCTTGTTCATTGCAAAGTGCGCCTTGGTCAGATGGAAGAGGTTAGTCGGTCCTCTATCTCTCTGTATATGAAGACATCCTTCATTCAATGCCAATACCGAACGATGGTAAGCCAAGAGAGCAACGTGGGTCCCGCATAAAGTAACCTGGACTAAGGGATGAGAGAATAAGAGTGCAGTAGATAGTCGACAATATCCCAGAAATTGGATGGACGGAAAGAAGGTATATATAGATCGTTGACGTTCTTTCCCCATATCGAACCCATTTTAAACCGTGGGAATGCTTTCTATATCCGGATGTGCGTTGGAAAACTTGAATCGGTGCTGTTCGGAGATCAATGTTCTAAATTTGCCCGCGCATCGCTGGTTCATTCCCCGGCCCCGACTTTCCTTCCTCAACGCGCCTGCTTCAACATCTCCTTGCTTGCTTTCTTTCTGCTAGAGGACCCCACTGGCATCGCTCCGTGTGCTGACTTGTCTCATCTTTTGTTACTTGATCCCGGTCGTGTACATTCCGACAGTGGCTTATTCAGATTGGCGAGCCTATTCGTAGCGTTGCATGTCCCGGAGAGCTCTGAAACTACCTTCGCACCAATGGCTTAGTGAAGACGCACACACATCGCCTCATTGAATGCGCCAAAATGAAAACTCGACGGCCATCTTCCGTGGGTAGTTGAAGCGCATATTCACTCACGGATTGACACGAGGAATGTTCGTGGAGGAGACTGGGATGGATGGGCTGGACTCGGCTACAGGTAAATAGATTCAAGCTTGAATATGAATATTTGTACGTCAAATGGTTAAGCACAAAATATTAATCATTAGTGGGAATCCCGGACAGGTTTGAGAGTAGGACGGAGCCAAGGTCTGACGGGTTTGCATAGGATGGGTCACAGGGATCGATCAATGTCGATGCACATACTCTCTGGAGAGTTCACGCAGCGGCAGGTACCCACGTAACCCTGCTCGATGCGTTCTGAGTGAATGCACTCCAAGTCCTCGATTCAACCCAGCTTGTCTCTGCTCAGGCCTCAGAAAACAAGTCCCCTCGTTCACGTTCACGTTCACGTTCACGTTCACGTTCATGCGCACACTCTGCTATGGTTTGAATTACGCTTCTCTGTCTTTCTTTTCAATGCACCACAAAGATCTGGGCACCCGAGAAACTTGAGCATCATCGATACCAAAGTACACAGCAGAAAGAGTCTAAGACAGCGGAGCGTTTGCTCGATTTGACTTCGTCTTTCTGTGCCACTTATTCTTTATTCCGGGATGATGTTCCAATTACTGATTTGGCCTCAGCTCTCTCGTTCTCTTGGAAAGCTGTTCTGGTTTGTACTGACCAGTCTCGAATCACGAAACGAGATGGGAGAAATAGGACACACTATCGAGGTTCTATGTGCGTGTTCATTCTGGTTCTGTTTGTAGTACTTTTTTTTTGCGTTTGTCCCATTGTCCTTGCGTTGGGCTATTCTCTTCGCTGTTCCTCCCTTCTCCCTTCTTCGTTCAATCTGGCTCGGACGGAAATGATTGTAAATCAAGGACTCTTTTTAAAATCTGGGTGGAACGGATGAACTTGGATCATGGTGCATCAATCGGAATGATTGCGACAGCTTATGCTGTAGAAGAATCGGACAGAATCTCGACTACCTGCAACAGTGCGCTTTGCTCTCTCTCCATTCTGACTCGTACGCTCTATCCATGGCCAATGACAGTCTTGCTCATGATCTATTCTCAATTTTCGGGCTCATTCATGGTGGCTGCCAACTTCTTGTAACCCACCAAATCGGCTGGACAGCGTACTCATCCATTCATCTGCACACCCAATGCATGCAAGCGAAACCCTTTCAGGCTCACATACCTCTGTGGCGGGCAAAAGAAAATCAGCGAGACACGAGCGAGCGAGCGAGCGCGCACATCTCGCTCGCGCCTCGCTGATTTGTGTGAATGACGGAGTTTAAATCTTGACGTACATTAAATTCTTGTCGTTTTTTTCATTTTTTGTGAGGTAACCCAGCTCAAAAACAATTTCTGCGTGAGTGCCAGGATTCAAAGCATATAAATGTGAAATATAGGGATACCAGGTTGGCTGGTACAGTCTGTGCGACACCATATGTACAGAAACTGCATCATATATTGTCCATGTCCGGCAGCCCGGACTCATTTTGTTCGAAAAGGACATTTTGGGAGCATATAAATGCTGAAAGAGGCATAAATTACATTCAGTATATGATATTTAGTGTATATAATGTGTTTGATATGAAGTAATGAGATGATATATATGTGAACTTCACACAAATTGTCGCACATGCGCGCAAGTGCTCGCAAGTTGCTCGCGAGTCGCGCGCGAGTGCCTCGCTTATGCCGAGTCGCTTATGCCTCGCTTGTGTTCGCTTGTGTTCGCTGATGCGCGCGGGTGCCTCGCTTGTGCTCGCTCGCCTCGTACGACCGCTCGCACATTTATAGCGAGCGAGCGCAAGTGCTCGCTTGTGTGCGCAAATAATAAAACATAATTCACGCTAATTATGCTTGCTCTCGCAGGTTCTTGTTATTTCCCGCAAGATATTTGAGATGTGTGTACACCTTGTAGGCGATCCGGGGGTAAATCCATTAATGAATTTCTATATCGAGATGATTATCGCGCACGTCGGAAAATTTTGAATCCAATCCGTCCTTGTTGACTCCTGACCATTATCTCGGTCCTTCCATCATGCTTTTGGTCGGTTAAAACTGATTTAAATTCCATGAATACCTCGCTCACACTGACAATATATATTTTAATGATTATAAGGATTTATTCATCACATATATATCAATATTTTCGACCGCCAGAAGCTGCCAAAAACCAAGGCGCTAACAGTGGACATAAACCAGGGAGGAAACTCCCTCAATCAGCGAGATACAACCAAGAAAAAAAGGACAACGAGAATCACTCGTAAAAATGCATGGAAAGTACCATAACTTCATAGTACATAGATACATGCAGACATATAATATTTTTATACAGTACATTAGACTCGTAAAACATAAAACCTCGCCTTGAAATAATACTACTTGTTACTCACGCGAAATTATTTCTTTCTCAAATTTGCGAGCTCGCTAACGATCGCAAACAACCTCGCTAATGTTGCGCGAGTGCTTGATGATGGTGCGCAAGTGCTCGCTCGTGTGACGCTGATGCTCGCTCGCGGATCACGCTAATGATCGCTCGTCTCTCGCTCGGTCGCTCGTGATCACGCTAAAAGATGTGTGCCCCTCTCCCCTCTGTGGCGAGACAGTTTTCCTTTTTGTCTTTGTGACAACATATCCGCGAACACGAGTGATTCGAGAATCATCAATACGAGAAATCACACTCAGTCGAAGACCACGAAGACTTGCCCTGCGCGTCTTCGTCTTCGTCCGATTTCTGTGAAGAAGGTCGTCTATCTTCTCCATGTAATGATACCATGGTATTGTCTATGCATCCCGATCGATTCGCAGGAATGAAAAACAAGCACGATTCCCAATGTAAGTACCCGAAAGGAACAAGATAGAGAGGACCGGTAACGTTAATGTTCGCTTTTGTTGTTATATCATCCCCCATAACATTTTGGAAGGTTCCTCTGGGTTTACTGGCTCTTGCTTTCCCGGCTCAGTGCCCAACAGCGCGAATATATTTTTCACCTTTTCTCACCTCACGTTTCACACGTTCAGGTATGGGAATCACCTTGTTCGGGAACTCGAATATGGAAACTAGGCTCTAAAAAATAACAAGGGACGAAGCATGGATTGTTGGGAGTTAACAGTGGGTTGGGAGAGAAATAGAGCGGAGAAGGGATGGGTGGCAGAGTGGTAAGGTAAGGTTGAGAAGGAGACGCAAGAAAGGATTATATGGCATGGTAGGGGCTGCATCGGAGAGCTGATGGATGATAGAGCTCTCACGAATACCCATTCAATATAAACATAAATTTGATCGGTATTTGGGGATGCTGAACGTGAGGAATTCACGTCGAATTCGCGTCAACAAAAAGAGAGAGGAAACCAAGGGGATGATGAATAAAGCTAAGGTTATACAGCAAGTGAGTGGTATTGAAATCGAGCATTGATGTTTGCTTGTGGAAATGATTGAGGGAGGCATCTGTGGAGTTTACGAGTGGAAGGGTCCCCGGACGGACCAGCGAGCCGGCATCGGACAGAGTGCGAAGTTTCATTTATGCGAGGAAAGCAAAAGACGGACGTAGTGCCGAGGGGATGAGGTGATATGAGAACAGGAGTGAAGAATAGTACGTGCAAGGAATCGTGCAGTTGTTGATAATCGATAGAGATTAGATGGGTGGCAGTAGAACAGGACGGTTGGGTTGAGAGAGGAATAATTGAAATTTACGCGTATGAGTCACTGTTTCAAAATAGAGCGGGACGGTGGAGGTATTCGAAGCGAGGAAAGGACGGTAGGAACGCCGAGGGAACGATTGTATATGAACATGGCAGGCGGAAAGTACATATAGGAAGGCATGATCGGGTGTAGAGATGCCTGGTACATAATTAATAGCGGTTGGACGAGTGAAGGTAGGCCAAGGAAACGACACAACGATGGACTGGCTGGGTATATTATATCTAATCTCAGCGCGTGTAAAGTCCCTGCTGCAATACCGTCGCAATGAAGAGCAGTGCATGAAAGACGTGTCGGTTTCAAATGATTCATAGGATGGTGTGCGGTGACAGAGGTCGAGTGGCTATGTATTCGCTGTAATCAAGCCAAGATTCAACATAAACTGAGGGCTATAAGGATGACAAGAGAGAAACTTACAGATCTGATACGAGCCCGTGAGTAATGTGTGAGAGAATCAAATAGCTTATGTCGAATATGATTTCAAATGCGATAAATCATAAATTCAGACGAGAACTCACTCAGGGAGAAACATGCTAGCCCCCAATACACGTTACCTTCTATTTTGAGGGCTAGGGCAGTGAAGAGTACAAAGAAGGGTGTATCTCTTACAACCTGCTTATCGTCGGTTGTCTTTCTCCTTCCTATCTTCCTATCTCGCCCTACTAGCGACTCGGTCCAAATATCGCCCTCGTTCCACCTGGACTCTGCTCGATTTGATTCGTGATTGTATCTGACCGGAGATTCCGACACTTGAGCACTTGTACGAATCTCAGCCAAATAAATTCCAAAAGATGGAATGCAAGTAGAATTAGGATTAACAGGCTGGCTTCGTGGATTGAGATCACCGTTAGGGCTCACCTAGGCGACCAAAACGTATTTGAAAATGTTAGACCGGGTGGATGGATGGCAAGCTTCAGTGGTTGGAGAGAAACGAGACTCCGCCAACGTGAATGAGTTGGCCCGTAATGGCTGGAGTATGGCAGATATAACGTGCAATAAATAATGGCCTTATTTTAGCAAGTTTTCCTACATGTTAGGTTGAATTTTGGACATGTTAGGTCTGTTTTTCTGAAATTTTACAAGTCAA
>Ga0247779_1001710_pt1 | contig 10362 bp, 9 predicted proteins | sample UWRJL221509R5_FD_179925 | JGI IMG/M metagenome (GOLD analysis project Ga0247779, IMG submission 179925) | Plant litter microbial communities from Arlington Agricultural Research Station in Wisconsin, United States - UWRJ-L221-509R-5 | ecosystem: Environmental > Terrestrial > Plant litter >...
CGTCTCTTTGAGCGCTTTCTCGAATCAGACTCCCCCCTTTACAACTATAAGGACGAGATTGCAAGAATGCTTCGCACAGAGCAAACGCGTCTTCTCGTGAACATCGATGACTTACGCGATTTCGACCGCGATTCAGCGAATGGACTACTTAAACAGCCGACAGAATATCTCCCTGCCTTTGATATGGCGCTTACCACAGTCGTTGAACACGTTTATAACCCTGAAAAACACGAAATAGCATCAAAAACTTACCATGTCGGGTTCAGCGGTTCTTTTGGCGACCACCACGTCAGTCCTCGAACTCTACATGCAGCATATCTAGGGAAAATGATTTCTTTGGAAGGAATCATTACTCGCTGCTCCCTCGTTCGACCAAAGATGCTCAAATCTGTCCATTACTGCCCTGAAACTGCGAAGTTCCATTCACGCGAATACCGTGACGCGACTTCCTCTTCCTCCAGTCTCCCCCCTACGACCTCACTTTTGCCACAAACGGATGAAGAAGGACACGCGTTGCAAACCGAGTATGGTTTTTGTCACTTCCAGGACCACCAGAGAATTAGCATTCAAGAAATGCCGGAACGGGCGCCAGCTGGGCAATTGCCTAGGAGCACAGATATCATATTAGACGATGACTTGGTAGACAAATGTAAACCGGGAGATCGCATCCAGCTTGTTGGTGTGTATCGCAGTGTCGGTGGTGGTGCTAACGGCGCATTCAAGTATGTTCGGCCCTACTTTTGGCATGCACAAAGTCAATGTTTTCTTTTCACAGATCCCTAATTTTGGCAAACAACATTAACTTGTTATCGTCAAAGACTGGCGGTGGTATCGCACAAACACCTCTTACGGACACGGATATCCGTACCATCAATCAACTTTCAAAACGTTCAGATATCTTCAGTTTATTGTCCGAATCCCTGGCCCCTTCAATCTTCGGGCATGATCATATTAAGCGAGCCATTCTTCTTCTCCTCCTAGGAGGAGCCGAAAAAAACTTGCCCAATGGTACGCATATCCGTGGAGACATCAACCTTCTCATGGTCGGTGATCCTTCAACGGCGAAGTCCCAACTCCTGCGATTCATCCTCGGGACTGCACCATTAGCAATCGCGACAACTGGCCGTGGGAGCTCTGGCGTTGGTCTCACTGCCGCTGTCACTACGGATAAAGACACTGGAGAGCGAAGGTTAGAAGCTGGTGCAATGGTTCTCGCTGATCGGGGAGTCGTGTGCATTGATGAATTCGACAAAATGTCAGATGTTGATCGCGTGGCGATTCATGAAGTTATGGAACAGCAGACAGTAACAATTGCCAAGGCTGGTATTCATACTAGTTTGAATGCCCGTTGCAGTGTCGTTGCGGCTGCCAATCCAATTTATGGTCAGGTATGTTTTTTCTTCTTTTTGATACACATAAAACGGTATTAATTTTAGCCGTGCAGTATGATATACATAAGGATCCTCACAAAAACATCGCTCTTCCTGATTCTCTTCTATCACGTTTCGATCTTCTTTTTATTGTAACGGACGACGTGGATGAAAAACGCGACCGTACTATTGCAGACCATGTACTCCGCATGCATCGCTATTTGCCACCTGGCGTCGAAGAAGGCACTCCTTGTCACGACAACTTATCACAACCTCTTTCTGTTGATGGCCCAGGTTCGAACCTGGACAACGAAGCCGTAGATACTAGTCCATGGGAGAAGTACGATCCACTATTACACATGGGAATTCAAAATCGTCCAGGTCGGACAACCCGAAGTAACAAGCCCAAGAAGATGGAAATACTAAGCATCGCCTTCGTCAAGAAGTACATACAGTATGCTAAAAGCAGGGCGGTCCCTGTTCTGACCAAAGGGGCTGCGGACCACATCGTAGAGGTGTACGCAAACCTGCGGAATGAAGGCACGGAAGGGAATAAGAAAAAGGTTCGGCGCCACCGGTTGTTGATTGTCCACCTCTGAAAAGAATACTGACGCCTTTTCTATCCCCTAGACATCACCGCTGACAGCGCGTACACTCGAAACTCTGATTCGTCTTTCGACAGCCCATGCCAAAGCTCGTCTGTCTTCTAAAGTTGAACGAGCGGATGCCAAACAGGCAGAAGAAATCATGCGGTTCGCATTGTTCAGAGAAGTGCCAAAGAGGCAACGCAGGAAGAAGCGAAAGCTTAACAATGGTGCCGCTATAGCCAAAGGTCACGATGGAAGCAGCGACGAAGAAACAGATGGAAGTGAAGATGAGGCTGAGGCTGAGCCCTCCGCGGAGCGAATGACCTCTCCAACTGCTGTTAGATCTAGATCCTCCGTGCCTCCTGCCGCTCATCCACCTGAGGATCCCATCTGGGGAGACGAGAGTCAAGATGTTACGATGACTGACGAGCCCCCAGCTCCCATAGCTGCTTCGTCTGCACCACCGAGCGATGGAAGAGTAAGACCAGAAAGGTGCGTCTATTTCCAAACTCTTTATTTTGCCATTGGGACCTTTTTTGACAAATTACAATCTGTAGAATGCAATTATTCCGTGCTCGTGTTTCTAAGATTTTTGCTACACGATTGCAAGACGAAGAAACCGTGTTCTTGAAGGATCTGCTCGAACTCGTTAACGAGGGCATGTCCACCGAATCGCTCTATGGAACTGCTGAAGCAACTCAGATTTGTGAAATCATGACAGAAAACGATGAATTGATGATTAGTGAAGGGATCGTGTACAAAGTGTAAGAGTATTTAACCGGTGGAAATCTACATGTAGTTATCGCTGTGCATATACCTGTTTTACTTATTTAATTAACGTGTAAATTTCATTCATTTTCACGAGTCGACGAATGGCCTGTCCTTCGGTTCGACCAACAAGCCTGAGAGTAGAGACTTATTTTGGAGAATTGAGCTTCCAAAGGCAGTGCACAGTTGAGCAAGGAGAATAAACTCGTCCGATCGGACGACATAAATACTCATCAGCGCTCGGATTTCCTCTGGTAAGTCTATTTTGCCTCTTTCATCTTGATGTTTGCAATCTATGTATCCGAATTAATCTTGGTTCCATCGATTCTTGGAACTCAGAATATATTTGATCAACAATTCGAACTGCATAGCTGCGGCTTTATATCGTGGTTTACTATGTTGCACACCTATAGGTGGGATAAATAGATACACGAAAATGCAGAAAGGTGGCCCATATAGTCATTGACAATCGTGCAGAATGTCCAATGCGATCTGAGCGAGCAAGGGTGGTAACAGCTGCGGGATTGAGCTGTCCTGGGGTATAATGCAATGGAAAATGGAATACGGAGGTTTGAAGAAGTCACATCAAGCACTCCCTTTGAAATATTTGTCAAGCTAGCAGTGGCAACCATTGGCAAAGGAGCGTCGTGTTGAAAAGGAAAAATAGCAGATATCAATGCCAGATATGTGTAGTAAAGCCCACCGTCGATGTGCTTGCTGACTCTAATTTGGTAAATGGGTGATAAATAGTTATTTCCCACTTCAACTACTTCCAGGGTTCCCTTGCAAATATAGCCAGCGAAGACGAAGATGTATCAAAAACCACTTGGCTAATCATGTCTTCACCGCAAGTTGTTTCGGAGATAATTCTAGTGTGAAAAACAGATTCTCGCAGCAGCTTCGAAACATCAACTTGGAGCCAGATAAAATCTAGGGGACATCATAACACTCGACAAAGAAGATAACACAAAAAGAACCAGCGTAATGGCCACTTACTGTATCTTTCATCATACATAGACCTTGTGCCAACGAGTCCGAAAAGTACACGGCTCCGGACAAACCTTGTCTCCAACGCGTCCGAAAAGAACGCGGCTCCGGACAAACTCTGTTTCCCAAATGCCAGGGACGTCCAGTTTTTCCGCTTCTCAGCCAGAGTCAGACAGACGTCCAAGTCAACTCTCTTTTGTGAGAAAGAGAAGCCCGGAACCTGTTAAAAGCCATAATATAATATTCCTGTTTATGAAAATGATCGTTAGCAAGTTTTTACTAGATAGGGGCGCAATGCGTAACTCACCGAAAAGCCATCATTCCTTTGCAGCGAAGCAATCGCGATGTCGTCGCAATTGACTAGATCGCAAATTCCTCTCTGATGGTGTCTAGCTGCAATAGTTCATCAGCCTCTTTGAGTGGACACGCTTGGTCTTCAAGTTATGCCAGTGAGTCCGACGGTTCATGCCAACAGAAACGCGTACGCGTGTGTGTGTAGCAACTTCATTCAATCAGACCGTTCTTGCGAATTTGAAATTGATCACTTCGGGAAACCTCGAGAGTCGAGTAAAATTGGAAATAATTCCTGATTTGATAGGTCCGGACAAATCATGTAGCCTATACAGAAATTCAAATCAGAACAGGTTCATTAGTTTTTGGGGAGGAGGCTCGCAACTTATATAAATGTCAAAGCATCAATCTCTCTAGCAAAACTTTTGAGAACACAGTAAATGACGCGTCTCAGCGGGCTTTGAGGTGGTTCAGAATGGTTCTGCTCTTGTATGCACGGAAATATGTCGATTGTTCCGCAGAGTGCAGTGACTTTGCCTTGGCTGATAATGGGTGTTAACGATAACAAGCCTGTCCTGCTCGATTGTGCGCGAAAATGGATGGTTATAGTACACGTTAGTCACCGTCCATAAGATAAATCAAGTCAACAAGCGACAACGACGCGTAAACACTCACGGACTCCGAGCGGAGATAAAGTCGACGCGTGTATTAGATGAGGATTTCTGGGAGGACAAGCAAATATTTATTTGGGACAGGAAAAGAGAGACAGTCTTAGAAACAGCCCGTCATTACTTGATTGAGATAGGATACGCCACGGCCGATATAAAAAGTGGGCTCCCCAATTGATCTCACTCAAACGTGCCCTCCTTTCCTTATCGATTACCGATTGGGACCAAACACTCACCATTTTTCGAGATTTTGATCTTTCTTCCCCTCTACCTCCGATTCTTTTTGCTATTAAACCATCTCATTCTTCATCCACTACCACAAAAATGTTTCCCGCTGATGGAATCCGCAACCAGCTCGAATGGAACTCGACTTTGAGCACTGAGACTGCTCCTCAAGCCACTGGAGACAACAAGCACAAGCGCAAGGCAAGTTTCTCGATGGTTTTAATCTTTTCTTGTGGCTCATTGCGTCTCTAGACATCCATTATCGCCACCATCGGTATATCTTATCTTTTTCAAGATCAGCGATTGCGACCGGTGCTCATCTTTGATATCTAGGCCCCAAAGTCAATACTGTTGAAAAGTTGGCTGAGTTGCGACGCGCTGGTGTCAATGTTGGTACGTGCATTGCCATTTTTAATATTTTTTCTTGCTCAGTTCAATCTCCCAGTTCGTATGAACTTCTCCCATGGCTCATATGAGTATCACCAAAGTGTTATTGACAACACCAGAAAGATGGTTGCTGGTAAGTCTCCGCGTAGCCACAATAAATCAACATCTCTGACATCATGGATATAATCAGAGGATCCAAGTGGACGCCCAGTCGCCATCGCTTTGGATACTGTGAGTACTTGGATTAACTTCGTTTGGACTTTGTTTTAACATGGATTTAAAGAAAGGACCTGAGATTCGCACGGGTTTGACCAGGGAGAACAAGGATGTACGTCACTTACACACGTTCGATCAAAATACTTCCGTTTCTCATTTGTGGAAACACGCTCCTAACAGTGGCCAATCCCTGCTGGACATGAGTTCCTCATCACCACTGACCCCAAGTTCAGCGAGGCTTGTGATGACCAAATCATGTGGGTCGACTATGTGAGTTATCAACCAGCACATCCATACGGAAAAATTGTTCATTTGCGTCTCAGGCCAACCTTCCGAAAGTAACTGCCCCCGGAAAACTCATCTACGTCGATGACGGTATCTTGTCGCTTTTAGTTCTCTCCATCGAAGGAGGCAACGTCCGAGTTCGTGCTGTGAACTCTGGAAACATCTCTTCTCGCAAAGGTGTCAACCTCCCCAAGACCGATGTCGATCTTCCTGCTCTTTCTGAGAAGGACAAGAAGGATTTGGAATTCGGTGTTAAAAACGGTGTCGACATGATCTTCGCCTCCTTTATTCGTCGCGGCCAAGATGTTAAGGACATCCGTGCTGTCCTCGGTCCAGATGGCGCAAACATTAAAATTATCGTCAAAATTGAAAACGAACAGGGTGTCGCTAACTTCGATGAAATCTTGAAGGAGACTGATGGTGTTATGGTTGCTCGTGGTGATCTTGGTATCGAAATCCCTGCCAGCCAGGTATTCCTTGCACAAAAGATGATGATTGCGAAGTGCAACATCGTTGGAAAGCCAGTTATCGTTGCAACTCAAATGCTTGAGGTGCGCTGCGATGTATTTCTATTGTGTGAATTGAAATTGACTTAGCTATCTCTCAAAATAGTCGATGACGGTGATTTTCTTCCACCTTTCTGAAAAACCTGGATGTCGTATTCATATTTTTTCTATTTAGTACAATCCCAGACCCACCCGTGCTGAAGTTAGCGATGTTGCAAATGCCGTTCTTGACGGATCCGACTGCGTCATGTTGTCTGGAGAGACTGCAAAGGGCAACTACCCTATTCAATCCGGTGAGTTCAGGCCAATTGCGAATCCTCTGCTTACTGACAAGGTCCAAACGTAGTTCTCATGATGGCGGAAACTTGCCTCTTGGCAGAGGCTGCAATCTGCTACCCACCTCTGTTCGATGACATTAGATCCATCCAACCTCGCCCTACCGAGACTGCTGAGACTGTGGCCATTGCTGCTGTTGCTGCTGCCTCTGAGCAAGGCGCAGGAGCTATCATCGTTCTCTCCACCAGTGGAAATACTGCACGCTTAATCTCCAAGTACAGGCCTGCTGTGCCCATCATCACCGGTGTGTAATTACCTTCTGTATGTCAGACGTTCCAACTGAGCACAACTTCAAGTCACTCGTAACCAACAAACCTCAAGGCAAATCCATTTACACCGTGGATGCTACCCCTTCTGGTACCCCGAACCCAGGGGTATTGAAACCCACCAATGGCAGACCGATGTAAGTAGTACTTCTTTAAGGTAATCAATGCCCGTCTAACGGCTCGTTACAATTTTAGGTGGACAACCGTATCCGCTTTGGACTGCGCAATGCCTTGGCTTTGAACATCATTACGCCAGGATCTACCATCGTGGCTGTTCAAGGATGGAAAGGTGGTCTCGGCCACACGAATACCCTTCGTATCCTTTCTGTCCCTACCGATGCTGCTGACCTGGAGCTGCAACCTTTAGGCTCTGTTTAAACGGGGCCTTGTGTAGATAAATCGTATTTCGTTTCTGTGCCCTTCATGTTTTCCATAGTCCATTTGTATCAATCTAGAAGAATAAACAAGAAGTAATTTAGACAAGACTATACTGTTTCAGAAAGACTTTAAAGTAGAAGTGGGCGGTGACCTCACGGGGAAAGTTACCAAAAGGAGGTAAAACTGGATTTATGGACTGAGAATTTTGGCAGGAACTTTAAGTAAGGGGTGCTTTTAACTTCTTGCTGGCGGCCAGACCACCCGAAAAGCAGATTTCCTTCTCTGCCCTCCCTGTCGCTTTCAACGTGGATCATACGTCTTGAGCTCAGTAAGCTCGTTTTGCCAGTATGGCGACGTCTGCATACTTCCCAAAACCGCAACGACAGAATGGCAAAAACAGAGGTCGTCTTTCCTTCAGTAATGCCCTGCCCGTCTACTCGTCTACCAACTCTGCCATCCAAGAAAAGTACGCTATTCGAGCGCAGCAGTCACCATGGTGGATCTGTCTCTCACTGCGGATACCTGGCTTGCCAAGTCGCGCTCTTCGTCTCTACTTCATCAACCCTAAGCGGTTGCATCACTTCAGTATGACGCGCTTTGGGCGCAAAAGAGGGTCTGCAATGTTATGTATTTTGGTCTCTTTACTTGTTTTCTTCACTTTTGCACTCGCAAAACGCTTTGGTACGCACGCCAAACGTTGGCCGGGCCCCTTTACCGGTGAACCTTCGACCCTGGTCTTTAAAAGGGAGGACCTGCAAAGGATATGGAGTTGGGAAGTGAGAAGCGGTCATTTCCCCAGTCGCCAGAGAGGTACTCGATCCTGTTACATATGATGCTACATGCTCGTCGTTGATATTCTGTCTTAGTCCCAGAACAAATACGACTTACGTCCATCATTGATAACCCTTCTTTACCTCGTCGACAAACGCCGCAATCATCACAAGGACAGTATGCCACGGAGACGCGGGGAACCGGGGCGAAAAGAATTTATTTGGACATTCAGAGCGCTCCCGAACAAGTCGCATATCCTCCTAGACCTATTCCAGGAAGCGTTGCCGATTTAGATGTGGTCATGGCTCACTGTGATTTCTCTGAGAAGAAGGTGCGTGTATAGTACATGAATATTCGTTGAACAACCAAACGACTGAGTTCATCCTAGTATGTTCGAGATTGTCTAGAAGTGCTGCGTGTGGGTGCTGGGCTTGACAACGGGAAGCGAGTGCGGAGAAACAGAATGGACGATTGGAAGTATATCTACATTGAACAACCCATCAATTCATCGGACATGCTTGTATCGCGGGCCCTGCATGAGGAAGAACAAAAACCTGCATCTATTAACTCCCGAATTGTGCCCACTGATGACTACTCTGATCCAGATAGTGGTCTAACAAAGAGGCGAGGCGTCGAATGGGAATCACCCCCTCTTCAACTACCTGAACTGATTAACTATCAATCTGCTTCACTTTTTCCTTCACAATGCGATCCCGAAAACCCACGAATTTTCCATATGTTCTGGACAGGACCATTCACAGACAAGCCCTATCTCGCCATTCTATCATTTCTCTTTACGCAAAATGTCGGGTTGGATGTGAAAGAATATCCAGCCGATGGGGTATGCAGGCCGCAGTTCTGGCTCTGGATTAATCCCGGACCTGCTGCAGCCGTTCCGAACCCCAACGCCCTCAGTGACATGTACGCTCAATTAAAGACAAGTCCTTGGGCTTCACCTTTCCTTCACCCCCGTTTCAAGGACATCATCCACTTTAAGATGTGGAATACAACCGAACAATTGGACGGTGTACCTGAACTCAAAGACGAATGGCGGTCCCGGGATCTTTTCAATTCGGGCGGTTATGTTATTCCTGTACCAGATAAAATTAAAGAGGGTCAAGCAGCTAAGCAGGACAACACCACAGATCATCTCTCGACAGTTACTAAAGATAATGACATGATCAATCGAACAGGCTCGAAATCCCCTTCAAGTTACGATCGTTTATCCGTTATTCTCTCTGATATGGCACGGTTTATTCTTTGCCATCGATTCGGAGGTATCTATCTGGACGCCGATACCATATTTTTACGGGACTGGGAGGAACTCTGGGGTTGGAAAGGCGCCTTTGCGTATCGGTGGTCACGTCTGGAAAAATATAATACCGCCGTTTTACATCTAAACAAAAACTCTGCACTTGGCAAATTCCTGTTCAGGACTGCTTTGAAGAACAATTTGGACTTCCATCCAATGACGGTTTCGCGATACACCAAAGAGGCCCATCTCGAAGAACTATTATTACGGCTGCCAGATGCATTGTTTGACTCAGCGTGGTTGAGCACAGAAAATCACCAACACAAGCGACCACCTCAGCCTTTTTTCACCGAGTGCGTGATTTTTTTTTTGGTGTCTTCTATTTCTGACTTTTTATGTATATGATAGCTTCGAACAGTTCTTTGACACCCCTTCAATTGACAGTGCCGCACCTCAGGCGTTAGGCTTCGAAGGTTTCTTCAGAGGAGCCTATTCCTACCATTTCCACAACTTCTGGTATGTCTATCGTCTTGTATTAGCTTGGTGACGTCATACTAATGTCAATCACGTCTTTAGGTGGAAGCCTTTTGACCCAGCCCGGAACTGGCCTGACCTTGGTCCTCGTTTCGTAGAAGGAGAACGCCGAGCAAAAGCGACTCTCCGTCGGAACAGAGCGTCCACCAAAGGCGTTGAGGACCTGGAGGCTGCCGAAGAGGATAATATAGATAATGACAGGCGGGATTTAGACTGGGCCACTGTGCTAAAACGTACTTTCGAGTCGTACATCCGAGGCGAACGACCAAACATGTACGGGGAGATGCTTCGATGGTGATTCGTTCCGAGAGTCGAGACATGATGGACAGTCAAATATGTCGCAACTCGACTAATAATTATAGCGGAAAAAGAAGACAGACTTGGACGCACATTTAACGGAGATATCATCTAGGTTCTATCGACTATGTAATATTTTCTGAAGGAAGGGGGAAGAGGTAAATGACACTTGGTATGTATAAAGACAACAAACGGACTTCTAATACTCGTCCTCGCTGCCGAAAGGGCTTCAAGGAGT